>OBAO01000061.1_pt1 | contig 155089 bp, 122 predicted proteins | sample 1517541 | NCBI WGS metagenome assembly OBAO01 (sample SAMN04571698, study PRJEB22368) | human gut metagenome | biome: human gut; material: stool | host: Homo sapiens | place: Luxembourg | collected 2012-08-10
TGCCGTCGCCGTTCATGTCGTAGCTGCCCTTGCGGTAGGACACAAACAGACCGAGCTTGTTGTTAAGGTCATGCTGCAAATCGCCGCCGGCCTCAATACCCCAGACGTCGGCGTCAATCTCGGTCGGAGATTTGATGGAGAGCGAAGTGTAAACCGGATTAACCCAGAGGTTATGGAAAGCTTCGCCGTTCCAGTAATAATCATAGAAGCCGCAGCCCGGACAATACAGACGATTGTCGGTCACCTTGTTCATGACGTTATAGATCAGGTTGGCGTTCTGAGCTACGGCGGCAGCGGTAACCGACTGATAGCCGATCACTTCCGGCGCAACCTCTGCCTTGCCGCCGGGAGCGGGCATCGGGTGCGGAGCCGGTTTGACATCGGGAGACTGTTCCGCGCAATCCTCTGTATAATCGTTGTTTTGGATGTTCATGGCCAGTCCCCAGGTTTTGTCGGTTTCATTATATTCGACTTCCCACATATAAGGGCTGCCGACAACGCGAAAAACGGAGAAAGAGTTTTCGTTTCCCTGGCCGTCGTTTGGCGCAGAGGCGAAAACAATACTTTCCTCGCCGCGGATATCTTTGTAATTGAGCGTATTGACGATTACTTTTGTCGTGCCGATAACGTCGCCGCCGATATTGAGCCTTCCGCTTTGTCCGTTGGCTGCGTCAACGTCCAGCCGCAGATAAGGATTGTTAACGGCAATATAATCGTGCGTGATGTTTACGGAAGCGTTTTTCCCGAGTACCACCTGAGTGGTGTCAACCTTAAAATCGTAAACGTTGTTGACCCGGCTGTTGAAAATGACGCTGTTCGTCGTGCATTGCGGACAAACGTCGCCGGTGATGTTTATGTCGTAGGCATAACCATCATATTCGATTTGGTTTGAAACGGCTTTGCCGCCGTCGATTTCATCGTCGAAAACGATTTTTCCTCCGTTGCGCACATCCAGGTTGAGGTTCAGGCGGGCTTCGTCCGTCCCCTGCATCCAGACGGCGTTGTTTATCTTGCCGCGGCTGTCTTCGGTATAGTTTCCGCGGAACAGGGTTTCCGTTCCGTCGGCGGAGATTGTGAGATCGTTGGCGGAATAGACGGCACCGCCCAACGCCGGATGTGAAGCGGATTCTGTTTTGGCATAGTTGCCGATAAAGCGGCCGCTCAAATCACCAATGATGCCGATGGCGTTATAAATAGCACCGCCCATGGCTTCGGCTGATGTCGACAGGCTGTAGTTTCCTGCAAATTCGCCGTTGATGCTGCCGATCTGTACCGGTTCGGACGATTCAAGGGGAGGGGGCAGCAGAGAATCTGCCTGTTCCGTTACCCAGCCGCCGTAGTTGGCGATTGCGCCGCCGGCGGTTCTGCCGTTTGAACGGGTATAATTGCCGATGAAGCAGCCTTTTATCGTATCAATGTAGGCCTTTTTTTTACGGGCAGAGGCATTGATTATGGCTCCGCCGAGGGCCCCGCCGCTTTCCGACAAAACGTAATTACCGACAAAGATGCCGTCGATACTGCCGATGCGGCTGGCTGCGTTATAAAAAGTGGTTGCTCCGTGAAAGCCGTTTGAGATGGCGCCGCCGACATTAGTGTTAGTTTGGGAATAGACTGAATTGTTGACGAAAACGCCGTTTACGTTTTCGATTATTGCAATGCCGGCATTGGCATGGTTTCTGAGTGCTCCGCCAAATGCATTATCATAAGAAGAGTTGCTGCTGGTGTAACGGTTGCCGATAAAGTTTCCGCTGACGCTGCCGACTCTCATGTCGTTGTTTGAGTAATTATAAACGGCGTAGCTTTGCAGATTGACAAAGGTGTCGTTTATGTCCCGTATCTCTTCGGGGGTGTTGTTGAATATAATGGCATTGTCCGTCGCGGTTATTTCACGGCCGTCGTATGTGACCCGGTAATCTTTGTCGATATTGTATCCGTCGGCCGTAACGATGGCGTCACCGTTTATTTTGACTTTACCGTTCAAGCCGACGGCATAGTTTTTGCCGTTGATGCTGATTACCCAGCCGCCGGTCGGTTCCGCGGTTTCCGTATATGTCAGTTCCGCACAGGCGCTGCCTGCCAGAAAAACGCCGGCCGACAACGTTACAAGCATGTTTGTTTTTGCAGTCATTGTTTTTTAGTCCTTGAATAATTTTAACGATCGTTTTTTTACCTCTTTTTTTTATACCGGCGCTGTTTCACAACGGTTTGATACTAAATAAATTTTCTTGCTTTCGGGCAAAAAAAGCTATACCATTTTCCCGTAACAAAAAAACGATCCTTTTTTTGCCGCGCAAAAAAGGATCGCATAAGTTTTTATTTTTTATAATATTCCGGGTTCGGCCGTTCAGGCCTGGCCGAGTGTTTCCAGCAGCATCGGATAAAGCGCCTGCCGGGGTTCCATGCCCTTGGTCAGGACAACGTTGAAAACCGGATACATGCGCTCGCATTCTTTTACCGCAATGTCCATCACGTGAGTCAGCTGGATTGAGAAATCTTTGTTGTCCGGGTTGTAGAACAGAGAATAGCGGAAAACCGGCATTTTCTGTTCGGTCCAATAGGAAAAGTGACCGACCCAGAGGTCGTCGTTGATCAATGCCAGCAGTTCAAAAATCTTGTTGTGGTCCTTTTGCTGGTCCTCGATATTGATCAGGCAGGAAACATGCAGACAGTGCATTGATTCTTCCCATGAGAAAAACAGCAGCATCTCGTTCCAGCGGCCTTTTATCTCGACGACCACTTCGTTTCGGCTGCGTCTTTCCAGCTCGTAAGCCTGGCGGTTGAGGATGTGCTCGACCACGTCGATCGGATTGCTGGCAGTCTCTTGGGATTCGGCCGGATTCATTACAGATTTCTCCATTAAAAAATACAAAACACCCGGGTTTTGTTTGCTCTTTAATAATTAGCATTATCGAGTCGTAAATGACAATCGGTGTCAAAAAGTTTTCCACCTGATTTATTTTCTTTATTTTAAAACGATGAAAATGTTTATTAAAAACAATATGTTGATTTTGCGGAGGCGAAAAATGTTTTTTTAGGTGTGGATATATTGAAGAAAATTAATATACTCTTTACCGGTTGAAAAGGAAAACGGCGCCGCCGCCGTTGTTTTTTTAGGAGTTAAGATGACAGGATTAGCTTTTCCCGATGTTTCCCCGGTTATGTTTTCAATCGGCGGTTTTGCCGTGCGCTGGTATTCGATGGCCTATCTGGCCGGGATCGTTCTGGCCTGGGCATGGCTGCTGAGAGATGTGAAAAAATATCGGCTGGACTTTGACAAGCCGGCGATCGAAGACGTGGTTTTTTATGTAACGATCGGGATCATTGCCGGCGGCCGTCTCGGCTATGCCCTGTTTTACGGCGGTTCGGCCTTTTGGCGGGAGCCCTGGCAGATTTTGGCCATCTGGCACGGCGGCATGTCTTTTCACGGCGGCGCGGCGGGGGCGGTTTGCGGCCTCTGGTATGCGGCGTATAAGCATAAACTCGATTTTTGGCAGCTGACCGACATGGCCGCGCTTTATGCGCCGATCGGATTGTTTCTCGGCCGGCTGGCCAATTTCGTCAACGACGAGCTGTGGGGACGGGTGAGCGAGGTGCCGTGGGCGGTGCGTTTCCCTTCCGGAGGGTATCTGCCGCGTCATCCCTCACAGCTCTACGAGGCTTTTTGCGAAGGGCTGCTGATGCTTTTGATCCTTAATTGCCTGTGGCGTTTCTGCCCTGTCGTGCGCAAACGCAAAGGAACGGTTTCCGCCCTGTTTGTGGTTTTGTATGCGGTTTTCCGCATTGTTCTTGAAAATTTCCGTCAGCCGGATGCGCAGCTCGGGTTTTATTTCGGTTTTGTCACCATGGGGCAAATGCTCTCGTTGCCGCTTCTTGTTTTTGGCGGCTGGCTGTTTTGGCGCCGTTTCGTTAAGCTTGAGAAGTGATGTTCTGGGTAAATTTGTAGGTCTTTTGCAAAATTTTGCGGGCGCGCATGAAGACCTCGAAAATGTCGGCGTCGCTGCGTTTCTTGTCGGCCACGCTGCAGGAAACGGTCAGTTTCAGCGCCTTTTTGCGGCCGCTTAAAAGAAATTCGGAAGCGGCGACGGTGCGGCGGATGTTGTCGACGCGGGCAAACGATGCACCTTTTTCCGCCGCCGGGAAGATAACGATGAATTCGTCGGCGCCGCAGCGGTAAACGTGGGCGTCGGGTTCCAGCTCGCAGATCTTTTTTGCGATCATGACGACGATTTCGTCGATCCCGGACTTTTTGAAAATCTGAGCCAGGTGCTTGTAGTCGTCGATACAGACGATGCCCAGGCCGTATTTTAAGGGCAGCGAAGCCTGTGCGCGGATGAAGGAGTTGCCGTTGTCAAGCCCGGTGACGACGTCTTTGCGCGCGGCATAGAGAAGCGAATGGATGATGCCGCAGAGAACCGTCAGCGCGGCGGTGAAAAAGAAGAGGGCAAGCGGCGAAGGGCGGTCGGAAAGGTAAAAACCGAGCATGACGCTGACAGTGGCGAAAAAAAGCGAAGTGGTAAGTATTTCGTCGCGGATTGAAGAGTGAACCAGCATAATGATAAGAACCGACAGAAACAATGCGAGGCCGAAAGTCTGCAAGCCGCAGCCGTTGCAGAAAAAGGCGCTGAAGTCGATGCCGACGCGGTAACGGCCGAGCTGCTCGCCGAGGGCAAGCGCGGCAAAGACGACGATGAGGAAATTGACGGTATCAAAGGAAAACAGCGGCCGGTTGGGCAGAAAATAGAAAAACAGGAAACAGACCGCGGTGAGAAAACAGAGGTTATAATAGTCCGCGGTCAGGTTATAGATAATGCCGTGGGCAAATTTGAGGTAGTTTATCAGGCAGTAGGCAATCAGCAGAACGAGGACGAAAAACAGCGGCCGGTTGCGGTTGAAATAAATCAGAATGCCCGCCGAAGCCGCGCAGGACAGGAAAAAGCCGACGTGAAGAAAACGTTGCGCCTCTTCGCCGAACGGCGCCAGCATGAAATAGGCTCCGAGCGCCGTGCCCAGCAGCAGAACCGGCAGCAGCGAATTTTTCATCAGCGGCAGAATCTGTTTCAAATATCCGGCGTATTTTTTCCACACTTTGCTTTCTCCTCAATGCGGAGAAATTTTAACACTCAAGCGTTTAAATTTTGTTTACGCATTTTAAAATCGAGCTGTCGCCGTAAGAATAAAAACGGTAACGCTGCTCAATCGCGTGACGGTAGGCCGCTTTCATCCTTTCGGTGCCGGCAACCGCGCAGATCAGCATGAACAAAGTCGACTTCGGCAGGTGGAAGTTGGTGATGAGCATGTCGATTGCGCGGAACTTGTATCCGGGCGTGATGAAAATGCCGGTGTCGCCGGCGAAAGGATGCAGCACGCCCTGTTCGTCGGCCGCGGTTTCCAGCAGCCTGAGGGAGGTGGTGCCGACGGCGATGATTCTTCTTCCCTCGGCCTTGGCCCGGTTTACGGCATCACAGGCTTCGGGCGAAATTTCGCAGTATTCGGTGTGCATTTTATGGTCTTTGGTGTCGGCGGTTTTGACCGGCAGGAAGGTGCCGGCGCCGACATGGAGGGTAACAAACACTTTTTCCACCCCTTTTTCTTCCAGTGCCCGGAACACGCGGTCGGTAAAATGCAGACCGGCGGTAGGCGCGGCAACGGCGCCTTCAAAACGGGCATAAATGGTCTGGTAGTTTTCCTTGTCGTTGTATTTGTCCCAGATTCCACCTTGTGCCGGTTTGTCGCGTTTGATGTAGGGCGGCAGCGGCATCAGTCCGTATTTTTGCAGATCGGAGGCCAGCTGTTCGGGCGGGCAGTCGAAAGCGATCAGGACACCGTCGTCTTCCTTTTTCTCAATGACGGAGGCGGTAAAGCCGCTTTCTTCCGGAGTAATGTCGTCGGTGTAAAAGCGGACGGTGTCGCCCGGGTGCAGGCGTTTGGCGTTTTTGACGAACGACCACCAGCGGACGCCGTCAACCGGCCGGTAGAGCGTCACTTCCACTCTGGCATCGCCGCGGGCGCCGTAAAGGCGGGCGGGAATAACCTTGGTGTCGTTGAAAACCAGCACGTCGCCTTTGCGGAGAATGTCCGGCAGGTCGTAAAAACGGCGGTCGGCGATTTTATCTTCCTCGCTCAAATCGAGCAGGCGCGACGTATCGCGCGGGCTGGCCGGCTGTTTGGCAATCAGGCTGCGGTCAAGTTCAAAGTCAAAAATGTCTACTTTCATCGTTGGTTGTCCTTTTTGCGCCCGTTATATTACAGGCGGCGTTTATTTGCAAGCGGTTAACGGCGAAAAAGCGAAAAAAATGACGGATAACATCGCCGGCCGGCGTTGACAAGAAGGGGAAAAAGTTTATTATTCGTTCAAGATTTAACTGCTACAGAGAAAGAAAAATGACCAACATCGTAACCATGATTCCCGTGCGGATGGCGTCAACCCGCCTCCCCAACAAACCGCTTTTGGACATCAACGGCAAAAGCCTGCTGCAAAGGGTGTATGAAAACGTTAAAAAGACGGTGCCCGGCGACGTTTTTGTCGCTGCCGGCGACCGGGTGATTGTCGAAGCCTGCGAAAAATTCGGCGCGAAAGCCGTTCTTACCGATCCCGCACTGCCTTCGGGCACCGACCGGATCGCCGCGGCGTTAAAAGAAATTGATCCCGAAGGAAAATATGACATCGTGGTCAACTTTCAGGGCGACGCGGTCAATGTCAACCCGGCCGTCAACAACGAGCTGATTGCGATGATCGAGCGCACCGGCTGCGACATTGCCACCGTCGGCATGCTGTTTGACAAAGCCGGCGACGTCAAGGTGCCGAGCAACGTCAAAATCGTGATGGGTCTGCGCGAAGGCGAGGACGAAGGCCGCTGCCTGTATTTCTCGCGGGCGGAAGTTCCCTTTATCCGCAACCCGGAAAGCTGCAAAAATCAGGATTTTTATCATCATATCGGTATTTACGTTTACCGGGCGGAATCGCTGAAAAGGTTTGTCGACCTGCCGGTCGGCGTGCTGGAGGGAAGAGAAGGGCTGGAGCAGCTGCGCGCGCTTGAAGACGGCATGTATATCCGCGCCAAACTGGTTTCGGAACTGACGCTTGACAAGAACGCGCCGGCCGATATTGATACCGAAGAGGATCTGGAAGAAGCGCGCAAATGGATTAAGTGACAATTCGTTTGACAAGCGGCAAAATCAGTGTCCCAATAGCAGGGACACTGATTTTTTGTGCTTCAAACGTCCGCGCAGGCAGATATGGACATGCCGGCCCGGCCGTAAGGCCTGCGAAGCTTCGGAGCGGGGCGGACGAGGTTCGGAACGGGGGAATGCAGCCTGTGTGAACAGGCGGAAGGTTATACCGGAAAGAGAGAGGAAAATGTACGGAGACATTATCATTTTAAGCGGTGCCGGAATTTCGGCCGAATCGGGGATTCCGACTTTTCGCGACAGCGACGGGCTGTGGAACAATCACCGGATCGAGGAGGTGGCGACGATCGAGGCCTATCGGCGCAATCCGGAAGCTGTACACGACTTTTACAACAATTTGAAAACCGATTTGCAAAAGGCGGAGCCGAACCCGGCTCATCTGGCGATTACCCGTCTGCAAAACGAATATAAGAACGGAACCGTCAGCGTGGTGACGCAAAACGTGGACCTGCTGCACGAAAAGGCCGGCAACCGCAACGTTTATCACATTCACGGACAGATCGACCAGGCGGTGTGCATGAACTGCGGCCGGGTGATTACAACCTGGGGCGAAGTGACGACGGAAACCGTCTGCCCCGGCTGCGGGGTGCCGGCGATGATGAAGCCGAACATCGTCTTTTTCGGCGAAAATCTGCTCCGGATGAACGAAGTGGACGCTTTGCTCGACAAGTGCCGGCTGCTGATAGCGGTGGGTACTTCCGGCGCGGTTTATCCGGCCAACACTTTTGCCCGGATTGCCAAATATCACGGTGCCGATACGGTGGAACTGAACTTGCACACGACCGTCAACAATTATGATTTTGACTGCCATATTGTCGGCCGGGCGGGGGAAACGCTGCCGGTTTTTGTTGACGAACTGCTGGCGGAAAACTAGCTGCTTTTTTTGATCCGCGCGTTTCTTTCCCAGAAAACGCCGTCGGCGTAACCTTGAATCGAAGGGGCAGTTTCCGCCCTTTCCAGTCGTTTTTCCGCCCAGGCGCAGTATTCCGGGTTTTGTTCGATGCCGAGATAGCGGCGGCCGAGTTTTTTGGCGGTGACGGAAGTGCTGCCGGAACCGAGGAACGGATCAAACACCATGTCGCCGGGGTTGGAGCTTGCCAGAATCAGTTTGGCCAGCAGCTTTTCCGGCTTTTGGGTCGGATGACTGGTGTTTTCGGGCATGGACCAGTAGGGAATCGAAACGTCGTCCCAGAAGTTTGAGGGACAGGTGTTGCGGAAATTGCCGTCCTCGGTCGCCTCCCAGTCTTTGGGCTGCCCGTCGAGTTTGTACGGCGCCAACACTTTTTTGCGGATTTTGACGGCTTCAAGATTGAAGGTGTAATGGTCGGAACAGGTGGCAAACCAGATGTCTTCCATGCCGTTTTTCCAGTTGCGCAAAGCGCCGCGCCCCTTTTCCCGCTGCCAGGTGATGCGGTTTTGCAGGCGGAAGCGTTTTTTCAGAACCGGACCGATGACAAGACTTGATTTCCAGTCGCAGCAGACGTAAAGGGAAGCGTCCGGTTTGAGCAGCGGTTGCAGCTTTTCGATCCAGTTTTCGGTATAGGCGGCATATTCGTCGTCGCCGGTTTCGGTAAAACGGCGTCCGTGGTAGTCTTTGGTGAGGTTGTAAGGCGGATCGACGATCGCCAGATCAACAAAACTTTTCGGCAGTTGTTCCATAACCGCAAACGAGTCGCCGACAATGGTGCGGTCGGCCGGCCGCGGCGGCAGCGGGCGGTCGGCAGAAAGGCAGCGGCCGAGATATTTTTTTGCTTCCGAAGGGCTTAGGCTCAGTGTCTTGTTGCGGGGGGACTTGTTTTTGCTTTGCATGTTCTTTCCTCAATACCGTCTTTTTATAACAAAAAACGGCAGAAAAGCAAAGATTTTGTCACCGGAAAAAAATAAATTTTTTTCTTCGTTGCATTCTCGAAATTAGCCGTTAATATCCGGCGTATACGAATTTGTGACCAAAGCAACCGGAGAGGATTATGTACTACAGTCTTTTTGAAATTTTTGCCGTCGGAATAGGGCCTTCCAGTTCGCATACGGTGGGGCCGATGAAAGCCGCCTGCCGCTATGTCGGAAATCTGCGGGAGCAGGGTCTTTTGGCGCAGACGGCAGCGGTTAAAACCGAACTTTACGGTTCGCTGGCGCTGACCGGCCGCGGCCACGGCACCCTGAACGCGGTGGTTTACGGCCTGCTCGGATTGAAGGCGGAAGAGGTGGATCCGGAGACCGATTACATCGGCCGGGTGAAAGAAGACGGAGAACTGGCGCTCGGCGGAGAAAAGACAATTCCGTTCGACATGGAGAAAGACATCGTTCTCAACAAAAAGACCTTTTTGCCCGAACATTCCAACGGCATGAAGTTCAGCGCCTTTGACGACAAGGGAAAGCTTTTGCTGGAAGAGGTTTATTTTTCCGTCGGCGGCGGCACCGTTGCCCGCCGGGACGAAATGGCCGGACGAATCGGACGCGAGCCGTACAAAGTGCCGTTTCAGTTTGACAGCTGCAGGGAAATGGTCGAATTGTGTAAACGTTACAATCTGACGATTGCCGATCTGGTGCTGCAAAACGAAGAAGCCCTGCGCGATGCGAAAGAGGTAAAGGCCGGCATTATTGAGCTGGTGCGGATCATGCAGGACGCGGTTACCCGCGGCATTCATGCCAAAGGCGTGCTGCCGGGGGGACTGGGGCTGGCCCGGCGGGCGCCGGAAATGTATCGCCGGCTGGAGGAAAAGTTTTTTGAAAACGACGTTGATCCGCTGATGATTGTCGACTGGGTCAACCTGTGGGCGTTTGCGGTGTCGGAAGAAAACGCCGCCGGCGGCAAAATCGTGACCGCGCCGACGATGGGGTCGGCCGGGATCGTGCCGGCGGTGATGCGCTATTATCAGCGTTTTGCCCTGTCAAAGTCGCCCTATGAACGGGAAAAGGCGGACATTATCTTCATGGCGACGGCTTCCGCCGTATGCAGCCTTTACCGTACCAACGCTTCGATTTCCGGCGCCGAAGTCGGCTGCCAGGGGGAAGTCGGGGTGGCCTGTTCAATGGCGGCGGCGGGATTGACGGCGGTGCTCGGCGGCAGTCTGAGCCAAATCGAAAACGCGGCCGAAATTGCCATGGAACACAACCTCGGACTGACTTGCGATCCGGTCAGGGGACTGGTGCAGATCCCCTGCATTGAGCGCAACGCGATGGCGGCGATCAAGGCGATCAATGCTTCGCGGCTGGCCATGCGGGGAACGGGGCGGCATATGGTAAGCCTGGACAGCATTATCAAAACCATGTATGAAACCGGCCTGAACTTAAGCACCAATTACAAGGAAACGTCGCTGGCCGGGCTGGCGGTCAACGTTCTGACCTGTTAGACGGTGACGGAATAATGGCGGAAATTTTTTGGCATACGGCGGCGGACGCCCTGATCGACTCGCTAAAACTGTTTCCTTTTCTGCTGGCGACTTATCTGGCGCTGGAGTATCTGGAAGAAAAGGCAGGGGACAAAACGGTCAACCTGATCCGCCGTTCCGGCCGGGCAGGTCCCCTGATCGGCGCGTTGTGCGGATTATTTCCTCAATGCGGGCTGGCGGCGGCGGCTTCCAACTTTTATGCCGCGCGGGTGATTTCCGCCGGCACTTTGATTGCGGTTTATCTTTCCACTTCCGACGAAATGCTGCCGATTTTGATTTCCAGTGCCGCACCGGTGCCGTTGATTGCAAAGATATTGCTGATCAAAGTTGCGGCCGGCCTTTTCTTCGGTTTGGCTCTGGATTTTTTCGCCTGCCGTTCGTCGCTTTTGCGGCCGCGGAACGTTGACGTGGAAACGCTTTGCCGCAATGATGACTGCAAATGCGAAGAAGGCGGGGGAATCTGGCGGTCAGCGCTCCGGCATTCGCTGAAAATTACCCTGTTTGTTTTGGTTGTCAGCTTTTTGTTTAATCTGGCGATGGCGATGCTCGGGGCGGCGCCGTTTGTCCGTTTCCTTTCCCATCCGCTGGCGGGACCGGCTGCGGCCGGGCTGATCGGGCTGGTGCCGAATTGTTCGGCCTCGGTAATTGTTACCCGGCTTTATCTGGAAGGGGCAATCGGTTTCGGCGCAATGATGGCGGGTGTTCTTGTCGGTGCCGGTGTGGGACTGCTGGTTCTTTACCGGGTCAATCCGCGCTTAAAGGAAAACCTGCTGCTGACCGCAATTTTATACTCCGCCGGCGTACTGACCGGAAGTTTGATTGATTTTCTCGGCTGAAAGTGAAGGGCATTTTTTCTATTGGAAGCTGCCGGCCATAAAGCCGCCGTCGACGATAATGTCCTGTCCGTTCAGGTAACGGTTGTTTTCACTGCACAAAAAGTAAACCACTTCGGCGATGTCGGCCGGTTCGGCCAGTCGTTTGAGAGGCACTTTGGAAGCGAGAAAAGCTCTTTTTTCGGCATCGTTGCGGCTGCGGAACATGGCGGTGTCAACATAGCCGGGAGAAACCGTGTTGCACAAGATGCCGAATTGTCCGAGTTCAAGCGCCAGCGTCTTGATCAGTCCGACCAGCCCGTGTTTGGAACAGGCGTAGGAAACCCGGTTTTCCCGCGAGATGGTGGCGTAAAGCGAGGCGATGCCGACGATGCGGCCGCGTTTTTGTTCTTTCATGTAAGGGGCGACCGCACGGGTGATTTCAAGCAGCGAGGTCAGGTTGATGTTCTGGGTGCGGTCAAACTCTTCGATCGTGGTATCTTCGACCGAGAGCGGCGGATTGTAGCCGGCGCAATGAACGACGGCGTCGAAACGGCCGTCCCGCGCGGCAAAGTAGTTTTTTACCGCGGCAAGATCGGAAAGGTCCAGTTCTTTGCTGCCGGGAGCGGTGACTTCGTATCCTTCCCGGGCGAATTTTTCGCAGACGGCGGAACCTATTCCGCCATGTCCGCCGGTGACAAAAACTTTCATTTTTTCTTCTCCGCCAAAAAATTGCAAAACTTTATGATATATTTATAATATTTTTAGAAAATAACAACTATAATTACTATATATAAGCAAAGGGCGTTTGCATTTTGAACGCGGAATTTAGAAAACGTAAGGAAAAATAATGGCATTACAAACCAAAAAAATTTTGAAAAAAATGGTTTCCTGGGCGGGACTGTTTTTCTTTGTGCTGGCTGCCTACATGCTTTATCGTCAGCTTTCCAAATACAGCTGGACGGACATTAAGGACGCGCTGCTCGGCATTCCCCCGCACAATCTGTGGATGGCCTGTCTGGCCTCGATCGGCGGTTATGTGGCGCTGTCATCCTATGATTATCTGGCATTGCGTTACATCAAGCGCAAGCTGGCGCCGTGGAAATGGATTTTTGCCGGCTTTATCGGTTTTTCGGTCAGTAACAATGCCGGACATGCAATCGTTTCCGGCGGCACCATCCGTTACCGTCTGTATACCCGCTGGCGTTTTCACGGCGGCGAGATCGTGCGGATGGTAACCTTTTCCGGCTTTACCTATCTGGTTGCCTGTTTCTTTCTGATTATCGTCGGTTATGTCATTACCCCGTCGCATGCATTCGGCGCCGGTTCGGTTTCCAAACTGACGACCGAAGTCGTAACCCTGGGGTCGGTGATCGGGCTGGCGGTTTATTTCGGCCTCAGCCTGTTTTACAAAAAGCCGCTGATGGTCAAAGGCGTGGTGTTTGAAATGCCGCCGTTCAGAATGGCTTTGGCGCAGGTGTTCATCGGCGCGGCGGACATTTTGATGGCCTCGCTGGTGCTCTATTTTTCGCTGATTCCTTTTGTCGACATTTCTTTTGCCACTTTTATCGGGGTGTTTATCATTGCCCAGGTGCTGGGCGTGTTCAGCCAGGTGCCGGGCGGGTTGGGTGTTTTTGAAGGGCTGTTTATGTATATCATCCCGGGCGATCATAATCAGGCGATGCTGTTCGGCGCGCTGCTTGCCTATCGCATCATCTATTATCTGCTGCCGATGGTTGTTTCGGCGGTGATGCTGTTTTCTTACGAGGGGTATCTCAAGTATGTGAAAAAACAGCGGCTGGAAAAGCTGAAGATCGTCAACACCGCGCAGATGAACCGCAACAAAATATGACAAGGGCCCCGGGACGCGGGGCCTCTTTCAGGAAGGCAGAATGCTGACGATGAAGGCGACGAGAATGAGGATCATCAGCGTCATGCCGACAAGGATGACGGCGGGCGAAGATTCCGTTTCTTTCCGCAGGCGCCAGTCGGCGGCAAAAATGCCGAGGTAGCTGACCAGATAGGCGGCGCTCGACAGATTGACGATTGAACTGAAATCAAACGCGACGGTGGCGGCGATGATCAGCGCGGTGGTGGTAAAGTTGCCCCAGGTTCCCTGCCGCCAGAATTTCCTTTCGTAAATCGCGGGCAGCACTTTTTGTTCGCCGAGGGAACGGGAGATGCGGAAAATGCTGAAAAAAGTGGCGTTAATGCCGGAAACGAAGGCCAGCACGGCGGCAAGAAACATGAAGGCGTAGCCCCAGGAGCCGATCAGCCGGTCGGCGACCGCCGTTACCGCGGTGTCCGTATTGTGCAGCAGGTCGCCGGAAGGCGTATAGTTCAAGACCACGTAGGTGAGCCCGAGATAGAACAGGATGATGATGCCGAGAGTGAGAAAAATTCCCCTTTCGATCGTTTTGTGCGGATTTTTGACGTAAGGGGTGGCGTTGGTGATGACGCCGTAGCCGGCATAGGCAAAAAAGGTGATGCCGATGCTGCGGAGAAAGTCCGTCGGCCCGGCGCGGAAGTCAACCGGCGCCAGTTTCATTTCCGGGCGGGCGAAGGCGACGACGATCAGAACCAGCAGGATCGTCATTTTGATGCCGACGATCAGCGTTTCCGAACGGCCGACGTCGGAAGCCTGCAGCATATTCAAAAAAGCGAGCGATATGATCAGCAGGGCGGCAAACGAGTTGATCCAGAGCGGGGTCGGCGGGATACGGTCGAACAGTTCGGTGGCATAAATGCCGAAAGCCTTGGCCATCATCGAGATTGAAATTGCCGAGGTCAGCATATAGACGACCGACAGGCCGCCGGAAATCCATTTTTCGGGAAAGGCGATGTGAAAATAGTCGGTGAGGCCGCCGGCGGTGTGATAGCGGCCGGCCAGCCGGGCATAGGAATAGCCCGAAAACATGGCGGTGACGCCGGCGATGATGAAAGAATAGTACGCCTTGTGGCCGGAAAGGAGAATAACCTGGCCGAGCAGGGCGAAAATACCTGCGCCGACGATCGAACCGATGCCGAGCGCAACGATGTTGAGCAGATTCATCGAAGATTTGTTTTGCAGCATGAACAACTCCCTGTTTTTTAGAAGATGTAATCTTTACCGGCGCAATTTCAATTGAATTTTTTAGACAAAAAATGTTTGCGCTTATGAGGCGTTTGTGTTATATTTGGGCCATTGTTTGATAAAAATGCGGTTTTTGATCATGAATGAAGACAGTTTTATTTCTCCGGCCTTAACGGGCGATATCAACGAAAGGCTGGAAAAGCGCTTTGCGGACGAGGCCGTCCGCCGACAGAGTTTCAATGAAATCGAAAATATTGCCAAAATTTTGCGCATAGGCAAAAAATTTAAAGTTCCGCAGGCCGAACTGCTGTATCAGCTCTCGGACAAAAGTCCGTTGGAACTGTACCGGATAGGCCGGGTCTGCAAAAAATTCGCCGGCATTGCGGAAGCGCTCGGCGACAATGACGATGACAAAAATCTTTTGTGCCGCGTCCTCAATAATTATGTCAGGGAACAAATGCCGCTTGACCGGGAAGGGATTCTGGCCGACAAAATTGCGGAAACTTTTCCCAAGGTTTTGAATTATGCCCGTCCGGACGACATTACCGTTTCCGTTTTTTACAACAAGCATCACGAGGAGCATGTCGAATTCAGCAAAAGGGAAATTGTCGACAAGTTTTATTCGGTCGATTACGGCGTGTTGGTGGCCAATTTGGGACAGATAAAAACGCCGATTTTCGGCAAACGGAATCTGAAAGACGACGTTAACGAAGTAAAACGGCTGGAAGTCATGTCGCAGGCCGTCGGAAAACTGCCGCCGGCGAAGTTCATGCTGTTTGCCCTGCATTTTGACAAGTATATCGAAAAGCTTTCCGACATTGACGACGATTTGATGACGGGTGCGATCAAAAACGTGGTGCCGGTGATTAAAAACGGGAAAAACAAAATTCTCAATTCCGTCGGCAACATCTGGGGAACCGATATCTGCGACCACGGCAGCAGCGGCTTTGTCTTTCGCTGCCTAACCTCCAGGGTTACGCCCTACAACATCACCCGGCTGTGCCGTATCGCCGAACAGATTCCTTCAAGCGACGAAAACCGCTTTGAACGGATCCGGCTGGACGCGATCGCCGTCAGCGGCGCCTTTCCCCAGCTGCGTTCCTATATTCACAACCAGCAGCCCGAACAGCATAAGCTTTTGAAAAGAATGGTCTGGTATTATGATGCGGCCAAGGGGCTTAATCCCGAATTGCAGGAAGAATACAGACGAATGAAACTGCAGCGGATCATCAATTACATCGAAAAGAATTTTCCCGATTACAAAATTTCCGGCGACGATTTGTTTAACATTGAGAAGTATGAGATGCCGACGAGGGATGCGGACGGAAAACAGACGACCAACATTGAAGTTTTGCGGCGGCTGATGGACAATACGACGCCCCGCACCCTGGAAACGCCGCAGATCAACGACCGTTATACCAAACATTTGCTGGAAGACATGATGGACGCCAGATTTCCTTTCGTGACCCATGAAACCTACGGCAAATATCTGAACAAACTGAACAACCATCTGGAAAGGAAGATGAAGGGCGGCGCCATAGGCATTCCGCCGCGAACGATTAATTCCATTTTGTGGGGCGAGCGGCGGGGCTTTCTGGTGTTGAAAGACATGGACGCCGGTTATCAGCTGCACGCTTTTACGACGCCGTGGTTTAAGGAAATTCTCCGTTTTTACGAGCTGACGAATTCCGCTTCCGACGTGCCCAATACCGATTTGAGCAAGTTCCTTGCCTCGATCAGGGACAGTGAGATGGAGGAAGCCTATTCGAAAATTTCCTACCGGGTCAGCGCCAACATCACGGCGTTGTCCAAACGCCAGAGGGCGGATGCGACGGAATATTCCCGATATATCGGAAACCTGAACATTCCTCCGGCAGAAGCGGAAAGGCAGCAAAAGAAAATCAAGGATTCCCTGGACATAAAAATCAGCCGCAACATGTCCGGTTACAGTCTGGCCAACGCGTTGTTTGACTGCATTTCCCCCAAAAGAATGCCTTACAAGGCGTTGGCCGACTACATGAAGCGCCGGCAGTCTTACCGCTAAAGGCTGCCGCGCTTTTCCGGCCGGATCGGTGTTTTTTCGTTTTTCGGGCGGGACGGAAAACGGGGGATTGCTTTTACTTTATTCTTTTGCCGCGGAAACAAGCAGCATCATCGGCCGCCGCAGTTCGTCCCGCATTTCCGTTATGCTTTGCAGCATCTCGGCGGGCGGTTCGGGTTCGACCAGTGCCGTAAGCCGGAAGTCGGCAGACGTCAGACCGCGGATATACGTGGTGAGGGTTCTGTGGTGCTTGGTTATTTTTTCTCCGAGGAAAACGGCCTCCCTTTTTCCCTCAAAAAAATAATTGTCGACCGGCCAGTGTTTTTTGTTTCCCTTTTTGTCATAACACCAGTCCTGTTTTCCCTGAGCCGTAAAAACGGGATGTTCGACGGAAAACACAAAACGGCCGCCGGCGGGCAGGATTTGCGCAACTTTCCGGCATATGGCGGCGAAATCTTCCACGTAATGCAACGCCAGGGAACTGATGACGACATCAAAAGAGTTCTCGGCAAAATCAATATCTTCGATGGCCGTTCTCCGGAATTTGACGTTGCCAAAGCGATTTTTTCCGGCGGCGGTTTTCAGCATTTTTTCCGAAACGTCGATACCGAGAACCTGTTTTGCCCCGTGTTCGGCCGCGTAAAAACAGTGCCAGCCGAAGCCGCAGCCAAGGTCCAGTACGCGTTTTTCCGCAAAATCGGGCAGCAGCTTTTTCAGTTCGTGCCACTCTCCGGCGGCTTTCAGTCCGTGAACGGAGCGGGGAAAAGCGCTGTATTTGGCAAAGAAGGTTTCGTCATCATATTTGTTTTCGATCATTCCTGTTTTCCGTTAAATGTTCACTTTTTTGAAAAATCCGTCGTTTCCCCGGCTTTAAAATTATAGATCGGTTTGATGATTTTTTCGATTTCCGCGGTCGGCGCTATGTTGTTTACGATCTCGCTCATGTTTTTATAGGCCATCGGGCATTCGTCAAGCGTGTCGTCGTTGATCGAGGTGGTGTAGATGCCGGACATGGATCGTCTGAAGTCGTTCATGCCGAATATGCGTTTGGCCTGTACCCTGCTGTACAGACGTCCGGCACCGTGCGGGGCAGAGCAGTTCCAATCGGGGTTTCCTTTGCCGGTACAGATCAGGCTGCCGTCACGCATGTTTACGGGGATGAGAATTTTTTCGCCTTTCCCGGCCGAAACCGCCCCTTTTCGTAAAATCATAGCTTCCGTATCAATGTAATTGTGAATGGTGGTAAAGGAGTCGTCAATATGCAGCCCCAAAAAGGCGATTATGGCCTCAGCCATGGCTTTCCGGTTATATACGGCATATTTCTGAACAATCTTCATGTCGTGAACGTAATCGTCGAACAGCCGCCCCTCAAGATAAGCCAGGGCTTTGGGAACCTTTGTCGCGGCTTGTTTTTTTAATTCTGTTACGACCGATTGAATCTCCGTCCGGCGGCCTTCTTTTTTCAGCCTTTCTATGGTTTCGTTTATTTGGCAGAACGAATTGCCGTCAAGATTTTTTCCGGCTTCTTCCTGATAATATTCGGCCACCTGTTTTCCCAAGTAACGGCTTCCCGAGTGTATCACCAGATAAATGCGGCCGTCGTCGTCCCGGTCAACTTCGATAAAGTGGTTGCCTCCGCCGAGCGTGCCCAGGCTGTGAACGACTCTGTGCACGTTGATGCGGGGCAGGCACCTGAGCTCTTCAAGGCTGATGTTTTCAATATAAGGGTGCGGCGTTTGGCGGATGTTTATCCCGGCCGGAATTGAGGAACGAATAAAACCGTCAAGTTTTTCCGGGTCAATTTCCTTTTCCCGCAAAACGTAAGTTGCCATTCCGCAGCCGATGTCCACGCCGACGAGGTTGGGGACGATTTTGTCTTTGACGGTCATCGTTGTTCCGATCGTGCAGCCGGCGCCGGCATGGACGTCCGGCATGACGCGGATCAGACTTCCCTGCGTAAATTCCTGATTGCACAGGGTTTTTATCTGCTCTTCGGCAACGGGGTCGATCGTGTCCGTAAAAACTTTTGCCGAGTTGAATTTTCCGTTTATTTGCTTCATGTAATGACCTTTAAACAATTTACCAATTGTATCTTATTCATAATAAATCGTTTTTTTCAATCTTTTGTTTGGAGAAAATGCGGTTTTAATTTTTTTCGGGAAGGGAGCCGGAAACGGTTGCTGTATTTGCCGGAGCCTGTTTTTATTTTTTGCAGAAACAACCTTCCAGGTGGTCGTCGACAAAACCGGTTGCCTGCAGAAAAGCATAACAGATGGTTGAACCGAAAAACTTAAATCCCCGTTTTTTCATGTCTTTGCTGAGGGCGTCCGACTCCGGCGACGAGGCAGGAATTTCGCTTAAAACGGTAAAGCGGTTGACAATCGGCCGGCCGCCGGGCAGAAACGAGACGATATACTGATAAAAACTGCCGAACTCTTTTTGTACGGCCAGGAAACATTTCGCGTTGTTGATTGCGCCGGCAATTTTCAGGCGGTTGCGGACGATGCCGTCAAATTTCATCAGTCGTTCAACGTCTTCCGCCGTCATTTGCGCAACTTTTACGGCGTCAAAATGATGAAAGGCCTTTTTGTATCCTTCGCGTTTTCGGAGGATGGTAATCCAGGACAAACCGGCCTGAGCGCTTTCAAGCAGCAAAAATTCAAACAGAACTTGGTCGGAGGTGACCTGTCTGCCCCATTCTTCGTCGTGGTAGCGGATATAAAGTTCGTCTGTTCCCGCCCAGCCGCAGCGGCCGTTTATAATGTCTTTCATTTTTTGATCCCGTGTTGCCGTACCGTTGCCTTTGGCGGCGGATAAAAAAATACCTGCCGCAAAAGGCAGGTAAGGTTGGTCGGATTGACTGGACTCGAACCAGCGACCTCTACGTCCCGAACGTAGCGTTCTACCAGGCTGAACTACAATCCGATAACGGATGTATATTTACCACAAAAAAAATATATGACAACATATTTTTTTAATTGAATGAAAAAAATTTTTCATATACCTTTCCCATGAACTTAATTTGTCGGGAAAATCAGCATGTATAAAAAGTTTTCGTATTTTGTTGCCACCATGTTCGGGGTCGGTTATTGTCCGTTTGCGTCGGGTACGGCCGGTTCGCTTGCCACGCTTCCGTTTGCTTTTGCCGCTGCCTATTACGGCGGCACGGTCGGAATTGCCGCAGCGGCGGTTGTCGTCTTTTTTGCCGGAACCCTGGCCACCAAAGAGGTCTTGAAATATACCAAACACGATCCGTCGATCGTGGTGATTGATGAAACGGCCGGTCAGCTGTTTACTTTTGTTGCGGTGGCGGATCAGCTGACCGGTGCGGCGGACTGGCGGGCCTTTCTGCTGTATTTGTTCGGTTTCGGCTTGTTCAGGGTATTTGACATTACCAAGCCGCAGCCGGCGCGCTGGGCGGATTCCAAGGTCTTAAACGCCTGGGGCGTGATGCTGGACGATATTTTTGCCGGCGTCTACGCGGCGGTTATACTTTATGTTATTTCCATTTATCTGTAAGAGGTATTGTGAGCCGTCTGCAAGCAGGCGGCTTTTTTGCCGGATCCGGGGATAAAACGCCGGATGCCGCGGATTTTTGCGGGCGGTTTGAAAAATAGACGCATTTCCTCTTGTTTTGCCGAAAATTCGGACTATATCAACCGCAGACAACAGATGCGGGAAGAACGGCATGTGGGAACAAAAACATTGGAAAATCGCCGCAGCAGTCGTATTGCTGGTGACTTTGGCGCTGATTCTTTTTAATTAAAAGGAGATGGAAATGAAACTTTGGCATTGGCTGGTGGTGGCGGTTTTCATATTTGCGATCCTGATTTCGCTGTTTTTTTGAGAAATTTGTTTTTTTGTCTTGACATCAATGGAGAAAAAGCGTATCTATGCACCATCATTTATCGCGGGGTGGAGCAGCCCGGTAGCTCGTCAGGCTCATAACCTGAAGGTCGTAGGTTCAAATCCTGCCCCCGCAACCATTAATGAAAAGCCGGTTCTTGTGACCGGCTTTTTTTTGAATTGTGCGGCTGGAGTTTAACCCGCAAAGAAGCGGGTTTACGGCAGGCGGCAGCAAGATGCGGGTATGACGATCGGCGAAGCTGATAAGCGGTGCGGAGCGACGGAGAGGGCGAATGAAGAACCGATCCTGCCCATGCGGCCGGTAAGATTTATGAGTCTGATGATTTCCGGCTCATTTTTTTATGCCTGAAAGTCTTTCTGTTCAGTCAGGCTTCAACTGCAAGGTGAATTAACTTTCTGCTTCAAATCCGTATAATTGATTATAAACGTCAAAATTAGTTTTGCCGAATTTTTGATCTTCGGCTATACTCTCCGGGAGAGAAAGGAAAAACCACTGCCGGTTCGGTTTTGTCGTGCGGTTAAGCTGCGGGGAAGGCGTAAAACGGAATATAGAATTATTCAACGTTTTTCCGAAGGACCGGAAGACAAAGCCGATGCAATGGCCGGACGGGACAGAAGCCGCAGGACGGTGCTGCCGTCCGCGGCCGGAATGAAACGGAGTTGTATTTTTACAGGTTTGCGTGGAGGAAAAGTTTTTAGGTAAAAAACTGACTTTTTATATTTATAGTTTGTGGTTTTGGTATGATAACGACAGAAGAAATAAAAGCAAAATATTGGGCTTTGGAAGTTTTAGCTTCCAATAACCAGGCGGATATGGGGAACATTTCCGGTTCATTGGAAACATCTAAAATTGATATGAATCCGCATCAAATCGAAGCGGCGTTGTTTGCCTTGAAATCCCCGTTGTCGCAAGGTGTTATTCTGGCCGATGAAGTCGGTTTGGGAAAGACGATTGAGGCAGGCATAGTTATTTCCGAATATTTTTCGCGCGGGCGAACTTCCGTTCTGGTTGTTGCGCCGGCAAGTCTTTGCCAGCAATGGCAGGCTGAAATGCAGGAGAAATTTAATTTGCCGACCCGGGTTATTGAGGCCGGGATTTATGGCAAGGCTTTGAAGTCGGAAAAGGAAAATCCGCTGTTGTTTAAAGGCGTGACGGTTTGTTCGTATAATTGTGCGGTGCAGCTGAAAGATTGCATGAAACAATATGATTGGGATCTGGTCGTTTTGGACGAAGCGCATAAGCTCCGTAATTTTTATAAAGGCAAGACCAAAACGGCTGACGGGATTAATGAGGCTTTTTACGGCAAGAAAAAGCTTTTGTTGACGGCAACACCCATTCAAAATTCTCTGATGGACATTTTTTCGCTGGTAACGATTATTGATCCGCATATTTTGGGCAATGAATATTCTTTTATGGAAAATTACCTGTATTCCGAACGGCATCATATTGAGCTGAAAGAACGTTTAAAGTGCGTTTTGCACCGCACTTTGCGCAAAGATGTTTCGGAGTATATTAAATATACCAATCGCGAGGCAATGACTGTTGCGTTTAATCCGACTCCTGCGGAAGAAGAACTTTACCGGGAAGTTTCGGCTTATATTCAGGATGTTTCAAAAATTGCCGTTACCACCCGTTATCGTACGCTGATTGTTCTGATGATACGCAAATTGATGAGTTCTTCCACCGCGGCGGTCAAAGGAACATTGGAAAAGTTGATGGAAAGGCTGTGCCGTATTGAGAAACTTGGCGGAAACACCGGTGATCTTATTGTGTTTGATGAAGATTTGCTGGAAGAATATCAGGATTCCCTGTCGGATTTTGACGATCGCTGCCGCAACGCTTATGCTAAGAATTATCCGACGGATGCTGACCTTAAAGCCGAAAAGGAATTTTTGCAGTCGTTGATTGACAAGGCGGGTAAAATCGAAGTTGACGGCAAGACGGAAAAGCTTGTCGGCGCGATCAACCGGGGATTTGAAAAAATCAGGGAAAAGGGAGGTTTGCGCAAGGTAATTATTTTTACGGAAAGCAACCGGACTTTGAATTATCTTTTCGACTATCTTTCGGCTCACGGTTTTAAGGATAAAATCATTACCTTTAACGGTCAGAACAATTCCCCGCTTTGCAATCGGATTTACAACGATTTTGTCGAAAATCACTCGGCGGAGCTGACCGGTTCGCGAGCCAACGATATGAAAAAAGCTCTGGTTGCGGCTTTCAGGGAAGAGGCGGAGATCATGATTGCCACCGAGGCGGCGGCCGAGGGGCTGAATTTGCAGTTTTGTTCGCTGCTGGTCAATTACGATTTGCCGTGGAATCCGCAAAGAATAGAACAGAGAATCGGGCGTATTCATCGTTATAAGCAAAAATGCGATGTTGTAATCATCAATTTTATCAACAAACAGAATCTTGCCGATGTGCGCCTTTATGATATTTTGCAATATAAATTTAAATTGTTTGACGATGTATTCGGTGCCAGCGACGAAATTTTGGGCACATTGTCCGACGGCGTGGATTTTGAGCGTGCGGTGGCCTCCATATTTGAATTGTGCCGGACAACCGAGGAAATTAACCGTGCTTTTGACGAATTACAGGCAAGCCTTGGCGTGAAGCGTGATGCCAAAATGGAAGAAACGCGCCAGTTGGTTCTGGAAAACCTGAACCCGACCACACAGGAAAAACTGCAGGTCATCAAGCGGCGGGTTGAAGATTATTTGGAACGCCGCAAGCAAATTTTCTGGGATTTGTCGGTTATCATGCTGGAAAAAAATCATCCTGATATGTTTATCAATCCGGCGCGGCAGGTGTTCGGCCCTTTTGAAGAACAGGTTTTTGACCGGCCGTCGGACATTGTTTTCAATAAGAATTTCAATTTCTGTCTGGATTTTTCAAGCCGCGACAATAATCGTTTTCTTTCTCCGCAGGATCGCAAAGCCGTTTGGCGGGGAGCTACGCCGTATAATCCGGACAGTGAGTTCGGGCGGATTATTTTACGGGAGGCGCTGGCGCAGCCGGTTGAGGCGTGCCATTTGCTGTTGAAGGCGGGAGACAAGTTAAAACCCGGACAACGCGGGCGGCTGATTTTGTCTTTGTTCAGGCAAAATGCGCCGGAAAAGTCTTTTCGTCTGTTGTCGGCAGTTATTGACGATCACGGCGAAGCGTTAAATTTAAAACCGGAAGACATTTTTGATAATGTGCGGAAAACGGCTGCGCCGGTTGAGATGGGGTATCAGGATTTGATTCGGCGGCTGCACGAAAGGAATATTGCCGAATATGAGAAATCCGAAAAGCACCGGGTCGATGTTTTGTTAAAAATTGAGGTAGACAAGCTTACTCGTTGGTTGGCGGATGAAAAACAGGCCATTCATCTAAAAGGCGAAAAGATGAAAAACAAGATCGGCAATCTGAAACGCCAGTTTAAGTTGGAGAAAGATTTTGCAAAAAAACTGGCTTTGGATGAAGAAATCAAACGTCTGCAAAAAGAAATGAACGATAACGAGTTCAATACTTTTGACATTGAGCGTGAGCTGGAAAAGAAATGCAACCGCCTCATCGGCGGCAAAAAGCGCAATCTGAAATTGAATTACACCATTGAACAGGTGTTTGATGTTACCTGGGAAGTAAAAAGCTGATAATTTGATGTTGGAAAAGTATTGGGAAAATATTAGAATTTGCCAGATAAAACTATTGGAAAATTTAAGAGGAAAGTTTTTTTATACCTTCTTCAATATATCCTGTAAAATCCTTAGCATCTGCAAAATAGTTCCTATATGCTTCTAATATACTTTTCCTGTCGGAGCTTTTTACCAATACAATATCATCGGTTGGATATTTTTTTTCTAATATAAAGTAATGGATACCAGCAACAGGCAAACTATTAAAGCCATAAATATCAAATTTTGGTTGATCATCTTTTATTGTAAAATGTATAACTAAATTTTGTTTAAAAATTTCTGGTATTTTTGAAATGCTTTTTAACTGTTTTAGTCTTTGTAATAGATTGGTTTTTTGTTCTAATTTTTTAAAATTAGCTATAAGATCTTGGTTTGATAATGTATTTTTGCAAGATACTCTATTTTCATAAGCTCTTGCAATGATTTCACTTGCATATCTGAAAAATTCTTGCTGGTCACTATTCCCTTGACTGAATTTAGCCCTGCAATTTGTTAGATAATCTGCTACCTCAACAGCTGTTGCCCATGCGTGTTGGTATATAGTACGATATTGAATTTCAACTAATAATCCATTCCATTTATCAGAGCGGTCATAACCTTTTTTACTTTGATAAGCATAAACATCATGAATGCCTCTATATCCACTTTCTTTAGGATTTGTTATATAGTCTTTGTATTGTCCTTCTTTTCTTATATGATGAAATCCAGTAGCCTTATGCAGCTTGCTTATATATTCCAACATATCCGCTTCATTTTTAAAAATTAAGCGACAGCCTGCAATATCATGCATTCTGGCTAATTGCATATCGGGAAAGCGTTCCAATTTATCGTAAATTGTATTCTTTCTTTTTAGTCTTTGTGCAAAAATAACACTATTCCCTTTTATTCTATTTCTCAAAACAACTTGCCAGATGTTTAGGATATGAGTATGAGATGCTCTCCAATTTTCAACAATGTCTTCATCTGATGCAGAAATAAATCCATGTTCTTTTAGAGTTCGTCCGAGATTAGAGGCTGCTTTATTAATTTCTTTTTTAGAAAACTTAGGATAAATTTGTCGTCTATCTTGTTTGGGCATGGTTACTCCTCTTCTTCTTCGAACTCAAATTCTTCGTCGGTTGGGTGGTAGTTGCGAAGGTTTAGGGGGTAGCCTTCGCGGCCCCATTCGCATTTTTTGAGAATAGCGGCGGGAATTTTTTTGACCGAGATGTTAGGATATATCCTGCTGTTGCCGACGAAGGCGCTGCAACAAATCAGCAGGTTGTTGTCGCCGATTTCTTCGGCAAGGCGGTCAAGCGAACTTTCCTGCAAGCTCATGGTAGTGGTATAGATAAAGTTCTTTTCGGAAGAAAAGCCCTGCTTCCAGTAAATTTCCTTATCCGGTTTATAGCGATAGCCCAAGATTTTGCACATGGCTTCGGCCAGCATGTCGGCGTTGTATTCTTTGGAAATGATCTGTTGTCCGTATTTGTCGGTAACGATCAGGGAAGAAGCCAGTTCATAGAATTTGAAACTGCCGCCGCCCTGCCAATTAACCGCTTTGGTGATGCCGCCCTGATCTTCGCCGTCGATTACTTTTTTCAGGCGGGGCAGACAATAACTATACGCCGTTTCTTCCATTTCCACTCCAATCCAACAACGTCCCATTTTTTGTGCTACGGCGGCGGTGGTGCCGGAGCCTAAAAAGCTGTCTAAAACAAGATCGCCGGGGTTGGATGCCAATGTTAAGATCCTTTGAATTAAACGTTCGGGTTTTGGGGTATCAAACGGATTTTTTTCATCAGAAAATAAGGCCTTAATTTCTCTTTTTGCTTCCTGATTGTCTCCGCATTCATTCCTTGTCCATAAGGTGGTTGAAACTACACCATCTTTAACGTCTACTAAAAAGCGTTTGATGCGAGGAGCGTTTTCTCCAGTAGGCCCAAAATAAATTTTCTTTTCTGTTATCATTTCTTGTAATTTTTCTTTTGATACACGCCATGAGTATCCTTTGGGGGGTAAACATTTCCTTCCGGATGGAGTTGTTATTTCATATATGTTTTTTTCAATAGCAGGACCGACTGATAAATCTCCTGAAGTCCAAGGGCCTCGAGGATCATTATCTGGATTTTTATAACGGGAGTTAGTCTCTGCAGAACGAGGGAGTTTATTTAATTCAAATCCTATAGAATTTTTGCAATATACTAAAATTGTATCATGAGAACGTGAAAGCGTTTTCTTTAAATTTACAGGAGCAAAGGCTCGTTGCCAGATAACTTCATCAACAAAACATTGACGGCCGAAGATTTCATCACATAAAACCTTTAAATAATGACTCTCGTCGGCATCGATAGAAATCCATATAGAGCCACCATCATTAGAAAGTAACCTTTTCAAAATCTCCAATCTGTCTCTCATCAGAGAAAGCCAGATGGAATGTTCCAGACCGTCGTCATAATGTTCAAAAGCGTTGCCGGTGTTATACGGCGGATCAATATAAATGCACTTGATTTTGCCGCTATAGTCCTGCTCCAGAGCTTTCAAGGCCAGCAGGTTGTCACCGTGGATCAGCATGTTGTCGAAAGTCGGCTTGACCGCAGAGTCCAGCAAATCCGTCTGTTCGGCCGATCGGGAATAGGACTTTTTCTTGTCTTCCAGCAATATCCGCGGTTCCGGGTTAAATCTGTCTTCCTTCCCCGGCCATGTCAGTTCCAGTCTCTGCAATTTTTCAGTCATTTATTTGGTTCCTTTGTATTTTGAATATATTTCTCAATTTCTAATTTTATATTTTTAAATTGTTGTAAAGAGTTTTCATCAAATGTTACTTCTTCTAAGTTTAGGCCTTTTATTTTTGTTTTTAAAATATTTATTTTATCAACCAGTTCTTTTATTTCCAGTATTAGTTTGTTCGTTCTCATCAGATTAGAAATATTATTTTCAGAATCTTCGGCAATAAAATCAAAAATTCTGAGTTTTTTCATGTGCTCATCCTCACAGGAACCGATTGATTTTAACACTTCATTTCTGTGCAAAATCATTTCGTTTAATATGCGACAACCTTGTTTAATATTCACTAAGTCGATAACAAAATTACCATATGCATTTATACAAGGGGAGTATTTAGAAATATCAATATTATTCAGTATTGGAAAATCAATGAATAAACATTTGTCAATTTTATTTATTTTATCATAAGGAGTAATTTTTAACGGATATATTTTTTGACAGTTTTCAAAATTTTCTTTTAATGACAGCAGAGATTGAAAGGTTGATAGTAGTATAGATGAAAGCAAATTAAGATTATTTCTCAAATCTCTCAATTCCTTTTGTTGTTCAGCACGGCTTGCTCCAAAAAGCCAACTTAACCACCAAACCAGTAATGGAATTGCTATTGCACCGGCCGCCGGCAACCAGATATCTTTCCACCAGTTGTAAATTGAATGAGATGTTTGTGTCGGAGTATAGAACTCATAGAACAAGTAACAATACATATTGAATTATCCTATCCGAAATTTTCTTTTATAAATTTTTGCAGGCGTTCTTTGTTTTCGTTGGCTTGATCTGCTTTAAAATAGATTTCGATAAAAGTTATTTTTCGCGTTTCTTCTTCCCAGATGAAAATAACCCTGATACCCGATGCCGAACCTCTGCCTTTTAACGACTGGCAGGAAAACTTGCGCATTTTGTTGGAAGTATAGTTTTCTCCGCAAAAACCTTCAATGGGGACAAACGCCGTTGTCGGGACACCTTTTTCGTAAAACGTTTCTATCGTGTATTTTTTCATATGTCCGAAATCTTTTTCCAAAGTTCGGAATTTTTTTGACAAGGTTTTGAAATCCTTGTCAAACTCGGGAACAGTTACGTAGTTAATCATCTGCTTCGTCATACTCCCGAACAGAAGTTTCCGGGGTTCTGTAAAAAACGGCCTCGTACTCCAAAACCTCGTTCATTTCCGCGCCGATCCACGGAATGTCCTTATGTGAGAATTCCGACAGTTCTTTTCCCGTCCGGCCGGCAAGGCGTTCCAGTTCTTTGTCAATATGCGCCAGTTCCTGTCCAGAAAGCAGGGACAAGTCAGGTTGAACGCGGGGAAGATATTTGGTTTGATCATGGTTGAAATATTTGGTTTTTATTTCTTCCAAAGAACCGTCGTCTTCCATCTGTTTTATTAATTTGGCAAAATCAACCGGCGTCGGACCGTATGTGTTTTTGATATATTTCAGCCCCATCAGCTGTTCTTCATATATTTCGTAATAATCAAAATCTATGAAGTAAAGAAGCTTGTAAATTACCGTTTGCCCGACATTCGGTTTAGCGCCGACTTTGTTAAGGATATAAAGCAGAACCTGTTTGAATTTGTTGATATTTTCCTGCGGAATGTTGATGCGGATATCGGTTTTGTTTTCTTTGGGCGTGTTTCCTATAATGTTATAGGTTGTTTCCGGCGGCATTTTGTTGTCGATGAAGCATGAGTAATCGACATCAAAAAATCTGGCCAATTTTTTTATGATGTCTAAAGAAAATTTAGTTTCTTCGTTTTCGTATTTGCTTAGGGTCTGACGGCTTATTTTTAATTCAGACGCCAACTCGTCCTGAGAGATGCCTTTTTGTTCTCTCAGGCTTCTTAAAACATTTGTCATTGTCGTGCTCCTCGATATAATGTAAATATACGATATTTTATGCACAATGTCAATGTTGTTTGACACCGTTGTGTATGAAATATTTTACATTAATCTTCCTTAAAATCGCTGACGAGTTTGTCAAAACCGCGGTCGGCGACAATGGTCGTGTCGGGGATCAACAGGTAGTGCCAAGGTTTGCCGTGATGCTCCCGCTCAAACCCGGTGGCAATTTTGCACCAGTCGACGGCTGCTTCTTTTTTGGCCTGCACAACCTTGTCGCTCATCTGATTTGCCGCTTTGGTTTCGATCATGTATTTGGCGTCGACGGTTTCGACGATGAAATCCGGCAAGTAACGGTGCATTTGTCGATCGTCGTCCGAATATTTGATGTCAAAGATTTCTCCGGCGCGGTCGTTGTTGATTTTGAACCATTTTTGCACGGCCGGCGTGCGTTCCAGAATTTCCGCCAGTTCCTTTTCGGTATTGGAATCGAATTTTTGTTTAGCGAACAGGCATTTATTGAAACCGGTAAAGACCAAATTGCGGATTTTTTCCTTGTCGCGGACGAAGGCGCGGATATTTACAGGCTCCTGTCCTTCCGTTGTGCTGATTTTGTAAGAGGCGGAAGTGACCGCGGCATATCCGCTGTCTATTTTGACTCGTTTGGTCATCGGCGCTTCCCGCAGATGGGCCTTTATCTGCGTGCAGATTTTTTGCGCCAGTTTTTCACCGTGGAAGTACAGAATCTTCCGGGTGTTCAGTTCGCTGCCGGAGTAGGAAGTGATGTAATCAATCACCTGATGAATCAGCTTGTACAGCAAGTCGGCGTTTTTCTGGTATGAGATGGCCGGGTCTTCAATCAGCGGCACCAGCAGATAGTGCGTGATGTCCGAATGGCAGTCGACAAATGCGGCCTTCATTTCATCCTGTTTGCTTTTATCCATCAGTTCACCGATGATAACTGTCGGTCGCAAAGGTTGATAACCGGCAAAATCCGCGGTGTCGATATCAAAATCGTCAAAAGTAAAATCACCTTCCTGTTCATACAGAATTTTTATCCGCGGGACGGAAATGTTCAGTTTGATGAAGCTTTCCGTATAGCGTTTGGCCGTTTCTTTGATGTCAACCAGCGGTTCAAGCGACAGTTCGGAATTTTCCAGCCGGATTTCCTTGATTTTTTCAGTTGCGATTTCGACAATTTTGTTTTGATTGTCCGGCGTCAGCAGGTTTTCGGCGGTCAGGGCGTAGCGGCTGGTTTCGTTAATTGCCTCGCGCACGATGTCGCCGATCCGTTTATTGACGTCATTGTCAAAAACCGGCAGTTTGCCCTGTTTGTCCGGTGCCGGCCGGGTGACGACGATATGCCCGTTTTTCACTTCTTCGTCCAGTTTACTGGTGTTGTCTTCCGCCTTTTTTCCCGTCAGGCCGCTGTCCGTGTTGTCGATATATTCCTGCTGAAACTCAAATTGCTCCGCCTGAGCGGCATTAATGATGTCCGAGAATTTGTCGTGCGCAATCACATGCAGGCGGTCGATGCCGTCAATGCCGGTTCGTTTTCCGAACGGCAGACGCAGACCGCGGCCGATCGTCTGTTCGACCAGAATTTTGGAATCGGCGGTGCGAAGCGGCACAATAGTATAAAGGTTGTTGACGTCCCAGCCTTCGCCCAGCATATTGACATGGATAACGATTTCGGTCGGTTCATCGGCGTTTTCGATTGCCAGCAGCCGTTGCAGAACTTCGTCTTTCAGTTCGCCGTTTTGTTTGGAGTTGACGACGATAACCTTGTCTTTATAGCGGCCGCCTTCAAAATCGTCGCTTTTTATTTTTGCCTCGATGCTTTCCGCATGGTCGATGTTCTGGGCAACAATCATCATAAAAGGTTTGACCAGTTTGGCCTTCTTGTTGTCGGCATAAACCTGCAATTCCGCCTTGATGCTTTCGTGTACTTTGATGCCGTCTTTGATTTTCAGATTTTCCAACGCTTCGGAATTGCTGCTTCCGTACAGGTCGCGGTTAAAATCCAGGCGGCCGACGACTGCCGGTTTTTTGACGTAACCGTCGCAAATGGCGTGTGCCAGATTGTATTCATAGGCAATGTTGCGGAAGGGTTTGCCCTTGGCACCGACGGATTTTGCGGTGGCCGTCAGTTCAATCCCCAAAACCGGGTGCAGTTCATTGATGGCGGCCATGCCGGCGTTGGCCCGGTAGCGGTGCGCTTCATCCATAATCAAAACCAAATCCTTTAAACCGGAAAGATAGTCGAAATAAGACTGTCCCAGATATTCGGCCATTCGGCGGACGCGCGGCATGCCGCGTGCGTCTTTGTCGGAATCAATCTTGGAAATATTGAAGATGTTGATGCGGACACGGTTGTCATTCGGGTTGTCAAACAAACCGCCGACCTGATGATAGTCGTCGCCGGTGATGATCTGCGGAACGTCAACCAGCGCTTTCAACCCGGGAAAAACATATTTTTCGGTATTGGGCGTGAAGTCGGTTTTGAGCTTGTTGTAGATTGTCAGGTTGGGGGCCAGAACCATGAAGTTTTTTATGCCTTTTTCCGCGTGCAGATAGGCGATCATCGCTCCCATCAGCCGGGTTTTGCCCACGCCGGTGGCAATGGCGAAGCAAATGCAGGGAAAGGCATGTTCGAAGTCTTTGACGGAAGGGCAGACTTCCCGAATCAGGCGCAGCGCTTCGTCGGCGGACATCTCTTTGCTTAAGACGATTTTGTTTAAAATTTGTACCAGAATGTCGAGGCTTTCCTTTTGCGGGGCGCGCAAGGAAAGCGCCTGTTCAATCGTTCGTTGCGTATCGTTCATGTCTGCATCTCTTAAGTTAATTCTTTTAGCCCGAGCTTATTAAAGATTGCTTTGACTTTCAAGGAATAACTTCGGATTTTAACACGAAAATCGATTTACCTTCCGGTTAGACGGCATGTTCTTCTTTCGTTTCAGAAGCTGACCCGCAGGCCGGCGTTCAACTGGTATGAGGTATAGGCTTCGCCGGCTTCCAGGGTGACGGCGCCGTAGCAATAGGCGTTTTCGGCAACGGCGGCGTTGAAGCCGAGCGACGCTTCAAAGCCCAGGCCGCTCAAGTCGGAAGTGGTGAGGCGCGTGTCGGCAAATTTGACTTTGGTGCGGCCGATCCATTCGTTGTACAGTCCCAGTTCCAGAAACAGTTTCCAGTTTGAGGCGCGGCCTTCCGGCAGGTAGGAAGTTTGCAGGTTAAATCTGCTGACGAGCGAACTGGTGGAATCGATGGAGCCGATTTCGCCGTTGTCGGTGGTGAAGTCTTTTGCTTCTCCGTGAACATAACGCAGTTCAATTTTAGGCTCGAAGGTTATGAGCGAGCTGCCGGCGTTGAGCACCCGCGGCGCGTCGAAGTCGAACAGGCGGCCGGTTTCGGCGGTAAAGGCCCAAAAGCCCCTTTTGATGTCGTAGCCGTTGGTTCGGTTGCCGCCGGAAAGGTTGTCAAGGTCGGTATGTACCCAGAAATGACGGGCGGTCAGGTCGACAAACCACGGACTGTTGTGCGGCAGCCAGGTGGCGTAAAGGCCGGCGACCGGGGTTTTGGTATGTCCTTTGGCGTCCGGCGCGCCGGATTGAAAGACACGAATGTCGTTGGCGGAAAGGTAACCGCCCATAACGCCCAGATAGGTTCGGCCGCCGAAAAGTTCGGCGGCGGCGTCAATACCGCCTTCCATGCCCAGCATGTTCAGTCTTGCGCCGGTTCTTTCATGCACCCGGAGGTGTTTGCCGTAGCCGCGGATCCAGACGCCGGCGGGCGCGTCCGGGTTGCCGCTGCGCAGATCGCCCAGACGTTTGCGCAGTTCGTTCATGCCGGCGTTGACGATTGACAGATGAAGCGCCGGCATGGTTTCGACCGATTTTGCGGTTTTGGTCAGCTCTCCTTCGGTTTCGAGGTACCAGTTGGCGTCTTCTCCGTGCGTCAGGCCGTACTCGTGCGCGCCGATATCCACTTTGCCGCCGGCCAGCTTAAATTCGGCGTTGCCGGAAGCCTCTTCGGCGTTGACCACTTCTATTTCCTTTTTGGTCGGGTTGGAACCGGCTGCCCGGACGTCAATGGTTATCATGCCGTCGGCGGAACCGGTTATTTTCAACAGGTCAGCGTCGGTGCCGTCCGTCTGCAGGACGACGACGGCGGAACCGTCCGAAATCAGGTCGGTTATCGTTACAGTGTTGGCGGCAAAAGGTCCCGGCCGGCGCAGATCCAGCCGGCCGCCGGTTTGCAGCCGCAGGTTGTTGACGGCGGCATTGCCGGCAAAATGCAGAACCGAGCCTTCGGCAACGGTGTTCTTGCCGCCGAAAAAGTTGTCGGCATAAACCAAAGTTGTTCCCGCCGTCTGTGTAAAGTCTCCGACAAACAGGCGGTTGTCGGCATTTTGATCGAAAATAAGAGTGTTGGCGCCGTTTTTGTCGATTGATCCGACGCCGGCAAAGCCGCCGTCCATTGACAAGGTGTTGGCATCGCCTTCAATGACGACGGCGGTTTCTTTGTTGTTGAGGTAAACGTCTGCGCCGCCTTCATTTATATTGGTTGCCGTGTTGCCGCTGAAAAGAATGTTGCCTTCCGAAGTGTCAAGCGTCAGTTTCCCCTCTGCGAACAGAGCGCCGCCGGCTTCGGCTTTGTTGCCGGTGAAAGAGGAGTTGCCGCCGATGGTGAGGTTGTCTGAGCTGATGACGGCGCCGCCGTAAGTTGCCGTATTGCCGTCAAAAACGACGTTTTGCAGCACGGTTTCGCCCGATGCGTATAAGGCGCCGCCGTAGCCGTTATCGGTACGGTTTCGGGAAAATGAAGCGTTATCAATGAAAGTTGTGCCCGATGCGTAGATCGCGCCGCCATGGCCTTTGCCGGTATAATTTTGAACAAAAGAAGCGTTGCTGACACTCAGCGGAGTGACGGAAGAAGCGTTAACGGCGCCGCCGTTGCCGCTTTGGGTGCCGTTGTTGTCAAAAGAAGCGCCGTCGACGGTGACGTTCGCGCCGTAGATGGCCTGGATGGCGCCGCCGCCGCGGGCCGCCGTATTTCCTGAAAAACGGCTGTTGCCGGTAATGTTGAGGGTAGATTCCGTCAAAATCGCGCCGCCGCTGCCGGCCAAAGATTTGTTGCCGGTAAATGAGGTTTGTCCGACGGTCAGTTTGCCGCCGCTGTGGACAATGGCGCCGCCGTCGCGGATTTCCGCATAATTGTCCTTAAATTCGCTGCCGGTAAAAACGCTTTCGCTGCCGGTGCGGCCGATTTTTACGGCGCCGGCTTCGGTTGCGTGGTTGCCTTCAAACAGCGTCTGACTGACGTTTATTTTTCCGTTGCCGTAAATTGCGCCGCCGTAGTTTGACGTTCCCTGTTGGTTGACGGAGGTGTAATTGCCGATGAAACGGCTGTCGGCAACCGTCAGGTCGGCTTTGCCATCATAAGCGTAAACGGCGCCTCCTTCGGCTGCCGTATTAGCGGAAAAGACGGTGTCCGTTATTGTGGTTTTGCCTTTGGTATAGACGGCGCCGCCGTAGCTTCCGCCCGAGCGGTTGCGCTCAAAAGACGAGCCGGAAATGCTCAGCGTACCCCAGTTGTTGACGGCGCCGCCGTTGTCGGAAGCGCTGTTGTCGGAAAAAGAGGTGTTGTTGACGGTCAGCGTTTTGCTCGTAGTGTAAACGGCGCCGCCGAGATTGCCGCGGTTGCCGGTGAACGAGCTGCCGTTGATCTCGGTGTTGCCGAGGTTGGCAAAGGCGCCGCCGTAGTAGCCGCCGGTTCTTTGGCTGAAGCTGACGTTGTTGACGGTCAGGTCCTGCGCTTCTCCGAAGCCGAGCGTTCCGTTGGTGACGGCCGTACCGCTGCCGGCGGTAAACGACAGATTGTCAAGCGCGGATTTGACGCCGGTGCCGGTAAATGTCAGCGAACCGGAAAGCCGGGCGGTCGAATCGCCGGTAATTGAGGCGCTTTTGCGGACGGTTCCGGAATCGGCGGAACTGCCGGCTATTTCGATTTCGTAGGTGTCGCCGTCCGTGTTGGCGTTGGCGGCGGCGATGGCTTTGGCCAATGTGCCGGAAACGGGAACTTCGTAGTCTGCGGCCCATGCCGGGGGACACCCCAAAACCGCTGTCAGAACAAAAACAACGCCTGTACGCACCGAATTTACTCCTTTTGTCTGTTTGTTTTCGCAATAATGGTGGTATATGGTGTTTGTTTGCGACAATCCAACGGCTGCGGCGTCCGTTTTATCCTTTGGTTTAGCTAAGCTTTCGGCCGGAAAGCCCATGGCCGCGTATAAAATGAAACGCCCCGGAAAGTTCCGGGGCGTTTGCAGCAATGCCGAAGTTAAAATTTGTATTTGGCATTAAGCAGACCGGTGTGGTCGTGGTATTTTTCACGGAATTTGCCTTCGTAGCCGAGCGAAACTTCAATGTTGTCGTCGACTTCCGCAGTTACGCCTACGCCGAGTTCCATGCCGAAACGATCGAGTGCTTCGCCGTCAACCGCATAGGCGCTGCCGTTGGCCAGGGTTACGACCGAACCGCCGGCGTCGTTGACCAGATCATAAGTCAGGGCAAATCTGGCTTCCGGTTTCAGGCTGATGCCGTTCTCAAATTCCCAGGAGCGGTTGATTCTGGCACCGAGAACGCCGGTTAACAGATCGCTGTCGTTGGCGGAAACGCGCTGATCGGCGGAATCCTTATAGGCATCCTGACTGATGTGAACGTAGCGCAATCCTGTTTCCGGTACAAAAACGAAGCTCTCTGATTGCAGTTCGTATCCGGTCATGGCCTGCAGGCCGAACGTTTCGACGTCATAATCGGCGTCAACGCCGATGCCGGCGACGTTTTTGCCTTCCGAATAATCGGACCAGCCGTAAGTCGCAATGCCGTTTACATACCATTGGGAGGGTTTGTATTCGCCGTACAAAATCGCACTGTGGGTATCAACGTCGGTTGAACGCATGAAACCGTCGATGTCGGTGTTGGCATAAGCGTATCCCAAACCGATTTTGAAATTGTCGGTTACGAATTTTTCAGCGCCCAAGGCAACGCCCGAGCTGTCGGCGTCAAAGCCTTCGGTTCTTGCCGTATCATGCCTTTTCGATTTGTTGAACAGGCCCTGAATCCATACCGCGGCACGTTCAAAAACGCTGTCGCCGGAGGAAGTTCCTTCGGCCGCGGCAATCGTGCCTCCTGCAAATCTGGTGCCGACGGCGCCGAAGATCTGGTTTGCGGTCTGCGACTGCGTGTGCTGTACCATCGGCGAGACCTCGGGAGCAAGAGCGGTAACGGCGTCCAACGCGGCCTTGACCTGTGTGCGGTCAGTCGACTGGGCCATTGCGGAAACGGCGTCGGCGACGGCGTTAAATACGGCGTTGTCTGCCTTGCCCGCGGTGAGAGCGGTGAGGGCGGCCGCCTGGTTTCCGGTGGCGCCGGTAGCGGTGCTGACTTCGGCCGCGGATTTTTTGTTTACGTTATAGATGCCGTTTTCAATGCCGGTGATGTTGTACAGATTGTTTCCGGCAATGGAAAATTCGCGGTCAAGCGAACCGTCGTCGGTGATCAGTTCGTATCGTCCGCTGAAACCGTTGTCAAAAATGAGGTTTAAGGTTGCGCCGTTGTTGACGACCCGGTTGGAAATGGTCGTGGTCCCGGTTTTTACGGTAAGCTGCGCTCCCCGGGCAAAAGTGGTCGTGCCGTTGCCGGAAATGCCGCCGTCAAGCGTAAGATTGCCGGAAACATTGAGCGCGCCCAGATTATGAATGTCGTTCAGGCGGCCGTTTGCTTTGTTGCCGCTGAAAACAGCGTTGCTTATTTTCAGTGTAGCGTCCGCGGTATTATAAATCGCGCCGCCGAAAGCTTTGCCTGTTGTCGAAGTTGCGCTGTTGCCGCTGAAAACGGTGTTGTTGCCGAGGGTGATCATGCCTTCGCTGTAAAGCGCGCCGCCCAGTGCTTCGGTCGCGTTGGTTTCGACACGGTTGTTGGTAAAGCTGCCGTTTAATGTGAGATCGACGGTTTTACCGTCTTTTCTTTTTACCGAGATTGCGCCGCCGGTCGAGGCTTTGGCTCCGGCGTTGGCTGTAACCGCTTTGACAAAGTTGTCGGCAAAGTTGCCGTTAATCGTGGTTGTAACGAGGCCGGTTCCCGTTTGTCCGTCACGATCGGCGCCCGCTTTGAAGTAAATCGCGCCGCCGTTGGCATAAGCCGCCCCTTCGGCGCCGTTGCCGGTGAAATTGCCGTTGATTTCCCTGATGCCGGTTTTTTCGTCCGTGCCGTACTGGCCTTCAACGTGTATTGCGCCGCCGCCGGCCGAGCTTCCCGTGCCGTTGTATTCGCCTTCTCCCGTGTATCGGGAAGAAGCTTTGTTGCCGGTGAAGTTTGCGGTAAGATTATCGATATATCCGCCTTTATAGATCGCAAAAGCACCGCCGTTGGCGGTTGCTTTGGCATTGTTGTTGTTTTCCGTTGTTACGTTCAGACCGTTGTTTGAAATTTCTCCGGCGTTGACAGAGGAAAGTTTTTTGCCGAGCCATAATACGGCTCCCTGAGCATATACTTCGCCGGAGTGGCCGGAAGTCTGACGCGCCGTTATTCGGTTGTCGCCGATTTTGCCTGCGGTAAGGTCTTTTTCGTCTGCCGCCGGGCGAAGCACGCCGCCGCCCCGTGACGTGTTTTCTTCCAGTTCATATATGTTGTCGTTCCAATTTTTTACATCGCTGACGGCGCTTTGGGCCGGTTCGACGGCATAAGCGTTGGCGACGGTAAACGCGGCGGCCAGCGCTGTCGAAATTAAGAGTTTGTTTTTCATACGATTTAACATCCTTTTAAAACCAGTTAAAACAGAACCCGCACTTTTGGCAAAAGGCGGGCGGATGTTCGAAAACCGTATACGTTCAGACGGCTCGGCTTATTTGGCTGAGCCTTATTCGCCGACATCCGTCCGAAAAAAACAGACAAGATAAGTCGGCACAATATTTAAAGTCGTGTGCACACGACTAAACGTATCAAGGGTTTTCGAAGCCCTAGACGGATGGCGATAACCATTTCGTCCATAAGCAGAATATAAAACAAACGTCGGAGAAGCAAGCTAAATTGTCGAAAACCCTCCGTTTTTTTAAATAAACCTTTTCCCGGCTGTTTTCAGGGGGAGAAAATCCGGCTTTGTTTTTTCCTCTGAAGAGGGACATGCTTAATTTATTCGTTGACTATCGTAATTGTTAATTCTAAAATTTTAAAAATTCAACTTATAGGGTGACATGATGGACAAACGGGAAATCATCGAACAAATCAGGCAAAAATCGGACACCGATGTCGACTATACTCAATTTGAGAAAAAAGCCGTTGAACTGTATGAAAAATTTGCTAAAGAGTATTCTCCTCCGAAATTGGCGGAACTAAAAGGGGAGGCGTTGTTAGACACGATATTTCTCAATCCGCGTCAATTTCGTAAAAATCTGTGTTATGAATTAGAGTTCGGAGAATGTAAAATTTTAGGGGGAATCGGCGGCGGCAGTGCGGCCAAGTACGGGCTTTATTTTTCTGAAAAGGAAAAATCCTGGGCCGAAGGACACGGCAGGAGATTTCGTCCCCTTTCTCCCGACGAGGCCGTTCTCAGGGGAACGGAAATCCGGGACGCCCTGTTGAAGTATTGCCGTTTGGCGGAACAATGCAAGCCGCTGGTGACATTGGAAGATTATCGGAAACTGGGAGATTTGGCCGGGGATGTTTCTCTTAATCAGTGGATGAGGAAATATCTGAACATGGTTTTTCCTGACGAGTTTCCCGCTTTCTTTGCCGACAACATGCAGTTGAAAATATTAAAACTGTTTGGCGTCGTTCCGGAAAAAAATGTTTTTTCAAGGATGGGGCAACTTGTTCTTATGGCGAGAGAAGCGGGAATTTCCAACGCCCTTTTTGCCCGTGTCGTTGAGGATATGCTGTTAAAAGAAAACGTTGTAAACGCAAATGGAGAAAACGAGAAAATGAAAGACGAATTTAATGCTGCCGAAGCGGGGAATGTTCCGTTGAATCAGATTTTGTATGGTCCGCCGGGAACGGGAAAGACCTATCATGCCGTTTTGAAAGCAATGGAAATCGTTACTTTTAAACAAATGTTTTCGGATTATTTGCGCTCCCGGAAGGAAAAATATTCGGAAGAGGTTTTGAACGAATACGTTAAGCATATGGAAAAAATAAACACGGAATGTTTGAAAAGCGACAACATTTTCAGATATTACGATTTGCAGAAATATAAAAGGCTGGAAGAGGAAATTCTTGCCGGTGATTACATCAACGGCGACGAGGTTAGGAAAAATGAAAATTCATATTATCGTTATGCTCTTAAGAGATATGAAGAATTTTTGTCCGATTTGCGTTATGAAGACGTTTTGGCCGAATTTAACCGGTTGAAGCAGGCCGGACAGATAGAATTCGTTACCTTTCACCAGTCATATTCCTATGAGGAGTTTGTTGAGGGGATCAGACCCTGCGTTTCCTGGGAAGGTAAGGCGAACGAAGTTCGATATGAGGGGAAAAAAGGAATTTTCCGGGAAATTTGCGAGAATGCCGGAAAGGCAAGCGGCGCCGGAAAAACAAATATGGGGAAGAATATCGCCGACGTGGATTTTTCCCGCACGCGCGTATTTAAAATGTCGCTGGTAGACAAGGCCGCACCGGGCGACAATCTGTACGACTATTGCATAGGGCATAACGTTGTCGCCCTGGGGTACAGTAACGATAAGGATTTTTCAAATTGCAACTGTGCGGACGATTTTTCGATGATTGAGGACAAATGGGGCAAAAGCGCTCTTGAAATATTCAAAGATCGAATGAGAATCGGGGACGTCGTGATTATTGCCAACGGCAACCGGAAGTTCCGGGCAGTGGGCAGAATTACCGGCGAATACAGGTATGACAAGAACAGCGAAGTCCGCTACTGCCATTTTCGCAGCGTGGAGTGGCTGTATGCGGGGCAGGATATTGAAGTTTCGGAAATATACGACAGGAATTTTTCTCAGCAGGCCATTTATGGTTTTTACCGAACCAGGAACGAAGGCCGGGAAAATTACAACGTGATTGATACGAAAAAGCTGGTTTCCGTCGTTTTGGAGCATTCGGGCGAAGAAGTTTGCCGCAAGCCGTATATTTTGATTATTGACGAGATTAACCGCGGCAATATTTCTAAAATTTTCGGTGAACTGATAACCTTGATCGAAGATGACAAAAGGGAAGCTTTTTCGGTTTGTCTGCCATATTCCCGCAATCGTTTTTCCGTTCCCAAAAATCTTTACATCATCGGAACAATGAATACGTCGGACCGGTCGATCGCAAGCGTTGACATTGCTTTGCGCCGTCGTTTCGTCTTCGTTCCGGTAATGCCGGACGTTCGTCTTGTCGCCGATAATGTCGAAGGAGTCGATTTGCGGCGCATTTTACGCAATATCAACGGCAAAATATCCGTTTTGCTGGATGAAGACCATCAGATCGGCCATAGCTATTTTATGAACGTGCGGACGCTTAAGGAATTGCGGAAGGTGCTTCAATTCGAAGTTTTGCCGTTGCTGAACGAGTACTTTTACGGCGACTGGAAAAAACTGGTGTTGCTGGTTCCGGGGTTTGTCGTTTCCGAAGAAATCCGGGATCAGGAATTGCGCGAAGAAGCGGGGGAAAGCGTTTTTTGTAAGTTTTGTGACGTTGAAAACATGGCGGACGACGAATTTCTGAAGGCGCTGAAAGCGTTGGAGGCTTAGCGTGAAGGTATTTCGGCTGAAAGAATATTCCGTTTCCGGCGAAAATAGCCTGAGCCGCTGCGAGGCGGAAAGGCTTTCGGCCTATTTGAGGAAAAAGAAGCTGCAGAACGTTGTGTCTCTGACGCCGCAGGGGATTGTTTCAAAATCTTTTGTCGGAGTCATAAGATGCGGAAACGTCCAAATCGAAATATTGCCGAAGATACTGTCCGCCAATGACGACAGGCGCGAGATTATGGAAAATCTGGTGTATATGCTGTCGTATACCCGCCGGTTGGACATCAGGACCGAAAGCGGTGCCAGGCTGGCGGCGTGCAAAAACCCTTTTCTCGAAATTCTGATTTATGAATATGCTTCTTCGTTGTTTGACTGTCTGAAAAAGCAGCCGCTTAGGAACTATGTAACGGAAGAAACGGAGGTCAATTTTATCAAAGGCAAACTGATGCTGCCGGAGCAGATAAGAAAAAGCTGCGTCAACAGGGCAAAGTTTTATTGTCAATATGACGAGTTTTCCGAAAACAATATGTTGAACAGGCTCTTTTTGTATGTTGCCGTTTGTCTTTACAAGTTAAGCGAAAACAGCGGCAATAAAAGGATTTTGCGGCGGATCGTCAATTATTACGCCGATGTTGAGCCGTTGCCCGTTTCGGCGGCCGAGGCAAACCGGATTGCGCTGCCGCGCAACCAGATTTTGTTTAAAAAGCCTCTTTCTTTGGCTAAAATGTTTGTTAATCAGTGTTCCGTCGACCTTTCGAGGAATAAGATAGAAAACGTTGCGCTGGTCTGGGACATGAATGTTTTGTTTGAGGAGTTTATAGGAGAGGTTTTCAAAAGAAAGTGTCCGACGCTGGACATTGAGCTGCAAAAGGGAAAAAGACTGTTGTCGGAAGCGGGGACGGGGCGGAAGAAATGCGATACTTTTGTGGATATTTTTGAAAAAAACAACAAAATCGTGATTGATACGAAATATAAAGAGTTTCATTCGTTAAAAGACGTGTCGAATGCCGATGTTTTTCAGGTTATGACATACTGTATGCTGCATGGTGCCAAAAGGGCGATTTTGATTTATCCGCAATACGGCGATGTTGCGCCGGATGTGCCGGTTCATCGTTTGAACGCGGCGTCGGAAGATTTGGGGTATGCCGTACAATTTAAAACCGTTGATTTGCGGCGAAACCTGAAAAAAGCCCGTATTGAACGGGAGCTTTTGGAGGTTGTCGAAAACCTTTCCTGAATGTTTCGCGTAAAAGTTGAAAATCGGAAAGTGAAAGCTTTTGCCGTGCCGGCGGAAACAGGGGCGTTTGTCTGGCAAAAGGTATGAGAGTTTTCCGTTTGCCGTTGCGGAAAAAGCCGGTGTTGTCCGTTTGACAACCGCCGACATGTTCAAGCGCAAAAATCCGGCCAAAGCGCCGGCGGCTGCCGGCAGTGTCAACGAAGCGGCGCCGATGACCGGCGGCGCCGGCGCGGAAATTGCTGTCTGATGTCGTTGGAGAAATCCGTATTTGTAACGTTAGCGGTATTTGTAAACCCGGTAAGTAAAGAGATTATCCGGGAGTTTGAAGGTCCAAAGAGGGGTGCCGTCTTTGTCCAGTTCTTCCGCCGCTTTTCCCTTGTTGCTGCCATAGCCGACAATGTATGTCTTGTCTTCCGTTTCAAATACGTTGCCCATAAATTCGGAATATACGGACAATGGAATTTCTTGCCAGTTCAGTATCTTTTTGTTTTTTTCATCCAGTTTGAATTTTAAAATCCGTGAAGTTTTTCGGGGCAAAAAGGAAAAATTTCCGGCACATTCGGTGTTGATTTCGGCGGTGTGGTTGTCATAAAGCATCAGATATCCGTCGTTGGTCAGAGAAGCCGTGTGTTGAAAGTTGAAACGTTGTTCCGGCGTCAGGCCGAAGTCGTCGTTTTTGCCGCCTAAACGCCAAATGATTTCTCCGGTTTTCCGATCTATTTTGTAAATTGCGGAAGTATGTCTGAAAGACAATATCAGGTTGTTGTCGGAGGGATCGATGATCATGCTGTTAAAATGCACGTAATCCAGGTCTTTTTTGTAATTGCAGGCTGTCAGCGATTCTTTGATCAGTTCGGGATGGTCACCGCTGTTCCATTCAAAGATGACCCGGTTGTTTTTTATTTCCTGCAAAAGCAGGGTAACAACGGAGCTTTCCCTGCCGTTTATTCTTTCTTTCCGTTGTCGGTAACCGGTTAGTATATAATGGTTGTCCGTCAATAACAAAGAGTCGTGATTTTCAATTAAGCCCTCGTCTGCCGTCGGCGCGATCAGTGAAAGCTCGTTGATTTTTTGAAAGTTTTCGTCGAGTACAATCAGCTTTCCGTACCACCAGGCATAAGGGGGCATGGGTTTGGTTTGCTGCATAAATGTATAGCGGATGCTGCCGTCGGTAAGCTTTTGCCGCTTGAAGTCTGAAATTCCATAATTTTTTATCGGATTTGTATGGTAAAATTCTATCGTTCCGTCTGTTGTCATGATTGTTGCAAACGATTGGGCATCACCTTTCGGACTGAAAAAAGAGGTTGCTATGTACCCCCCCCCCGTATATTCCGCGATATCGGGAACCGGCAGTTTTCGAGGAAACAGATTCAGTTGATAAATTTCGCCGTTAACGGAAAATTTTAAAATGTCACCGGGCTTGATGCGAAACAGGCGGAACCGTTTTTGAACACCGTCGACTTCGATTGTGTTAAAGCCGCGCGTGTTCAGCGTTACCGCTTCAAAAACTTTCCGCTGCGGTTCAATCGGCAACAGAGGATAGCCGTTTACGGTGACGACGTGATTGTCGGCTGAAGAAAAATCCAGCAATGTTTCCGCTGCCTGACCGGCGGAAATTTGCAGAAGAACAATGAAAAAGAGAAGAATGCTTTTCATGACGGCTGCCTTTACTTTTAGTCTTTTATGGCGAATATATATTGGCGGCGCAAAATTGTCATCAAAATTTTGCGTTTGTTAAAATGCCGGTTCGGAACGGAATCATTCATAAGGCCGGTTGTTGAACATTGATTGAATTTTGAGGCCGCCGGTTACTGTCGGTCCGGCTGTCCTTTGGGGGCCTTTAGGGCTGTTTTCTTTGTTATGAAACGTATGAGGAATATGAAAGTTTTTTTACGGCGGGGTAATGAAATGCGGATCTCCGGATGTAAAAAAAGCGTTTGAAATTTAAAAAAATCCGCATTAAAAAACACCGGTTGGAAAAAGTTTTTTTTAAGGAACGGAAAATGACGGTCAAAGGAAAATCCGCAGGCAATTCGGCGCGGTTTGATTTGGTGTTTGCGGGGTTTCTGACGGCGTTCGGTCCGTTTGCAACCGATGTGAAGCTGCCGGCAACGGCGACATGTTGTAACGACGGCGCGCCGGCGGAACCGGCATTTGCCGCGGCGGGAGAAGCGGTCGATGAATAAAAATGCCAGACTTTTTCTTTCTTATGTGCTGCCGTCGATGGTCGGCATGCTCATCGTCGGTTCCTACAGTATCGTGGATACCATTTTTATCGGCTGGAGTGCAGGAGAACTCGGGCTTGCTTCGGTGGCCGTTACCTGGCCGCTGGTGATGATGTTCGGTGCGGTCGGCGACATGCTGGGAACCGGTGCGGCAATTATTATCGCCCAGTCGAGAGGCAGCGGCAACCTGCGGCTGGCACGGCTCAGCCTCGGCAACATGCTGGTCTGGCAGGTATTGTTCAGCCTGCTGATGATGACTGTCGTCAAATGTTTTCTGACCGATATACTCCGTCTGTTCGGCGCTACCGACGAACTGATGCCCGGCGCCGTGCGTTATTCGCGGATTTTGATATACGGCAATCTGGCTTATATGCTGGTAACCGGCGTGCTGGCGGTAATCCGTAACGACGGCCGGCCGGTGCTGTCGATGTGGCTGATGGTCGGCGGACTGCTGCTGAACATCGTAATGGACTATGTTTTCATTTTTCCGCTCGGCGGCGGCGTGGCCGGCGCGGCCTATGCCACGGTTACCGCGCAGATGCTGATTGCTGTTGCCGGGTTGGCCTATTTCTTTACCCGGAAAACGGCTCTTCGTTTCGACCTGCAGATGTTTAAGCTGAAGCCGAAGTATTTGAAAAACATTGTCGTAAGCGGCTTCCCTTCGCTCGGCAACCAGTTGTCGATTATCGCGATGTTGTTTTTCCATAATTATCAGGCGTTGAAATACGGACGGGTGGACGGGCTGGCCGCCTATACCTTTATCGGCGCGGTCGAATCGCTCGGTTCGCTTTTGATGACCGGGCTGGCACTCGGGGTGCAGCCGCTGGTCGCCTATCTTTACGGCGGCGGCCGTCACCGCCGGCAGAACATTATCGGCAACATGGGCTATTATACCGCTTTCGGATTGGGAATTGTGCTGATGTGCGTATCGGTTGTCGGACACGACGTTTTTCCCGCCTGGTTCAATTTGCACGGCAATGCGGCGGTTCTTGCCGCACACGGACTGGTTATCAGTTCGACGGCGTTCGTGCTGCTGGGAGTGATCCGGGTGGCCGGTTATTATTATCAGGCGACCGGCAAAATCACGGATTCTTCACTGTTGATTTACGGTGACGCTTTTGTCGCGCTGCCCCTGTGTCTGTTTGCGCTGCCGTTGTGGTTCGGTCTGGACGGCGTATGGCTGGCAATGCCGGTTTCCCGCGTGCTGCTGTTTTTGTTCGTCTGTTACCTGTGGTTCGGCAGGAAAAAACGCCGGCCGTACAAAATGCAGCATTTTTCTGCCCGCCGGTAAAATTGTTTGTTTATGAAAAATTAAGATGACGGGTGTAAAAAAACAGTTTATCGTATGAGAAAATTTTGTCGGGTTTTTAAAACGAAAGGTGAAAAAATGTGGAAAAGTAGCAAATTGTTGGCGGGATTGGCGGTGGTACTGTCTTTGTGCGCCTGCAAGGAAGACAAAAGCGAGGTTCAGAATGCGGCGGCCAAAACCGCGGCGCTGCCGGTAAACGTGCTTGAGGTGGCGGCGGAAGACGTGCCTCTCAGTTTTGAATTTTCCGCCCGGGCGCAGGGATACAAGGAAACGGAAGTGCGGGCGCGGGTGAGCGGCATTTTGCTGAAGAAAAATTATATCGAAGGCAGCGAAGTCAGAGAGGGAGACGTTTTGTTTGAAATCGATCCCAAGGAATACAAGGCCAGGCTCAACAATGCCAAGGCCAACCTGGCCAAGGCCAAGGCACAGCTGCGGCGGGCCGAAACCGAATGGGCGCGAATCGAAAAGCTGTTCAAACAGCGGGTGGTAAGCGAAAAGTCGCGCGATGACGCTCAGGCCGAACTGGAAGCGCAGAAAGCGGCGGTGCTGATGGCGGAATCGGAAGTGGAAACCGCACAGCTGAATTTTGACTATACCAAAGTCACCGCGCCGATCAGCGGCGTTACCGGCATGGAAGTGCAGTCGGAAGGAAGCCTGATTTCGGCAACCGGCCTTTTGACCAACATTACCCAGCTTGATCCGATTTATGTTATCTTTTCGGCTTCCGAAAGCGAGATGATGTCGCTTTCCAACATGGTGGACAACGGTTTGATCCGCAACCCGGAAAACAAAAGCGAAGTCGTTGCCAAGGTCAAGTTCAGCAATGACAGCGTTTATCCGTTGCCCGGAGAGATTAATTTCATCAATTCGGGCATTGACGAGGGAACCGGTACCATCAAATTGCGCGCGGTTTTCCCCAATCCTAAAAAACGTCTGAAACCGGGACAGTTTCTGCGGCTGGTGATGGAAGGGCTGACCCGGGTCAACGCCCTGATCGTGCCGCAGGAAGCGATCATGCAGGGTGCCAACGGCTCTTACGTTTATATCGTCAACGACAAAAATATGGTCGAATCGGTCAATATCCAGACCGGACTGATGACCAAGGAGGGCGGCTGGATCGTCGACAGCGGTCTGAAAGCCGGCGACCGGGTGATCGTCAGCAACCTGATGAAGATCCGTCCCGGCATGACGGTTGATCCCAAAAACGTGGAGCAGCCGGCTGAACGGGAAACCGTCGAGGAATAATCCGGGAGAAAAAAGCAATGTTTTCCAAGTTTTTTATTGACCGCCCGATTTTTGCGACCGTCGTGTCGCTGGTTTTTGTGCTGGCGGGGTTGGTTTCGATGAAGGTGCTGCCGATTGAGCAGTACCCCAACATCGTGCCGACGGAAATTCAGATCAGCGCCACCTATCCGGGGGCGACGGCGGAAGTGCTGGCCGATACGGTGGCGGCGCCGATCGAACAGGAAGTCAACGGCGTTAAGAACATGATCTACATGTATTCCAACGCCACTTCGCAGGGGTATCTGACCATCGGCGTGGTATTTGACATCGGCACCGATCCGGATCAGGCGACGATCGACGTCAACAACAAGGTGCAGGCGGCGACTTCCAAACTGCCGAGCGAAGTGACCAAGCAGGGCGTGACGGTCGAACAGAAATCAAACTCGATCTTGCAGGTCGTGATGATGAAGTCTTCTTCCGAACGCTATGATACGATTTACGTTTCCAACTATGCGCTGTTGAACGTGCTGGACGAAATCCGCCGTATCAAGGGCGTGGGCAGCGCTTCGCTGTTTGCCTCGCAGGACTATTCGATGCGGATTATGCTGTCACCTGACAAGCTGGCAGATTTTGACATGACGCCGCAGGACGTGATTGCCGCCGTGCAGGAACAGAATTCGCAGTTTGCGGCCGGCCAGTTCGGTCAGGAACCGCTGGACGAATATCTGCCCTATACCTATTCGGTCAACACCAAAGGACGTTTGGTCGACGAAAAGGAATTCGGCGACATTATTCTTAAAAGCGATGACAAGGGCGGCATTCTCCGTTTGAAAGACGTGGCGCGGATCGAACTCGGTGCGCAGGACTACAGCGTCAATTCCTATTTCAACGGCGAACCGGCGGTGGCCTTTGCTGTTTATCTGCAGCCGGGCGCCAACGCGCTGGAAACGGCCAACCTGGTCAAAGCCAAAATGGCCGAACTGTCGAAGAGTTTCCCCGACGGCATCAGTTACGAAATTCCGTATGATACGACTTTGTTCGTAAACGTGTCGATCAACGAGGTTATCCATACCTTTTTTGAGGCGGTGCTGCTGGTTATCGTCGTCGTCTATTTGTTCTTGCAGAACATGCGGGCGACCCTGATCCCGATTTTGGCGGTGCCGGTATCGATTATCGGCGCGTTTGCCGGTATGTATCTGCTCGGTTTTTCAATCAACCTGCTGACGCTGTTCGGGCTGATTCTGGCAATCGGTATCGTGGTTGACGACGCAATTATCGTGTTGGAAAACGTCGAACGTCTGATGAGCGAGGAAAAGCTGACTCCGAAAGAAGCGGCGATCAAGGCGATGCAGGAAGTGTCTGGACCGGTGGTCGCGGTGGCTCTGGTGTTGTCGTCGGTGTTTTTGCCGATTGCCTTTCTTGGCGGTATGACCGGCGTTATGTACAAACAGTTCTCGGTGACGATTGCGGTTTCGGTGCTTATTTCGGCGTTTGTCGCGTTGACGCTGACGCCGGCTCTGTGCGCCCTGATTATCAAGCCCAACCGTCAGCATCAGGAACCGAAAGGTTTCTTCAAATGGTTTGACAACTTTTTCGAATGGGTGACGGAGGCTTATCTTTCCGGCGTGCGTTTCTTCCTTAACCACCGGAAAACGGCAACGGTCAGTTTCGTCGCCGTTCTGGCAGCGATCGCCTTTTTGTTCAAGATCGTGCCGGGCGGGCTGGTGCCGGGTGAAGACCAGGGTAACCTGCTGATGGCCTACAGCATGCCGGAGGCCTCGTCGCTGAGGCGGACGACGAATTTCAGCGACTCCGTGGTCAAACTGTTGAGGGAAGACGAGAACGTGGAAGACGTGCTGACGGTTAACGGTTACAACATGCTGTCGTCGAGCCAGAACACCTATTCGAGCATCAGCTTCATCATCTTAAAAGACTGGGGACTGCGGGAAAACGCCGACCAGTCGGCGGACGCTTTGGCTCAGCTTTATACCAAATTCGGCATGAGCCGGCCCGAGGGCATCGGCTATGCCTTCTCCATGCCGCCGATTATGGGCATGAGCATGTCCGGCGGTTTTGAAGGTTATATCCAAAACCGCGGCGGCAAGAGTTCAAACGAGCTGATGGATAAGGTGACCGAATTTGTCAATGCCGCCAACGAACGGCCGGAGCTGAAAAACGTGCGTACCACGTTTTCGGTCAGCACGCCGCAGTACCGGGTTGATCTCGATCGCGAAAAGGCAAGGATCCTCAATGTGTCGATCGATGCCATCTATGCGGTTATGCAGTCAACCTTCGGCAGTCTTTATGTCAATGACTTTACTTACAAAGGCCGCAATTTCCGGGTGATTTTGCAGTCGGAAGGACGCTTCCGCCGCACTCCGGACGACCTGCGTTACGTTTATGTCAAATCCAACAGCGGGCAGCTGGTACCGTTGTCGACTCTGCTGAAAGTCGAGCGCGTTACCGGACCGGAGCTGGTTAACCGCTTTAACATTTTCCCGGCCGCCAAGGTGCTGGGCGATCCGGGCGACGGTTATTCGTCCGGTCAGGCGATTGCGGCGATGGAGGAAGTGGCCGGTCAGGTTCTGGGCGACGACTATTCGCTGTCGTGGATCGGTTCCGCCTATCAGGAAAAGCTGACCGGCGGCGCATCGACCCAGGCCTTTGTTTTCGGTCTGATCATGATCTTCCTGATTCTGGCCGCCCAATATGAAAAATGGTCGCTGCCGTTCGTGGTTATCCTGTCGGTGCCGTTTGCGGTACTGGGCGCTTTGCTGGCAATTTATCTGCGCGGCATTCAAAACGATCTGTATTTCCAGGTCGGTCTGGTTACCCTGATCGGTCTGGCGGCGAAAAACGCCATTCTGATCGTTGAGTTTGCGGTAATGGAAGTGCAGCGCGGGTTGACTTATGCGGAAGCGGCGGTCAGCGCGGCCAAACTGCGTTTCCGTCCGATCGTGATGACTTCGCTGGCATTTACCTTCGGCGTTTTGCCGCTGGCCATTTCCACCGGTGCCGGCGCCGGCAGCCGCCATGCCATCGGTACCGGCATGATCGGCGGCATGATTTTGTCGACCTTTGTTGCCACCTTGTTTGTGCCGATGATGTTTGCGATTATCGGCGAAACTTTCGACGAGGAAAACATACTCCGTCGCAAGATCAGCAAACGGGCGAAAAAGCTCGGCCGTCCGCAGTTGAAGGGAAAACTGCGGTAAGTTGCGGAAAATGTGCCGGAAGCCGTGTTCCGGCGGCAAGAGAAAAGGGACGGCTGAACCGTCCCTTTTCCTGTGTCAGAAAACAAGCGCCGGGTGTGTGGCCGAATTGCATCCGTTAACGAAGGAGGGCATGTTCAATGCGGGCTGAGGCAGAGGATTGGCGGAATATCCGGCGGAGAGGACGAATCCTGTTGGTGCGGAACCGGCGCCGGGACGCCGCCGGCGCTCAGTTGACGTCGCCGAGGACAATCGTCTGTGTCACTTTGTCAATGTTTTTAAGCCAGGGAACGATTGCCTGGGGAAAAAAATCGGAATCGGCCAGCCGGTCGATTTCAATCCAGCGGATTTGCTGTTTTTCGCCGTCGGGGATGCTGCCGTTGCAAAGCGGCGAGAAGTCTTCGACCGTACAGAGGAACATCAGTTCCGCCTGATGAAAACAGGGGTCGTCAAAAGGCGAATCGTGGTTTTTGGCGATATAGTCGCGGACAAAAAGCAGCCGTTCCGGACGGACGGTAAGGTTGAGTTCTTCCCGGCATTCGCGTATCAGAGCCTGTTCCATGGTTTCGCCCCACTGGTGGCCGCCGCCGGGCAGTTTGCAGAAACGGCCGCGGCCGTAGTCGCAGCTTTCGACCAGCAGTTTGCCGTCGCGGATGATGACGGCTTTGATTGAATAGCGGAAAATCTTTTCCATTGTTTTTCTCCGGGTTGTGAAAAAAAACAAGAATAAAGTTTTTGCCGCCGGCGTTCAATCTTTTTTTTGGGGGAGAAAAATTCCGGGCGGAAAAGCAGCGCAACCGGCCGGGGAAGGTTCGGCCTTTTGTTGCGTCGGGGTGCGAAAAAAAACAAGAATAAAATTTTTGCCGCCGGCGTTCAATCTTTTTTTTGGGGGAGAAAAATTCCGGGCGGAAAAGCAGCGCAACCGGCCGGGGAAGGTTCGGCCTTTTGTTGCGTCGGGGTGCGAAAAAAAACAAGAATAAAATTTTTGCCGCCGGCGTTCAATCTTTTTTTTGGGGGAGAAAAATTCCGGGCGGAAAAGCAGCGCAACCGGCCGGGGAAGGTTCGGCCTTTTGTTGCGTCGGGGTGCGAAAAAAAACAAGAATAAAATTTTTGCCGCCGGCGTTCAATCTTTTTTTTGGGGGAAAAAAATTCCGGGCGGGAAAGCGGCGCGGCCGGCCGGGGAGGGTTCAGTCTTTTGTTGCGTCGGGTTTGAAGTTCATGGCGCCCGAGTTGATGCAATAGCGCATGCCGGTGTTGGTCGGTCCGTCTTCAAATACGTGCCCGAGGTGGGAACCGCAGCGCGCACAGGTAACTTCAACCCTTACCATGCCGTGGCTGAAGTCTGCATTTTGTCTGATGCTGCCGGGAATGGCGCGGTCAAAGCTCGGCCAGCCGCTGCCGGAATCGAATTTGTCGCCGGAGCGGAAAACCGGGTTGCCGCAGGCGCCGCAGACGAAGGTGCCGTCGTCTTTCATATTCAGGTATTGTCCGGAAAACGGCTTTTCGGTGCCTTTTTCGCGGAGAATTTTATATTGTTCCGGCGACAGTCGTTTTTTCCATTCTTCTTCGCTTAAGTTCAGCGGCGGCGTTTTTCTGCCGCAACAGCCTTTTCCCTGTTTGGCCAGGTATTTCTGATGATATTCTTCGGCCGGATAGAATTCGGCAGCCGGCGCCACTTCGGTTACCACCGGCGCGGGATATGTTCCCGAGTTGTTCAGTTCTTCTATTTTGGCCAGGGCCTCTTTCTTTTGTTCCGGTGTGAACCAGAAAACGGCCGACCGGTACTGGGTGCCGACGTCCGGTCCCTGGCGGTTGAGCGTGGTCGGGTCGTGGTTGGCAAAAAAAATGTCCAGCAGCTGGTCGTAGGTGACCATTTTGTCGTCAAAGACGACTTTGACCGCTTCGGCGTGGCCGGTGCCGCCGGTGCAGACCTGCCGGTAGTCCGGGTTTTCCGTTTGTCCGCCGGTGTAGCCGACGGTAGTGGACACAACTCCCGGCACGGTGTCGAACACCGCCTGAATTCCCCAGAAGCAGCCGGCGGCGAAAACGGCCTGCGATATGCTCATTTTTTTCTCCCGTTTGATTTGTTTTTTTTCAAATATAAGTACGAACCGAAGGTTTTTCAATCAGGCAACGTTTTTTCTTCGCGGTCAGCGCCGGAGAGCAGCCAAAACCATCGGCGCGGCATTTTGCGTCGTCGGTTCCTTTTCGTCAATCCATGAAGCGCCGTCGGAATCAAGGTCGGAAATGTCCCGGTCGGGAACGCCGTCGACGGTGCAGTCGAATAAAACGCCGGTGTGGAACAGCCCGCCGGGGCGGCCGTCGTCTTCGATAAAACCGCGGAAAAAGACATTTTCTTCCCGCCGTTCGCCAACACTTTGCAAACGGCAGCCGGTTTCTTCCTCCAGTTCGCGGGCAAGCGTCCGTTCTTCGCTTTCGCCTTTTTCCGGCGAACCGCCGGGCAGGTCGAAAAGGCCGGTGTAAGGTCCCCGTTTTTTGCGGATCAGCAGAATCTTTCCTTCCCGGCGGATAACGCCGTAGATGCCGCGGTGAATGCGGGTGACGGAAAAGGCGTCGCGTTCCCGTTCAACGGCTTCCGCCGCCAGGGCGCTTTCGTCGCGGATCCAGCGAGGCAGGCCGGCATCGGCCGTGCGGCTGAAAGGAAACCATTGCCAGCTTCCGTGCTCGGCGGAAAGTCTGACCGTGCCGGAGAGGTATTCGGCAAGAAAAGTGACGCCGTAAAGCGTTTCCCCTGCCCGGGGAGAAAAACTCCAGGTTCTGAGCGGGCGTTTGATTCGTACCGTTAATCCGGTTTCTTCAAATATCTCTCTTGTCAGCGCCTGCGTGTGGCTTTCGCCTGTTTCGACGCCGCCGCCGGGCAGGTCATATATTCCTTCTTCGCCGTTTTGCCGCCGTTCAAGCAGCAGAAAACAACCGTTGCAAACAATGACGGCCTTGACGGCCACGCGCGTTTTGTTCATTTCTTTTTTCCTTTCCCGGCAACCATTATAACGGCAGGAAGACAAAAAGGCAAACCGTTTTCCGAAGCATAATTCCCGGGCCGGCCGGGGCTGTAACAAAAAAACACCGCCGTTTTCAAACGGCGGTGTCGGCGGGAACTGTCGTTTCCTTATTTGATTTCTTCAATCAGCAGTTCGCTCGGAGCAGTGGTCTGAGTGTTTTCAATGGTGTAGGACACTTTCCGGGTCGCCGGTTTGGTTGTGGTGGTGACCACGGTTTTTACCTGCGGCTGGGTGGTGACTACGGTTTTTACTTCCGGCTGGGAAGTAACGACCGTTTTGACTTCCGGCTGAGCGACAACCTGAGTGTTGGAAATGATTTTTTGATTGATGACAGGTTCTTTTTCATAGCTGACGGTCGATGTGGTTTTCGGTTCGTAAACCGTGGTGTAAGTGGTTTTCTTATAGATGACTTCAACCGGTTCACGGGTCTGTCTGACAACCGGTGCGCAACCGTTGCAGCCGTTGGTGCTGACAACGACGGGAGCCGGGACGGGCGCGGGAGCCGGGGCCTGAATGTTAACGGTGGTTACGGGAACCGGAGCGGGAGCCGGCATCGGCGCCGGACGCGGGGCAACATAGGCCGGACGCTGGGCTACCAGCGTAATGCGTCGCGGCTCGGGTCTTGCTTCCCGGTAGACGTATACTTTTTCGGGCGCTTTGGCCTTTTCTTCTTTGGCCGGGCAGTCTTTGCGGGAATAGAAGTGGTCGTTGCAGTCCTGATCGTACTTTTTGTAGATGGATCCTTCGGCGCAGGCGCCAAGCAGGAAAAGGAGGGAGAATACAAATAACTTTTTCATGACTTTTCTCTTTCGTTGATTGATAGTTGCAATATAGCGGATTAGCAAAAAAATTAAATATACTATAATCTTTTTTTCTAATTTGTCAATTTCTGTTTAAAAAAATCTGCTTTTTATATAATCACGTAAATCTTAATTTAAACCTTATGTGATATGGCGGAAAGAAATTATTTTGACATTTTTGCCAATGTCATCTACGATTGAAAAAAATTTATTTGTTGACCGGGGGAAAACTTATGAATATCCGTAAAGTGTTGTGTTTGCTGACGATGCTGGCCTGCGCGGCGGAAAACTGTTTGGCGGCGGAAGGCGACAATCTGGCGGCGTCAATTTACAATCACGCGCATTTTCGCAACCGAGAGGCGCTGGCGCGGCTGAAGAGAAACGGCTATTCCCTGGACGCAACGGATTCACGCGGCAATACGGCGCTTTGCACCGCCATTATGCGCAAAGACGAAAATGCTTATAAACTGCTGCGGCAGATGGGAGCGAACACCGCCCATCCCTGCGTTAAGAGACTGGAAGCCGCAGTGCGGCCGGTTAAAAACGACAAGTTCGTATGGAACGTGGGGCCGACGACCTATCTCGGCGCCGCCGCCCTGATCGGGGGTACCGTGGCCATTGCCGCCGGCGGCAGCAGCGGCGGATCAAAATCGGACGGCGCGGCGGGGACCGGTGACGAACCCGGCGGCAGCGACAATCCGGGCGGCGGCGAAGGGGAAGTCGTGAATGAAGTCGATCCTTCGTATTTCCAGACCGACGAATACAAACAGGGCAATTTCCTGTCGCAGATCGGCGCGGCGGAAGCTTATGCGCGTTTTTACGGAGAAACGGAAAGCGGCGATCTGGCCTCGCAGCTGGAACGAGTGGCCGTCGGCGTGGTTGACAGCGGCGTTTACGGTGCTCACGCGGAGTTTGGCGCCACCGACGTCAGCGGCGTCAATTACGACTACGGTCCCTGTTCCAAAAGCGGAAACTCTACCAACTGCTGGCAGTGGGCGGCTGAATATACGGTCGGCGGACAGAGTTATCAAAACGTTACTTATCTGAAACTTGATGATGGCCGCGTTTATATTACCCGCGTAGGCAAAACGGGAAGCAAAGAAGAGTATGACGAGTGGGCGTCGTCTTATGATGACGGTTATGACTGGAATGTAGAAAAAGACAGTGCGACCGGTTTTTATCCGAACAAGTCGGATGATGCCGCGCACGGCACCCATGTGGCCGGCATTATCGCTGCCGACAGAAACGGCGCCGGCATGCACGGCGTGGCTTTTGAAAATGCCGAGATTATCGCCGCCCGGTGGGATCTGATGTCGCCGATTTCGGCGCCGGTAAAAGACGTGATCGACATGGGCGCGAAAGTGGTCAATTTCAGTCTGGGCGTAGATTCGACGGCTGATATAAACGCTTCCACCATTGATCGTTATGCGGATCAGTTGGACGATTATCTGGACAGCGTGCGCTATCAGATTGAAAACAACGTTGTTTTCGTTTTTTCCGCCGGCAATGAAAGTCAGGCGCAGCCGGGCGTTACAAACGGGATTCCGCTGCTCGACGAGTTTAAGGAAAGTCTGGACGGTTTGTTCGTGACGGTAGTCGCTTTGGACAAGGACAACAAGCTGGCCGATTATTCCAACGCCTGCGGAGTTGCGCAGAACTATTGTATTGCCGCGCCGGGAAACGATGTCTGGTCGCCCATTAACCAAGATGATATGATCGGGCAGATGAGCGGCACCTCAATGGCGGCGCCGGTGGTTACCGGCAGCATTGCCTTCCTGATGGGCGCTTATCCTTACATGACGCCGCAGGAAGTGGTCAGTCTGGTGTTTGAAACCGCCGACGATCTGGGGGACGCCGGCGTGGACGCCGTTTACGGACACGGTCTGATCAATCTGAACAATGCGACCCAGCCGCAGGGCGAACTGATGATCGCTACCGGCTCGAACGTGAAAGGGGAAAGCATTGCGGCCCGTTCGACGACAATGTCGGTGCCGGCCGTTTTCAAGAGCGCGCTGGCGGCAAAGATGCCGCGTTCCGTTATCGCGTTTGACAAGTACAAACGCCCTTATGCAATGCCGATTTCTTCTTTTGTAAAAATGACCCACAGCGGAGAGCGCAATTTTAAAAACGATTTGTATGCCTTTTCCCGTTATCAGCCGAAGCGGAGGATAGCGGCCGGCGGCAATCTGGCCTTCTCCTATGCGCCGGCGGCTTTGGCCGATTCTCCGAGCGGACTCGGCACCGTGGAAGCCGAATATGCCGGGGGGGGGTATGTGGCCGGCTTCTATTATACGGAAAATACGCTTTATAATCATGACGCTTATTTTGAAAAGGCGCTGGCCAATCCGTTTATGGCGATGAATTCGGCTTACGGCGTGTACAGCCGTTACCGGCCGTCTTCGGACTGGAAGGTGACGATGGGCTTTGCTACCGGCGAAAACGGTCTTTACGACGGCAGCCGGGACGACAACGACCGCGATTTTGACAACCGGGTTTACGGTTTTGATTCCGCCGCCGCTTACAGCCTGACGGACAATCTGACGGTGACGGCGATGAGCGGTGTTTTGTACGAAGACGGTGCAATGCTCGGTTTAAACGGCACCGGCGGTTTTGACGTCGGCGATTCCAGCACCTATTATGCCGGGCTTTCGGTCAGCTGGTCGCCGCTGAAGAACCTGTTTTTAAGCGGTGCTTATTATCAGGGCTGGACCGATGCCGGCGGGCTTGCCTCCAACCTGATGCAGACCAGTCGTCTGGTCAGCGACAGTTTTGCTCTGGACGGCCATTACCGCTATAACAAAACCGACGTTGTCGGCTTGCAGATTTCTTCGCCGCTCAGAATATACAAGGGCACGGCCGCCTTTGACCTGCCGGTCGGGCGCGACAATTATTCCGACGAAGTTTACCGCGAGCGCTTCAATGCCGGTTTGAAGCCGGATGCCCGGGAATACAAGTTTTCGTTTTATCATGACCGGGAGATTAACGAGGACATGAATTTTAAGGCGCAGTTTGACATGCGGCTCAATCCCGATCATCAGAAAGATGCCGAGACCGATTATCGGGTGATGTTCGGTTTCAACTGGACTTTCAACTGATTTTGCAAAGGAGCGGTTTTGAACCGCTCCTTTTTCGGTTATGCTTTTTGCGGAAAGGTCCCGAACTTATTCGGGGCCGAACGTAAAGCCGTCGGAACAATGCCGCCTCATGCCTCATACCGCAGGCTTTGCGGCCGATACGGAATTCTTTGCCGGGGTATCTTTATTTGCCGGGAAAAAGCGCCTGGCGTACCCGGCGGATGCGGTATTCCCGATAGAGTTGTCCGAAACGTTCGTCTTTGGGCAGATTTTCCCAGCCGGGCATGTCGGCCGCGCGGACGGTTTGCAGAATTTTCACTGCCTGCCGGAGGCGGTCGGCGTTTTGTTCAAAACGTGCGTCTTCTTCGGCGGAAATAGGACGTTTGCAGCCATGCATGTCGGCGCGGCAGACAGCGATGTAGTTTTCAAAGTCTTTTTCCCCGGAACGGATGAGATCTTCGCAAAAGTCGACCAGCGTGCCGATCCTCATTTCCGGAATTTTGCAAAACTTCATATGGTAACGGCAGGCAGTGAGGGCAAAATCGCGGTAATGGTTGGGGATTTTCAGCCGGCGGCAGATCGTGCGGATAATTTCCAGACCGTTTTGTTCGTGATTATGATGAGAGGGGAGAATTTCCGCCGGGGTAACGGTTTTGCCGATGTCGTGCAGGAGAATGCCGAAGCGGACGAGGGCATTGCCGCCGGCAGCCTGTTCTAACGCCGACAGAGTGTGGTCGCCGCTGTTGCCTTCGGGGTGATAGTCGGTGCGCTCGGGCGTATTCCACAACCGGTTGACTTCCGGCAGGACGGCTTCAAGCGCTCCGCAGGCGCGGGCAGTCTGTACAAAACGGGGAAAATCGGGAAAGCGCAGGGCTTTTTCCAGTTCTTTCCATATCCGTTCGGCGGAAAGGTGGGCAAGCTGTCCTTCCGCCGTCATCCGGGCAACCAGTTCAAGCGTTTCCGGCGCCGGAGTAAAATTAAGCTGGGCGGCAAACCGGCAAAGGCGGAGAACCCTTAAGGGGTCTTCCTGAAAATGTTCGGCGTTGATGTGTCTTAAAACGCGGTTTTCAATGTCTTTCCGCCCGTTGAAAGGGTCAAAGTATTCTCCCGTTTGCGGGTCAAAGGCGATGGCGTTGCAGGTGAAGTCTCTCCGTTCAAGGTCTTCTTCCAAAGTAACCGAGGGGTCGAAAATAAAGCTGAAATCGGCATGGCCGCAGCCGGTTTTAATCTCTTTGCGGGCAAGCGCGTATTCTTCTTTGCTTTCGGGGTGGAGAAACACCGGAAAGTCTTTGCCGACGCGGACAAAGCCGCGGGCAAGCATTTCTTCGGGCGAGGCGCCGGTGACGACATAGTCGTAGTCCTGCGGCTGCCGGCCGCGCAGCCTGTCGCGTACGCTGCCGCCGACCTGATAGATTTTCATGCCTTTTCTCCCAACAGCAGTTTTTGCAGATAAGCGTTTAAACAACGTTCTTTTTCTTCCCCGGCGTTTTGTGCGCGGGCGTCGGTTTCGGTAAGCGAAAGGAGTTTGCCGAGTGTTTCGTCAAGCAGCGGCTGCCGGCCGAGGTCTTCTGTTTCTCTGCCGTATTTTTTGCTTTCGATCAAACGGGAAAGGGCGGCGTACGTTTCTTCGCCGAGCGTCTGCCGGCAGGTTTCCAGCGTGTGGGTGAAATCGGTTTCCGGCAGGCGGCGGAATGCGGCGACGCAAAAGGCGTTGAGCAGGCCGCGGAAAGCGTAGAGGTATTTTTTGCCGGTGAAGGTTTGGCGTTTTTCCATTTCCCGAAGATCGTCGGCGGCCATGGAACGGTAATGGCGGATCAGAGTGCCGTCGTCAAAACTTTTTTCGGCAAAAGCGCGCAGTTCCGGCGGCACCGGTCCGAGGTAGACGACGTTTGAGATCAGCCATTCAATGGTCGAAGGGTTGGATTTTGCCAAAAGACGCAGGAATTTGAAAATGTCAAATCCGCAAAGGTCGTACAAGGCGTCGTGCGCGGTACAGGGGGCAAGCTTTTGGTCAAACGCCGCATTGATGACGTCGTCCGGCCGGGCCAGGCTGACATAGTCTTTCAGCGGGCGGCAATAGACAAAGCGGACGTCGTAGTCGCTGTCGGCGCTTTCGATCCGCCAGGCGCGGCTGCCGCTTTCAACGGCAAAAAGAATTTTTATCTGCCGTCGTTCTTCCAGATCGTGCAGAAGGCTGCGGACGGTTTGCGCTGCCGGTTCAGACATGTTTTTTTGCCTCCCTGACCATGTGTTTCCAGTTTTTGGGTTTGATGACTTTGACATGCGGTCCCCAGCCGTAAAGGCAGCGGTCCAGTTCCAACACGCCGCCCGCCCTGAAACTGACGGTCAGGCTGCCGTTGGGGTTTTCGCGGACCTGCTGGCGGGGGTGAAAAATGTAGTTTTTGGCGGCGGCGGCCGAGCGGGCGTCAAAAAGCCATTCGTTTTCAAATGCCGGTTCGCGGAACAGTCCGAAATTTTCACAGCAATGGTTTTCCAGGCAAAAGTCACCGTTGCGGATAAAATAGCTGTCGGTTTCTTTAATGTCAATGATGTCGCTCAGACAGACGTAGAGAAACTCCCGTTTTTTTTCCGAATAAGCGATAAGGTGATGTTTGGGGCCGTAAATGAAGGCGTACGGACATAACGTCTGCCATTTTCTGAGAGTGTTCGTTTCTGCCCAGCACAGACGGATTTTGCGGCAGGCGGTAACGGCATGTCGGAGCAGCGCCAGATGGCGCGGATTGATCTCGATTTTTTGCACCGGCCGGAAGAGGTAGCCTTCGGAAGCCTGCATGATTTCGGTGTCGGTTTCTATCCGGCAGCAGACTTCCGGCCGCATCATGGCCTTGAGTTTGGTCAGCAGGCCGGCCAGCGTGCGCGACTGTTCGCAAAGTTGAACGTGTTTTAACAGCCGCAGGGCGTTTTGCAGGGTGGATATTTCTTCGGCCGAGAAACTGATATAGTTTTTGAGCGCCCCGTACGGCAGGTGCCAGCGTTTGACGCCGTGCTCGCCGATGGTTTCGGTCAACTGGGGAAACCTTTCGCGGATAAAGTTGCGCATTCTTTCCGCCGTGCGGCGAGAAACGTCAAACTGCTGCATGACGTCGGCGATGGAAATTCCTTCGGCGCTTGACTGCATACGGATGGCAAGGTCAAATATGTTATGCATTTTTTCGTATGCCATCGGGTAGAAATCCTTTGCCGTTTCAGGGAATCAGTTTTTCGTCCAGGCTGCAGGCCGCAGCTTTTCCCGAAGCCAGCGCTTCGACAATGGTGGAGCCGCCGTGTTTGCAGTCGCCGGCGTAGATGACGCGGTCGGTGTCCGGCTGACGGGGAGCGGTGCTGCCGATGGCTTTGATGACCAGGGAAAAGCCGGGCCGGGCGATGGTGGTGTCGGGAATTTCTTCCAGTTTGCCGCGATTAAAACGGTTTTTGGCGGTATATAAGGTGAGGTAATCTCCGTCGGCGCCGATTTTTTTGATTTTGGTCATGGTGGTCAGGTCTACGCCGGCATCAAGCAGCGATTTTCTTTCCTCACCGGTGACCCGCATGTCGGAAACCCGGCGGCGGACAAACATTTCGACATTTTCGGCGCCGTTGTTGACGGCTGTCAGTGCGCAGTCGGTTGCGACGGCACCGCCGCCGATGACGGCAATGTTGCCTCTTGCCGCATAGTGCTCAGGGTGACGCAGATAGTCAAGATAGGAAACGGCATGTTCCTCGCCGTCAATGCCGAGGTTGATGCCTTCGGGTTCGCCGGTGGCGACGATAACACCGTCAAAATCCTGCTCCAGAAGCGCGGCAGGGTTGTTGACGGGAGTGTTCAGCCGCAGTTCGATCATGTCGGGATCGTCAATGAAGCTCCAGTCTTTGGCGATAACTTCAAACGGCAGCCGTTTGTCGGGGATGAGATTGAGGGCGCCGCCGATTTTTTCAAAGCTTTCAAACAAGGTAATGCGGTAACCGAGCCGTGAAAGTTCCGCCGTTGCGGCAATGCCCGCCGGCCCGGCGCCGATGACGGCGACTTTTTTGCCGTTGGCCGGCAGTTTGGGATGGGCGGCGGATTCCGCGGTGCGGTATTTTTCCAAAATGGTGGCCTGAACCCGCGGAATGTTGATCGGAAAGTCGATGCCGGCGCGGGTACAGGCCTGCATGCAGAACTTGTCGGGGCAGATCAGGCCGCAGGTCTGTCCCATCGGGTTGTTGCGGGTAATGGTTTCGACCGCGCCGGCAAAATCGTTTGCCTTTGCTTTGGCGATAAACTCCTGCGGATTGCAGTTGACGGGGCAGGCGTTCATGCAGGGTTTGCTTTTGCAGCCCAGACAGCGTCCCAGTTCGGAAATCAGCTGGGCGCGTGTCAGGTACAGTTTTTTGTCAGTCATTTTAACTTATCCGAAATTAATTGCTGTTTATAATTTACGCCATCAGAGAAGGGAGAAGTCAAGTTTTTTCTGGCGGAGGTTGAAAATGTTGAAAAAAATATTGCGGGCGGCGGCCGCAGGAGCGGCGTTCGTCGTCGTTTACCTGGTCTGCCTGTATGCGGTGCAGGATTATCTCATCTTTTATCCGGACAGGTTTTATGCCGGTCCGAGCAGCGCCGGCGCACCGGCGTTTGAAGAACGGCCGCTGGTGACGGCCGACGGGCACCTGATTATGGCCTGGTATGCAAAAGGCGATGCCGACAAACCGGCAATTTTGTTTTTCCACGGCAATGCCGGACAATTGGCAACTTTTGCGCCGCACCTGAAAGCGTATATTGATGCCGGGTATCCGGTGTTTATGCCCGAATATCGCGGTTTCGGCTTAAGCGGCGGCAGGCTTTCGGAAGAAACGATGTATGCCGACGCCGTCGTTGCCTTCAATTATCTGAAAGACAGACTCGGGCATGACAAAATCGTCGTTTTCGGTTATTCGATGGGGACTGCGGCGGCCTCGGCGGCGGCTGGCATGTGCTCCGCCGACGCGCTGATCCTGGCCGCGCCGTTTTATTCCCTGGAACGCGAGGTCGGCGACAAGCCGGTTCCCCTGGCTCGGCTGGTATTGAAAAACCGTTTGCAATCAAACCGGTTTATTGCCGCTTATCCGGGGCCGCTGCTGGTTGTTCACGGCAATGAAGACAAGCTGATTCTGCCTTACCACGGCCGGGAACTTTTTGAGTTGTCGCCGGCTGCGGACAAGGAATTCTTTTTGGCGGAGGGGGTTGATCACAACCGTTTGTTTTTTGACGATGGCAACCATCGGACGATGCTCGACTGGCTGAACCGGCGTTTTGGCGCCGGCCGCTGACGGCGGTGCCGACAAGTGTCCGCCGGCCGCCGCAGGCTTGATTTTAGCCCCTTAAATACGCGGCTTGAAAGCTTCGTAATCCTTGCCGGGCCGGAATGTCCGCATCTGTCCGCTTGCGCCGACGTTTGAACCATAAAAAAAACTCCCCGGGCAGGGGAGTTTTTTTTATAGGTTTGCAATTTAGAAAACGTAGCGGACGCCGCCGTAGATTTCCTGGTTGTGGACTTTGCCGTCGCCGATTTTGCCCATGTCGTAGTAACGGTAACCGACGTCGATGTTCAGGCGGTTGGTCATCTTTGCGGAGATACCGCCGCCCAATACCCAGGTGAAATTGTGTTTCTTGTAACTGTCGCGGCCGTCGTCGTACGAGAACTTGTATTCGAGGTTGGTTACGCCGATACCGGCCTGCAGATAGGGCGTAAACCAGGTATACGGAGAGAAGTCGTAATAGACGTTGAACATATAGGAATCGTATTCAAACGTGCCGGTGCTGGTGGAAACGATCGGATCGCGTCCTTCCATCGGAATGACGAGCGTTTCGGAATCTTCGCTCTTGTCACGCCAGATATATTCGACTTCGGCGCGGAAGTACTGATAACGGTAACCGATGGCGCCGGAAAGCATGAACAGGTTGTCGTCGATGTCCAGACGGTCACCCGAGGTGTGTCTGTCGCCGATGTCAGGTTCGGCAACGCCGCCGCGCAAACCGAGGTAAATACCGTCGCATTCGGCCATGGCGTCTGCGGCCGCGACCATCCCCAAAACTACTGCCGATGCTCCGGCCAACATTTTTTTCAACATTCTAAAGATTCCTCTCGTTAAAGCAAAATGAAAATTCTGGACAAAGAGTACATTAATTTTTTAATTGAATCAAGTTTTTTGTGCGGCGGCGGCAGAATTTGTCGTGAGCGGCCGGATTTGTCCGGAGTCCGTTTTCCGCCGCCGGTATAATTTAAGCAGTCCGCTTGCTTTTTCAACGGTTTTGTGTTAGTCGTAACGATTATGACGAAAGAAAAAACGGCAAATGAGGAAAAAAGAACGGCTTCGGGGCTGAATACGCTGGCTTCCGAAACGATGCCGCTTTTGCGCCGAATCCTCGGCCGAAAGGGCATGATGGCGGCCGACGTGCTGGCTTTTTGGGAACAGATTGCGGGGGAGGAACTGGCCGCTTTCACTTTTCCGGAAAAAATCGGTTTTCGCGGCAAGGAACGGCAGAACGGCGTTTTGCAGGTGGCGGCGGTCAACGGCGCTTTTGCTCTGGAACTGCAGCACCGGGAAAAGTTTGTGCTGGAAAAGGTTAACGCCTTTTTCGGCTACAAGGCGGTTTCCGAACTCCGAATCCGTCAGAGCGGCGGGGTTTCCTTTCGCCGGGGGCGGCAAATTAATCAACCGGAATTTAAGAAAATACTTGTAAGCGGCGAGGAACAAAATTATATTGAACAACTGACCGGGGGACTGAACGACGGCGATCTCAAAGACAGCCTGATCCGTCTGGGAAAGTGTGTATTATCGCAAAACCGCAAATAAACAGGAGTAGCAATGACTTTTGAAAATATCATAAAGAGGGTGAGCCAGGTGTTGGCCGCGGCGTTTATGTTCTTGATGGCCGACGGTTTCTATCTGTCGCAGAAGGGATTCAACTGGGTGGACGGCAGTCTGGTGCTGGTCAAACCGGCGGAAGCGTCGGTGCCGGCGGCCGCCGGCGGCGTGGTGCCCAGCCGTTTTGAAATGAATGCCGTGCATGTGCTCGGCAGCGCGGACGCGCCGGTGACGATTTACGAGTTTTCGTCGCTCGGTTGTTCCCATTGCGCCGATTTTCATCTGAACATGCTGCCCGAGCTGAAGAAGGATTATATCGACAGCGGCAAGGTCAAGCTGGTGTTTGCCGATTTCCCGATCGACGCCAAGTCGATGAAAGGGGCGATGCTGGCCCGTTGCATGCCTGCCGACAAATATTTTGATTTTTTGAGCCTGCTGTTTAAAAAACAGCTGACCTGGGGGCTTTCCTTTAAAACCGAAAAGCTGCTGACCAGTTATGCCGAACTGGAGGGACTTTCCGCCGAAAAGGCGAAAGCCTGCATGGAAGACGACGACGCGGCCAAGGAAATTATGTCGGTTCGTCAGGACGCGATGGAAAAGCTGCAAATTCAGGGAACGCCGTCCTTCCTGATCAGGAGTGACCTCGGCGAAGAAGTTTTGCCCGGGGTTCCCGATTATGAAAAACTGAAAGAAGTGCTGAATAAATATCTCGGCGTTAACAAGTAAGTAACCTTTAGGGAATATGCTGGCCGATGAAAAAAATTCCTGAAGACATCAGGGAACTGGAGGAAAAAATCGCCCGCCAGCGGGAAAAGGAAAACCGTTTGCGGGAGCCGGCCGGAGCTTCGGAATATGCCGGAGCGGCGGGTGTCGGCCTCAGGATTGCGGCGGAATTTCTGTCGGCGGTTCTGGTCGGCGGCGCGGTCGGTTATGTGATTGACCGCATGGTGGACAGCCGTCCGTTTTTTCTGACAGTGTTTCTGTTTTTGGGCGGTGCGGCCGGCATTTTGAACGTTTACCGTCTGGCCAAAGCGGAAGACGAACGGAAAGCGAATAAGGAGTAGGTTAAGTTGTCAAATCCGTTGGAACAGTTTGTTATCAAGCCGATTATTCCGCTTAAGGCCGGCGACGTCGACATTTCTTTTACCAACTCCTCGCTGTTTATGCTGCTGGCGGTGGCGGCGGCGGCGCTTTTGTTTTCGCTTTGCCTGCGGCGGCGCACCATCGTTCCCGGACTGGCGCAGTCGCTGCCCGAATGCGCTTACGGTTTTATCGCCAATCTGATGAAGGAAAATATCGGTCCCGAGGGGCTGAAATATTTCAGTTTCATCTTTTCGGTCTTTTTGTTTGTCGCCTTCGGCAACATTTTGGGACTGTTTCCTTATGCCTTTACCTTTACTTCGCATGCAACGGCGGTGGGCACGCTGTCGATCGCGGCGCTGCTGTTTAACGTTGCGGTCGGCATCCGCAAGCGGAAATGGGGGTATTTGCGCACGTTTATGCCCAGAGGCATTCCGCTGGTGCTGGCGCCGCTGGTCGTGCCGATAGAGGCCATTTCCCTGCTTTCCAAACCCTTCAGCCTGACGGTGCGACTGGTGGCCAACATGACGGTGGGGCACATCATGCTCAAGATCATTGCCGGTTTTATCGTCAGTCTGGGCGTGTTCGGTGCGGTGCCGATGCTGTTCAGCGCCTGTATCGTCGTTTTCGAACTGTTCATTGCCGCCCTTCAGGCTTTCATTTATACGGTGCTGAGCTGCATCTATCTGGGGGACGCCTTGCGCAGCCACTAGCGGAAAAGATTATTTTGTAGGATATGTTCAATGTTAAAATCTGAAAGGAAAATTAAATGGAACCTTTAGCTTATATCGGCGCTTCTATCTGCGCCTTGTCGATGACGGTTGCCGCCTGGGGCGTGGCCAAATTGTGGATGACGATCATTACCACCGTCGGCCGCAATCCGCAGGTGAAAAAAGACGTTGATATCTATGGCTGGGCCGGTTTTGCCGCGATTGAAGCGATTGCGCTTTATGCGCTGGTTATTGCCCTGATCATGCTGACGGGCGGCGAATAATTTTTGGGTGCCGGCGGGACAAACATGGGGAGAAGGTCTTTTTCCCCGTTGTTCCGCCGGATGCGGACGGCAACTTATCGGTAAGGAAGAGGCGTTATGCCACAGCTTGATTTTTCCACATTTCCTTCGCAGGCTTTCTGGCTGGTCGTCAGCTTTGCGCTGATGTGGCTGGTTATGGCCAAAATGATCGTGCCGAAGATTACCGATATTCTGAATCAGCGGCAGCGTAAGATCGACGATTATCTGACGGCGGCCGGCGAGTTTAAGCAGACGGCGGAAGAGGCGTTGGAAAAATACGAGCGGGTTTTGCGCGAGGCGAATGCCGAAGCGGCGGAGAATCTGCGAAAGGCCGGCGAAGAGCTGGAAAAGAAAATTGCCGCGCGGGAAGCCGAAAAAAGCCGCCGGCTGGCGGAAGCGACGGCGGAAAACGAACGTCGGACGGAAGAAAACCGGCGGCAGACGATGGAGCAGATCGAAAACATTGCGGCAGAGTTGGCGGTGCGGATTGCCGGCCGGCTGGAACTGGACGGTTTGTTTTCGGCCGAAGACGTGGCCAAAACGGCCGGAAGGAGGCGGGAGCATGAATGAACAGGCGGCAAATTCCGGCAGCCGGGAGCTGCTTGACGCAACCCAGCAGGCGGTGGTCGGCGCGGCCGGCAACGTGGAAACGATTATACAGGATACGGCGGAAGAGCTGCACGGGAACGGGGAAGCCTTTTACCTGACGGCCGAATTCTGGGTCGGCATGACTTTCGTGCTGGTGGTTGCGGTTTTGTTCGTGCCGTTGAAAAAGGCGCTGCTGGCTTATCTCGGCAAATATGCGGAGAAAGAGGCCGGGCGCATCAGCGAGGCCGAAAATCTGAAAACGGAAGCGCGCAAACTGCTGGCTGCCTATGAACAGAAGCTTGAAAATCTTGAGGACGAAAAAGCGGGGATTCTCGAAAAGGCCAAAAAAGAGGCCGGCGTTTTGAAAAAAAGGGCGCTGGCGGAACTGGATCGGAAAATGCAGGCGCAGGAGAAAAGCGTCAATGAGAGAATCAGGGGCGAGCAAAGCCGTGCCGAAAGCGAATTGACTTCGCTGGTGACCGAGCGGACGATTGAGCTGCTGAAAGACACGCTGGCGGCAAAATTTGACGATGGCGCCCGCGCAAAGCTGATTGACGAATCGATAAAAAGAATAGAATCCTTGTAACCGGAAGTTTTTTATGCGGGAGGCACGAACAATGTTCGTGCCTTTTTTGTATCCTGAAAACCCAGCGCCCGATGCGTGGTTGAGGAGAACTTATGTTTTTTTCATTTCGCTCTTTGTCCGTTTTTCGTTTTCTTTTCTTCCTTTCCCTTTTTTCCGCTTTTTCGTTTCCTGTTTTCTTTTTCTCTCTTTTCCTTTTTCCTCTTTTTTTCCTTTTTCCTCTTTTTTTCCTTTTTCCCGTTTTTCTTTTCTCCCTTTTTTCTTTTTTCTTCTTTCTTCTTTTTCGTTTCCTGTTTCCCTTGTTTCCTTCGTATTTTTACGCCTTGTCCTTTATGTATAAAAACTCCTTTGCCATTGTAAGAAAGACGGTCTGATTACGGTTTCAGATATAAGCAAAGAAGTTTTTTTTATGAATACATATACAACAGCATATACGACGTGGAATTGTAAGTATCATGTTGTCTTCGTAACGAAGTGTCGCGGAAAGGGAGGGAGGGCGGATGTTCAGAAACAGGTCAGATTTTAAGAGTTATGTAAGTGGAAAGGTTAAGTATTTTAGAAGCCGAAGTTTGTCCGGATCCTATTCATATGTTATCGGAGATACCGCTCAGATATTCCGCAAGCTTGATTAAGGGATGACTCGAAGACAGGGGCTGTTTGTCGATATGCAAACGACAGGGAAATGCGAAGTTTTGATATTGAAACCGGGAATTTTGGTGTAAAGGGTATTATGTAGATATTACGGGGAAGAACGTTCAAAAGATAACTGAATATGTCCGGAATCAACTAAAAGAAGATGCGGAGCAAAGTCGGTGTTGACAATGGATTTAGACCTGTTTACGGGTGGCACTTAAAATAGTTGCTTTATCAGGCCGTCTTGTACCCTTTAGGCGTTTGGCGGTACCGTGAGGGAGGATATCCGCATACGAATAACCCCGGTTTTGCGTGAGGGTTCCTTTTTGCGATCGGAAATTCCCGGCCGGCGCCGGGACGTTTTGAACAGTGTTTTTGGGGAGGAGAAGGCTGGCAAAAGACGGTGGCCTGTGTCGAAAGAAAAATCGGCGGAAGAGGGCATAGGTATAAACGCGGAAACGGAAAAAACGGCAAGGGCGGGAGATACGGCGAACGACGGAATGTGCTCATGGAAAACTCCTTTATAAAAACAGTTTATGTTAAATTGTGAATGATAAGATGTTGTAAAGGGAATATTTTGTGGTTCAGCCTCCTTTCCGGTTTGTTTCTTTGTTTTCTTCCGGTTTTGGAATTTTGATTTCGTAGACTTTGGAACCGGTGTTAATATAGATTTTGGACGGATTTTTCCGTTTGTCTAAGCTGATGGCGAAATTGTCGGCCATGGATTGAATGTCATCGTCCCTGATATCCCAGACCGTAAAGATGGAATCGGGGAAAAAATGTTTAAAAGCAGAAGCTTTATTTAAGTATTCTGTTCTAACTCCCGGTATTTCTCTTTCATAAACATTGCCGGTGAGGAAAAATCCGTCTTTAACGGGATCAAAGGAATGGAGTTTAAGAATTCTTATGCCTATTAATTTTTTTCCGTCGGAAAGGCGAACAATTTCTAAGGTAGCGATATAAACGTTTAATTTGCCATTTTCAAAAAGGATGACATCTTTATCATGGTTTCTGTAACTGCGAGAAAAATGACGATGAACGACGTCCATTTGAGAAAAATAGGTATAACGGTAGACGGGAGGAGTTTTGCATTTGTTCTCGTCACATTTTGGGGTCCATACACCGATGCCTTTAATGCTATCAACGGCGATTGTTCGTTTGTAGTTATCATATTTTCCAAGTTGTTCTTGACGATAATTGTCTTCATACACAATACATCCGTCTTTTTTGTAACAGTCTTTGATGCTGTCGAACTGAGGGACGGTTTTGTAGGAAACGTTTTGGTAAGTGTCGGGAAAATAAAAGTCTTTGCTGTTTCGGTATTTTTCCTGGGAATAAATCTTTGCCCATTTACGGTCGAATTTCTGATGAGGATCCATATATATTTTATCCATCAGTTCGTATTGGTCTTTGATGCACAGGATCAATTCGTCGGTCGGCAGGTCGGAATCGCAGTTGACGACGGGTCCGTAGGGATTATCGCTATAAGCCCCGACAAGGGCCGAGCATCCGGCCAGCAGGGCGGTACCGAGAACAATAAACAGATTGAGGGAATATTTTTTTGGCATCAACAACCTCCGTTGCAAGATGTTTTTGTTGTTTGGTTAATATGTGTTTTCTTCCGGTTTCGGAATTTTGATTTCGTAGACTTTGGAACCGGCGTTAATATAAATTTTTGACGGATTTTTCCGCTTGTCCAAGCTGATGGCGAAATTGTCGGCTATGGATTGAATGTCCTCGTTCCTGATATCCCAGATTGTAAAGGTGGAATCGGGGAAAAAATGTTTAAAAGCAGAAGCTTTATTTAAGTATTCTGTTCTAACTCCCGGTATTTCTCTTTCATAAACATTGCCGGTGAAGGAAAATCCGTCTTTAACGGGATCAAAGGAATGGAATTTAATAATTCTTATGCCTATTAATTTTTTTCCGTCGGAAAGCCGAACGGCTTCGAAATGTGCCGTATAGAGGTTTAGTTTAGGGTCTTCGAAAAGAATGATATCTTTGTGGAGGCTGCTGTAACTGCGAGAAAAACGACGATGAACGATATCCATTAAAAGAAAATAAATCTCTGTTTTTGAATAATCAGCTTTGCATTCTCTGTCATTGCATAGGTTTGGTTCCCAGCCGTCTATAGAGTGGCTGCGTCTGACAGCAACTGTTCGTTTGTAGTTATCATATTTTCCAAGTTGTTTTTTTAAATGGCCTTTTTCATACACAATACATCCGTCTTTTTTGTAACAGTCTTTGATGCTGTCGAACTGAGGGACGGTTTTGTAGGAAACGTTTTGGTAAGTGTCGGGAAAATAAAAGTCTTTGCTGTTTCGGTATTTTTCCTGGGAATAAATCTTTGCCCATTTACGGTCGAATTTCTGATGAGGATCCATATATATTTTATCCATCAGTTCGTATTGGTCTTTGATGCACAGGATCAATTCGTCGGTCGGCAGGTCGGAATCGCAGTTGACGACGGGTCCGTAGGGATTATCGCTATAAGCACCGATAAGGGCCGAACATCCGGCCAGCAGGGCGGTGCCGAGAACAATAAACAGATTGAAGGAATATTTTTTTGGCATCAACAACCTCCGTTGCAAGATGTTTGATTTTGTAAAATTTATTTTCGCAAATAATGGTTGTATCTTTTCATCTTTTGTGACGTTTGGCAAGTATCTTTTGTCTGTGTACGGCATGTAAAAACATATGCCCCTGTGTGGCAAAGGGGCATTGCATAAAAATCCGTGCAAAGGAATTTTTTAATGTCGGAAAAGTTTAAATTGTTTGAGCAAAACCAAGATGACGCAGGCCGGCGAGAATCGAGTGGACGTCGTAGAATGCGTTGTGTTCGTCCAACCCGAGCGCACGGATTTCGTCTTCAAGTCCGAGCAGTTTGGCAATTTGCCCGGAAGACTGTTTTTCGACGCATATGCCGTTTTTGCGATAAGCCTGTTTGAACCAGCCGGCGATGTTGCGGCAGTCGAGCGGAGAATCGTCTTTAATGCCGAACATGTCCAGGTTGCAGCCGATGACTTTGCCGTCGGCAATGCGGTCGTCGTCAGGCTGCCAGGCGTGAGAATAGCAGGGCAGTCCGCCGGCAAATCGTTTGAAACGGGCATAAGCTTCGGGAAAAGGGATGCCTTCTTGCGCCAGCAGTTCGTCGGTGATGCCGGTCAGGTTGATAAAATAGTCGGTCAGCTTGGGCGCAAACCGCGGTTTAACGTAGAGGTTGAGTTTTTCCGCTACGCTTAAATCGCGGGAATTGATTTTGAGCGCCGCGATCTGGACGATTTCGGCTTTTTTCTTTTCTTCCTCCGGGGCATCGAGAAAACCCTGCCAGGAGGCGTATTCGGTGTCAAAAACGATAAATTGTTCAGTCATATTTTTTCTCCCTGAAAGGACTGGCGGCGTAGGTGCCGAGCATGTGCAGTTCGTCGGCGAAAAAGCGCAGTTCGTCAAAAGCGTTTTGAAAAGCGGAACGGGCGGGGTGGGATTCTATTTCCATGTAAAAACGGGCGGAAACAAACCTGCCGTCAACCTGATAGCTTTCCAGTTTGGTAAGGTTGATGCCATTGGTGGCAAAGCCGCCGAGCGCTTTGTACAGCGCGGCGGGAATCGATTTGACCCGGAACACGCAGGAGGTGATGAAGCGGCCGCCGTCGTCTTCGGGAATCTGACTTTCGCGGCTCATGACGAGAAAACGGGTGGTATTGTTGTTGTCGTTTTCGATGTTGGATTTCAGTATTTCCAGCCCGTAGATTTCGGCCGCCAGTCTTGAGGCGATGGCCGCTTTGCTTTTGTCCTGAAAATTGATGATGTCCTGACAGGACTTGGCGGTATCGATGCGGGCAATCGCACTGATTTTGTGCTTTTTCAGAAATTCCGAACATTGGGCGAGCGCCTGCGGGTGCGAAGAGGCGGAAACGATTTCTTCCGGTTTTGCGCCTTTTAACCCAAGCAGCTGATGCTCAACCCGCAGGAAGTATTCGCCGTTGATGAACAGACCGGTGCGCGGCAGCAGAAAATGAACGTCCGCCACCCGTCCGGCGTTGGAGTTTTCGACCGGAATGACGGCGACGTCGGCCAGGTTTTTCTGCACCATGTCCATCGCCTGTTCAAAGGTTTCGCACGGCAGATAATCCTGCCCGGGATAAATATTCTGCGCGGCGATGTGCGAGTAGGCACCGGCCACGCCCTGATAAACGATTTTAAGCATTAACAGTTCTCCGAAAATTTCCGCCAAGGCTAACATACGCCAAAGGTGCTGTCAAGCGCGCGCCGCCTTGCGCCGGCTGTTGATAAACGGATCGGGCGCAAAGATTTTGCTTGAAGAATCGCCGGAAGTGTTATAACTTCTTGAACTGAATTTGTTTAAAATCATATTTTGCATGAATTTTTTTGGGAAGTGTGATTTTTGTGTCAACCTCAATAGCTATAGGAGCTAAGAATTACCATGAGTAAATGGGTATATACATTTGGAAACGGCCAAGCCGAAGGCGATGCCTCCATGCGAAACCTCCTGGGCGGTAAGGGTGCCAACCTGGCGGAAATGAACGTCGTCGGTTTGCCCGTTCCTCCCGGATTTACAGTTACGACTGAAGTCTGCACCTACTACTATGCCAACAACAAAACCTATCCGGCCGACCTGAAAGACCAGGTTAAAGCCGCCGTTGCCGGCGTTGAAAAAATCATGGGCAAAAAATTTGCCGATGCCGAAAACCCGCTGTTGTTCTCGGTTCGTTCCGGCGCCCGCGTTTCCATGCCGGGCATGATGGACACCGTTTTGAACCTCGGTTTGAACGACGAAACGGTTAAGGCTCTGGCCAAAGCTTCCGGTTCCGAAAGATTTGCCTACGACTCTTACCGTCGTTTCCTGCAGATGTTCTCCGACGTTGTTCTCGGCGCCGATCTGGACGAATACGAAGGCGCTCTCGAAGCGATGAAGAAAGCTAAAGGTTACAAGTCCGACACCGATCTGACCGCCGAAGACCTGAAAGAACTGGTTAAGGAATATAAGGAAATCGGTCAGAAACTGGGCAAAGTCGTTCCGCAGGATCCGTGGGATCAGCTGTGGGCCGGCATCGGCGCCGTATTCGGTTCCTGGATGGCTGCCCGCGCGATCACCTATCGCAAACTCAACAACATCCCCGGCGACTGGGGTACGGCCGTTAACGTTCAGACCATGGTCTTCGGCAATGCCGGCGACGACTGCGCTACCGGCGTATGCTTCTCGCGCGACCCGGCAACCGGCGAAAACGTTTACTACGGCGAATATCTGGTAAATGCTCAGGGTGAAGACGTTGTGGCCGGTATCCGTACGCCGCAGCCGATGGCCTCGAAAGGCGACGGCACTTCTCTGGAAGAAAAATGGCCGCACCTTTATCAGGAACTGGTTGACGTTCGCAACAACCTCGAAAAACACTACAAAGACATGCAGGATATGGAATTCACCATTGAACACGGCAAACTGTGGATGCTGCAGTGCCGCAACGGCAAACGTACCGCCGCCGCCGCTGTCCGTATGGCCGTAGAAATGGTTGAAGAAGGCCTGATCAACAAGGAAGAAGCCATTATGCGCGTCGGCGCCGACCAGCTTGACCAGCTGCTGCACCCGATGCTTGACCCGAAGGCCGAAAAGAAAGTTATTGCTACCGGTCTGCCGGCTTCTCCGGGAGCTGCCGTCGGCCGCGCCGTATTTAATGCGGAAGACGCCGAATCCTGGGCTGCCAAGGGTGAAAAAGTTATCCTTATCCGTAACGAAACCTCGCCGGAAGACATCGGCGGCATGCACGCTTCGCAGGGCGTTATCACTGCCCGCGGCGGTATGACCTCTCACGCGGCGGTTGTTGCCCGCGGTATGGGTACTCCGTGCGTTTCCGGTTCTCATGAAATTCACATCGACTATGCCAAAAAGACCATGACCACCGACAGCGGCGTGGTTGTCAAAGAAGGCGACTGGGTATCTCTGGACGGTGCCAAAGGCCAGATTATCGAAGGCCAGGTTCCGACCGTCAAGGCCGACACCAACAGCGGCAACTTCGGCAAACTGATGAGCTGGGTTGACGAAATCCGCACGCTGGAAGTCCGTGCCAACGCCGAAACGCCGAAAGACGCTCAGACTGCCCGTGACTTCGGTGCCCAGGGTATCGGTCTGGCCCGTACCGAACACATGTTCTTTGACGCCGAACGTATTCCGGACATGCGCGCCATGATTCTGGCCGACAACGAAGAAGGCCGCCGTGCCGCTCTGGATCGTCTGCTGCCTTATCAGAAGCAGGACTTCAAAGACCTGTTTAAGATCATGGAAGGCCTGCCGGTCGTTATCCGTCTGCTGGATCCGCCGCTGCACGAGTTCCTGCCGAACACCGATGCGGAAATGCAGGAATTGGCCAACAAGATGGGCATGACTCTGGAAAAGGTTAAACAGCGCGCCAACTCCCTGCACGAAGCCAACCCGATGCTGGGTCACCGCGGCTGCCGTCTGCCGATTACCTATCCGGAAATCTGCGAAATGCAGACCCGCGCCATCTTGGAAGCCGCTTTGGAATGCGACGCCGAAGGCATCAAGGTGCTGCCGGAAATCGAAGTTCCGCTGACCGGTTCCAAGAAAGAGCTGGATATTGTTAAGAACATCATCGACACCACGGCCGAAAAGATCTTCGCCGAAAAAGGCAAGAATATCAAATATGAAGTCGGTTCGATGATCGAACTGCCGCGTGCGGCTCTGAAAGCCGACGAGCTGGCTCAGTCCGCCGAGTTCTTCGGTTTCGGTACCAACGACCTGACTCAGACCACTCTGGGTATGAGCCGTGACGATACCGGCGCCATTTTGGACGAATACCGCGCCCGCGGTGTTTACGTAGCCGATCCGTTTGCTTCGATCGACGTTGAAGGCGTCGGCTGCCTGGTTAAGCTGGCCTGTGAAAAGGCACGCTGCGCCAACCCGAGCATCTGGCTCGGCGTCTGCGGCGAACACGGCGGCGATCCGGCGTCCATCGACTTCTTCCAGACCTGCGGCATGAACTATGTTTCCTGCTCGCCGTACCGCGTTCCGGTTGCGCGTCTGGCCGCCGCTCAGGCTGCCGTTCGCCACAAGAACGACAAGAAGGAAGAATGCAAGGATTCCTGCTGCTGCAAGAAAGCCTGCTAAAAAAAGCGCATAACCGGCTCGTTTAGAGCAAAAAGCGCAAAAAAGGGAAAATCCGCCGTACGGAAAAGTACGGCGGATTTCCTTTTTTCTTATCGGTTGCCTGACGGAACCCCTTGGGTTTACCCGGGGCTGAATGCTTTAGTGTCGGAACAATACCGCTTTATGCCTTTGATTATGGTTAAACTGTTAGTTTACAGCCGTTTTTTGATCTCTTTGTCTGCCGGGCTTCAGGGGAGATAGTTTAAATGTCCGTGTAGGCAGGCAGATACGGACTTTTCAGTCCGGCTGTCGGCTTTTGGAGCGTTTGTGGCGGTATTTGCGGTTTGGAACGGGTAATGCTTTGTTCTGGCCGGGAAGCCTTTGTTTTTTGTTGTTTTGCGTATTTCCCGGGGTGAAGACAAAATTTGTTCTGCGGGTGTTTTGAGGTCCGGAATTTTGGTCGGTCGGGTTGGATGTTTTTTATACATACCTGTTGTTACGGGGAGATTTTTTATAATCTTCCGCGTACGGCGCTTTGGGCGGCAAAACGAAGCATCGGTATGTTTCGGCTTATGTTAAGAGATGTTATATTCGGACGGGAAGGCGCCGGGGGAGAAAAAGCGTCCGGAAGCAAGGTGCAGAAACGGGTTGAAGGAAAAGGGAGAAAAAAGGAGCGGGGTGTCGGAAAGACAGAAATAAGAAAAACTGGCGGGAGGGGAAAAGGCCGGAAAAAAGGGGGAAGGAAAAAAGAGGCGGCAGGAAAAAAAGAATGCGGAGTAACTCCGAAAGACGGGGAAAAAAGGAAAACGGTCGGGAGGGGAAGAAAGGCCGGAACGGCAGGAAGAAGGAGAACGGGAAACGAAACGGGATGAAACAGAACAGAAAATATTTGACAAAAAATAAAATTTTGCATATGGTGGCAACGTATTTAACAATTATTAATTTTGCTTATGAATTTAACTTTATTTCGGCAGTTGTATGAAAGTACGTTTAAAGCCGAGCCTTTGCTTGCCGGTTTTTGGTCGGTGGCAATGTACGATTTGGAAGAGGAATCTTTCAGCAGCTGGGCAACAATGAGGGAAAAGCTGGAAGAAAATGTCAGGAATCAGCGGAAAATGCTGAAGACGCTGTTTGACGGCCTGTTTCCGGCGACAATGGCGGATACGGAAAAAATCGACGACTTTTCACCGGAAGCTCTGGCCCGTCTGCTGACCGCTTATCCCGGGCTGCTGACGGGAAACGAAGAAAAGCTGCGCGGTCTGCTTGCGGAACTGCCCGCCGGCGAAGCGACGCACCTTTTGGCGTCAATCATGGAATAAAAACGTATTCTTGAGAAAAAAGCACGGTTTGAACCGTGCTTTTTGTTTTTTTATGCCTGACGGTTTTCCCCGAGTTTACGGGTGGCTGAATGAGTACGACAACGATGCGGTAAGAAAGTTCGGAAGTCATACAAAGCTGACACAGTGTTTATCGCTCATAGTGTTTATCGTTTAAGTTGCCACGTAGTCCGGGTGTGTAAGTATCGTCTTATCCTGAATAAAGTCCGGCGTTGTCGATTACATCAAAAAACTGTTGCCTGAGCTGTCAGAAAGTATCTCCGGCCGTAAGGCAGAGAAAGTTGGCTTTGGTAAAGGCCGCGTTCATTTTATAATGACAATCCCCGGGATGTGCAGACGTAACGGCTCAATTAAAAAGCCCGATTTTAAGGCGGACGGAAGGTTTCAAAACGTGCTTTGGGCGTTTCAGAGCGGACGGAAACGTTTTTAAAAAAGGTTTGCAAACGGGGACGATAAGGCTGTCGGTACATATTTTTGTTGACAGTTTTGTCTAAAATTGTTAATTTAATGGGCAGTTAAGAATTATTAATAAATTGTTGAACCAAATAAGAAACGTTATGATGAAATTTCAGAATTTCGAGGCTTTGTATGGCGCGGCATGTGAAATCTTCGCCGCTGCCGGTGAAAATCCCGCAGTCGCTGCTGCCGTTGCCAAACAAAAAAAGGTTTTGCTGGCTCAGTTTGCCGCCAATTTTCCTTCGTCGTTGGCCAATGCCGAAGCTCATCCGCAATTTGACGTTATGCAGTTTATGAACATGCTGCTCAAATTTCCGGAAACGCTCGGCGGAAAAGGCGAAAAGCTGTTTTCGCTGCTGAACAGTTTCGAGGATCACGGAATCGATGTTCCCGCGGAGTTAAAACAGATTTGTGAAAATCTGCGCGAAAAGCCGAAGGCCATGTCCGAGGAAGAGAAAAAACTGCTGGCAGCGCTGAAAGAAGCATTTCCCGACAGCTTGCGCAAGTTGCGTGAACTGCCGTTCAAAGAGGAAAAAGTGATCGCTTTTCTGGTTGCCTGGCCCGATGCCGTCGACGGCAAACGGCGGGAGTTCATCAATCTGATGGGCGATTTGTGCCAAAACAACGTTAATCTGCCGCTTGAGTTGAAAAATCAGTGGCGGGGAATGGTCATGCAGCCGTAACGGCCGTATCAGACCAGTTTAAAAGAGCAGGGAACCTGCTCTTTTTTTCGTTTTAAACGGCTGTCGTGCCGCTTGGGGTCTTAAAATTCGCTGACGTCCCGATCTGAGCCGTCCGTCGGCGGGGTTTATGTCCGAAAGCCGAAATTAAAACCGCCGTTATAGGCGGAGTTTGAAAAAAAGTTTTATTTTTTTTGATTTTTTGCGTTTTTGTTATTGAAATATAAACTATTATTGCTTAAGTTAGCTTTTGTATTAGTTATTTAATAAATGAAACCCATATGGAGAAAAAAAATGAAAAAGCTTTTAGGTTTGTTCTGCGTGGTAGCTTTGTTGTCCGCTTGTTCGTCGACCGGTTCCAACGGCGGTCTGTTCGGCGGCAGCGAATGCGATTCGAGAGATGCCCGCAACTTTATGGCCAATGCCGAAGACAGAGTATTCTTCGCGTTTGACAGCTCTTCTCTGAGCGACAATGCCAAAGAAATTCTGGGTACTCAGGTTAACTGGCTGAAAAAACACGAAAATGTTAATGTCGTCGTTCAAGGTTACTGCGACGAAAGAGGTACCAGAGAATACAACCTGGCTTTGGGTGAACGTCGTGCCAGCGCCGTCAGAGACTATCTGATTTCTCAGGGTATTGCCGCCGACAGAATTTCCACCATTTCTTATGGTAAGGAAAGACCGGCCGTTCTCGGCAACAATGAAGCTGCCTGGGCTCAGAACCGTCGTGCCGTAACCGTTGTCAAGGCCGGCAATTAAGCCGAAGTCTGTTTTATTCAAGTAAGCTTACAACTGTAAAAGGAGACGCTCTTAAAAAGGAGCGTCTCCTTTTCGTTAAAAAGACGGTTTCAGGCGGCCGACGGAAACGGGACTTTCGGATTTTGAGGGCGGAAAGAATCAAAAACGGTTTCGGGCGGTTGGCGGAAGCCGGTTTGTTTTGAGCTCCAGTGATGAAGAGAAGAATAAACGGCCGGTCCGGATGTCCGGCGGAAACGGGACTTTCGGGATACCTCCTTTTTTAACTTGTGATTTGACGCAAATTGCCCTATATCTTATAGAAAATCAACTTGGGAGAGGTTAGCAGATGAAAAAACAATATCGGATTTTGACGGCCGTTTTGGCGCTGACGCTTGTCAACGCGATGCCTGCGGCGGCACAGGACGTTACCGTGCTTATGCAGGAAATGAACGACATCAGGGAAGATTTGAAAATTTTACAGCGTCAGATGTATAATGACGGCGGGTCCGAATTGGTTGTTACCGTCGGGCGTTTGGACGAACTGGTTCGTTCGACCGCCGGCCGGCTGGACGAACTGGATTATAAAATCAAACAGCTGGATGAGAAAATCAATTTGATCAACAAGGATATTGACGTGCGGATGAAACTGCTGGAAGGTAAGAAAATCACCGGCAGCGGCGGCAGTGTTGCCGACAACTCGCCCAAGTTTTCCGCACCGGTGGCCAAAGAGGCGCCGCAGTCCATCGTCGGCGGCAGCATCAGCAACGACGAACTGAAACCGATCAGAAAGCCGACCGCGGCAGAAGTTTATCAGAAGGGACTGGAGGCTTTGAAGGCTTCCGACTTTGCCGCGGCGGAGGAAAACTTTAATACGGTTTTGAACAAATATCCCAAAGACAAACTGGCCGGCAATGCCCAATACTGGCTGGGCGAAACTTATTATGCGCGGAAAGATTACGGCCGGGCAGCGGTGGCTTTTGCCAAAGGCTATCAGGGATATAAAAACAATCCCAAGGGAGCCGACAGTCTGCTCAAACTGGGTATGTCAATGCAGGAACTGGGAAAGAAAGGCGAAGCCTGCGCCGCTTTTCTCAGCCTGAAAGAAGAGTTCCCGAAAGCAGAAAAAGGGCTTAAGGAAAAAGCCGCGGAAAGAGCCAAAAAACTGGATTGCGAATAGCATGGAGGCGACGGCCGAAAGTTTTGCCGCCAAAATGCGGGAACTGGCGGCAGGATACAATGCCGATTTCCGTTTGACCGCGGCTGCCGTTTCCGGCGGCGCGGACTCGCTGGCGCTGGCGTTTCTGCTGAAAGATTTTCAAAAACAAAACGGCGGCCGGGCGGCAGTGCTGACAGTTAATCATCACCTGCGGCCGGAAGCGGATGCGGAAGCGGCAATGGTGGCCGCGTTGATGAAGAAATGGGGTATTGAGCATCATGTTCTGAACTGGTTTCCCGAAGAAGGAAACGGCGGTATTGAAGAAAAAGCAAGAGAAGCCCGTTACCGACTGATGGAAGACTGGTGTGTCAAAAACGGTTTTTACTATCTCCTGACGGCACATCATCAGCAGGATCAGGCGGAAACTTTTTTAATGCGTTTGCAACGCGGCAGCGGGGTTGACGGATTGTCGGCGATGGCGGAAATGACGCCCCGCGGAAAAATCTGCGTCGTGCGGCCGCTGCTTGAAGCCGAACCTGCGGCGCTGCGGCAGCTTTTGCGGGAAAGCGGCATTGCCTGGGCGGAAGACGCATCAAACGGCTGCGATGATTTCCTGCGGGTGAGAATCCGTAAATTCCTGCCCGAACTGGAAAAGAAAACCGGCATCAGCATCCGTCGGCTGGCGGAAACGGCTCGGGCTTTGCGCATGACCAGAGAATATTTGGAAGCGGAAACGGATGCTTTTGTCCGAGTCCGCGTCCGCCGTTTTGAAGGGCCGGCTTTCAGCATTTCTCCGTCGGCGTTTGCCCGGCTGCATCCCGAGATCGGCCGGCGGGTTCTGGCGCGGTTGATCAAGGAGGCCGGCGGCCGCGGCTATCCGCCGGAATACCGGGAGCTGCGGCGGCTTGCCGAACGGCTGCAAAATCCGTTGTTTGCCGGCTGCACGCTCGGCGGCTGCGAAATTCTGCCGTTTATGAAACGCTGGTGGGTTATTCCCGAAGCCGGTGCGAAGCGGGTGTCCGGCGGGAGAAAAGCCGATCTGCCGGCGTTGTCCGGCGGCCGGACGGCGGTTTTGCCGCATAAGTTGAAACGTCTGCTGACGGCAGCGGAAGACGATTGTTGAAAGTCTATTGTGTTTTGCGAAGAAAAAAACTATATATAGACAAGATTGATTATTAAATTAAGGAAATGTGATGAAAATAGGGAAAAGTTTAATCTTCTGGCTGGCGGCGATCGTTTTGCTGACCGCGATTGCCAACATGACCGGACAGGGAACGCCGGCCAGGTCCGCCGGCAGCGAACTGCCGTTTTCCGAGTTTATGAATCAGGCGGAAAACAACAGGATTGCCGAAGTGACGGTTTCCGGCCCGGACGTATACGGAACTTATACCGACGGCGGCAAGTTTTACACTTATACGCCGTATGATCCGACCATGATCGAAACCCTGCGCAAAAACAACGTGGTGGTCAATGCCAAGCCGGAAGACACTTCCGCCAACACTTTCTGGGGAATCGTCATTTCCTGGTTCCCGATGATTTTGCTGATCGGGGTTTGGATCTTTTTTATGCGTCAAGCCAATGCCGGCAACAGCAAAGCAATGAGTTTCGGCAAGTCGCGCGCGCGGCTTTTGGAAAACAGCAAGAAGGTGACGTTTGCCGATGTGGCCGGCTGTGACGAATCCAAACAGGAGCTGGAAGAAGTGATCGACTTTTTGAAAGATCCCGGCAAATTTCAGCGTTTGGGCGGCAAGATACCGAAGGGCGTTTTGCTGGTCGGTCCTCCGGGAACCGGCAAGACGCTCTTGGCCAAAGCGGTGGCCGGCGAAGCCGACGTTCCGTTCTTTTCGATTTCCGGTTCGGATTTCGTCGAGATGTTTGTCGGCGTGGGTGCTTCGCGGGTGCGCGACATGTTTGCCCAGGCCAAAAAGAACTCGCCCTGTCTGCTGTTTATCGACGAAATTGATGCGGTCGGACGTCATCGCGGCGCGGGACTCGGCGGCGGCAACGACGAACGCGAGCAGACCTTAAACCAGCTGCTGGTGGAAATGGACGGTTTTGACGAGAACGAAAACGTTATTCTGATCGCCGCGACCAACCGGCCGGACGTTTTGGATCCGGCGCTTCTGCGGCCGGGACGTTTTGACCGGCAGGTGGTGGTGCCCAATCCCGACGTGAAAGGCCGCGAGGAAATTTTGAAGGTGCATGTGCGCAAAGTGCCGCTTGCCAAAGACGTCAATCTGGCCGTGGTGGCCCGCGGAACGCCCGGTTTTTCCGGCGCCGACCTGGCCAACCTGGTAAACGAGGCGGCGCTTCTGGCTGCACGCCGCAACAAGCGCAAAGTTACTTCCAAGGACTTTGACGATGCCAAAGATAAAGTGCTGATGGGCAACGAGCGCAAGTCGATGGCAATGGACGAACAGGAAAAGAAGCTGACCGCCTATCACGAGGCCGGACATGCAATTTGTTCATTGAACGTTGAAGAAACCGATCCCATCCACAAGGCGACGATCGTGCCGCGGGGACGGGCTCTCGGCATGGTGCAGCAATTGCCGGAAAAAGACCAGTATTCCTATTCCCGGGCCAAAATGCTTTCGCGTCTGATTATCTGTATGGGCGGCCGCGCGGCGGAAGAATTGAAATTCGGCCGTGACAAAGTAACGAGCGGCGCTTCTTCCGACATTGCCGCGGCGACCAAGCTGGCGCGTTCGATGGTTACCGAATGGGGTATGAGCGATCTGCTCGGACCGGTGCTGTATGCCGAGAATTCGGAAGAGGTTTTCCTCGGCAAATCGGTAACCCAGAACAAGAACATGAGCGAGGAAACCGCGCGGGTGGTGGATGCCGAAATCAAGCGTCTGGTTTGCGAAGCGCATGAAGGGGCTCTGAATATTCTGAAAGAGAAAAAGGAAGACTGGGAGCGTCTTTCCGAAGCCCTGATTGAATATGAAACCCTGACCGGGGAGGAAATCAGGCAGGTGATCAACGGCGAAAAGATTAACAAGTCGGCGGAAACGCCGGTCGATCCCGCCAGACAGACCCATGCTTCCGTCCCCGAACTGTAGTATTTGCCGGGGATGGCAGAGGCCGGGGCGGGCAATAAAATGCTGATGCCGGGGCAGAAGCAGCAAAAAAGGCACCTGCGGGTGCCTTTTTTTTGAGATTCGGAAATGACTTCTGTTTACTGTAGTATTTTTGTCAGGGATGGCAGAGGCCGGGGCGGGCAATAAAATGCTGATGCCGGGGCAGAAGCAGCAAAAAAGGCACCTGCGGGTGCCTTTTTTTTGAGATTCGGAAATGACTTCTGTTTACTGTAGTATTTTTGTCAGGGATGGCAGAGGCCGGGGCGGGCAATAAAATGCTGATGCCGGGGCAGAAGCAGCAAAAAAGGCACCTGCGGGTGCCTTTTTTTTGAGATTCGGAAATGACTTCTGTTTACTGTAGTATTTTTGTCAGGGATGGCAGAGGCCGGGGCGGGCGATAAAATGCTGACGCCGGGGCAGAAACAGCAAAAAAGGCACCTGCGGGTGCCTTTTTTGTGAGATGCGGGAATGAGTTCCGCTTTTTGATCCGGAAGTATTTCCCCTTTTTAAATTCGGAAACAATTTCCTCATTTTTAATCCGCAAGCAGCCGAATTGTGCCGGCGGTTTTTCTTTATCGGCCGCAAGTCTGCCGCTGCCAGAAGGCAATTTCGTCGTTGATGTTTTTGCGGGCGTTTTCTTCGAAAAGCCGGCGGAACAACGGCAGCGCGAATATGTGTTCCCGCGCAAGCAGCTTTTGCAGGAACGCGATGCGCATGACGGCGATTTCTTCTAACGGGAAGGAAATGTATTCCTGTCTTAAATTGGCGACATATTGCCAGTAAAGGAAGGAATCGTCTCCCAGAATTGCCAGATCGAGGTCGCGGATCAGTTTTTCTTCCGTGCTTTGCGGCGTGTTTGGAGCATTTTCATGGTCAGTTGCGGCAACGATTTTTTTAACCGTTTTCAACCGGTTGAGTTGACCGAAAAACTCGTCGACTTTTTGGGCTGAGCGGGCAACGTCGTCCGCGGTGCCTTCATTAACCAGATCATGGGCGAAAACGGCTAAAATCAGATGGTGTCTGTCAAAATCCGTCTTTTCCCGCTTTTCATACACTTCCAGCAGGTCCAACATATAAGCCAGATGAGCCATAGTGTGGTAACAGCGTCGCGGATCGTTGTATAATTGCGCCAGTTTGTAATACCGGCTGTTGCTTTGGTCGCTGTACCATACTTTTTCTCTCAGCCAGACGCTTTGCAGGTAGAAGGTCGCCAACGCGTCCATGACTGAAGGCATAACTCCGCGGGCGGCCAAAACAAACAAATTGTTGCGGCAAAGCCGTTTTACTTGCAAAGCGGACATGTAAAGAAATGTTTCTTCGCATATGTCTGCCGGAACGGTAAACAGTTGCGGGGAATGTCCACAGTATCTGCCGATCTGTTCGAGGAAATACGAATTTTCCGGAGACGGAGCGTAGTTTTCCGAAGGGTCCGCAATAAATACGTCAGCCCCTGCGGCAGCAGCCGCTTTGAAGGGATCACCGCTGAACGTGACGACTTCGATGCAGTCTGTCCAGTTTTCCGGCAACGGGCGTCGGTCTGCTTCGTTTCGGAAAAGGTCGCAATTCGGCATTTCCCGGAACAGTTGTCCGATGCGGACGAAATCGCTTAACGACGATTTTACCAGTTGCACTCTCCGCTCGGCGGAAAATGTCATTTCCTTTTCTGGCGCGGCGTCGACGGCAATGATAATACGCTTTAAAGACGCGGCGGCAGCCTTAACGATTGTCAGATGTCTGATGGTGAAAGGATCGAAAGATCCGGCGTAAAAACCTGTTTTTTCCATACGATATTGTTTTATAATTTGACATAAAAATTAATTTTATGCGTGACAGATAGCACAATATTGGGAAAAAATCAAGCGGAAGAAAAGGCGTCCCGGTCACGGGAGATCAGACTCGGCGGCCGGCGGCAAGGGCGGAGAAGGGCAGACGATGAGGACAGGAAAGGGGAAGGCGGACGGTCGGATGAAGCGGGAAAGGGCGGCCGGCGGCAAGGGCGGAGAAAGTTAACGACAGGGGCGGCCGTTGTGTGTGCAGGCGCGGAAGTCAAAAGCCGGCAGCTTAACCGCGGATGACGGGGCGGCCGGTGGCAGAAGCTTAGTCGCCGTATCCGCGGGCGGCGGGTCGGACGGCCGTATTCTGACCGGCCGTGGTTTGCAAAAGCTGCCGGCAGTATTTTTGCAGGTTTTGTCTGGCCGGAGCCGGCGTATTTTGATCCGAAGAAGCGAACGAATCGGCAGTCAAACCGGAAAATTGCAGGTCATCCGGCAGACGGGAGATATCGGGATGCAGTTCTCGATAGATTAACTGCATGGTACGCATATCAGATAAAATATTGCGTTTTAAATTTGAGTTGCTTTGGCTGATTTGTTCCAACATATCGCCGATGGCTTCAAGTTTGCCGTCTTCAGGGTCGTTTTTGTCTGCACGTTCCAATTTGCGCTTATACAGTTTTTCTGCGCTTTCCAAAATTCCTTTAGTATTTGAATAGGGAGTGCCGATGATTTCTGCCGATAGGCGAAGATCCGGGTTGTCGGTCGTTATATAACCGATGTTGGCTTCCAAATTGCCTATATTTTCCAGCACCGACTCTGTTCCTGTGCGAATCGTTCCGTTATCCTCTGTTTGCGGCAGACATCGGTTGATGTCAAACGGTTGCGGTTGATAGTCCGGAAAGTAGCGTTCGGCGACTTTTTCGGCAAATGTTAAGGCGTAGACGGTGCGGGTGATGCCGGATTGAAAAAGGGCTCGGTCGAAAGGCATGCCCTCTTTGGCGTCATTTTTCAGATTTTCCATGATGTTTCGGCAGGCATCGGTGCGGAATTTTAGTTCTTCGCGCATTTTTTCGTCCGGCGTTACTTTTATTCGGGCGGCACAGAACTTCTGCGCCCGCGAAAATTCTTCGGCAGCCAGCAGTTCGAGCGGCGTGTCGTCGGTGATGTTGTCGCGGGAAACAGTGTCCAGCCCGAGCACGACTTTGGCGGCCAGCGGATTTTTTCTGATTTTTTCAATGTCGCGGAGTTCTGCCTCGATACATTTGATGATTTCTTTTTCGGCAATCAGGTAGGATACGTCTTTGCCGCCAACGATCGAATAACCGCTTCCTTGCAGCTGTTTGCAGCTTTCTTTGAATTTGTTTTCCGCTTCTTGCAGTTTTTCCCGTGAGCAGGGGGGCGGTGTGGCTGAGCGGTCATATAAGATGCCGTCAGCCATATTCCGGTAGTGATCCGACAGTATATGCATATGCCGGCAGGCTTTTGCCGCTTCGTCGAATTTGTGATAGCCGGGGCGTCCGGGCAGGCGCAGCCGCGCGCAGAGTTTGATGCGGTTGAGAACGGCGCTTTCCTGATTGAGCTGAGCGTTGCCATAGGCGGAGAACATTTTATATATTGCTCCCAGCAGTTTGTCTTTTTGGTCAAGAGAAGCGGAAACGCCGGCTTCGGCAACGCGGGCCAGACTCTCTTTTTCAAATTCTGATGCCGGATAATAACGGCGGGTTGTGTTAACGGCTCTGGTGCGGGGAATGCTGTGTTCGGGATGAGCGGCCATCAGAGAGGCGGAAAAAACGTATATGTCGGAACAGCAGAAGTTGTTGCTTTTGTCGGTATCATGCGCCAGTTCGTGGAGAAGAAGAGACGTCATAAACATGGGCGCGGTCTGCGAGAGCAGGCAGATGTAGTCGTCGGAAGAATATGCGCTGTATTTGACGCCGGCAAGGGAATTCCCCGAAGCGGTGGGATCGATCCGGTTCTCAACGGAGAAAAAATGTCCGTTTTCGTTGAAGTTTTTGAAAGAAGCCGAAACGACCGGGTCGTTGTCGTGCAGATCCTGATAGGAACGGTCGAAGAAATACAGGAAATGAAAATAATGATCGTTAAACCACAGGTCGGGAAAATGCATTTGCCGGAAAGCTTCTTTGGCCAAATCGTATCGGCCGGGGCGGTAAGGGATTGCCGGCAGATCTTCGGTACGGCAGCAAAGCGGCTGATCGGGCTGCTGGTCTTCGGGGATTTTGGTTAAGCGAAACCGGGGATAAGTTTCCTGCCAGGAACGAAATTCGGCGGCGTTTTTTTCTTCCGGGCTGCCGACGTATCCTTTGATTTCTACTGCGCTGACGCCTTTCGGAGCGATGCCGAGACGGGCGGTCGGCATTTTTTCGTGGGGGTTTTTCAACGGCAGGCTGTTTTGATATTCGTCACGCAGCAGATAATAAAATTCTGCCCGTCTGCGGTCTTTTTTTGAGCGCAGGTCGGGAGGAAAAACGCCGCGTTTTAATTTTTGCTGCTGAAAGACGATTTCGTCGATGTCGGAGCATTCCATTTGTTCAAATTTTGCCTGCTCCTGTTCCCGGGGAGACAGAAAGCGGATGAAATGGTGGAAGTCTTTGGGAGTGCCGTTGATACGATGGCTGAGGAGGAAACGGCGTTTCAGGGCGTTGTTTTCTTCCGTGTTTTCGGAAAAGTAAGCCGAAAGTATTTTTTTCAGCATGCCGGTGTTGCCGTCGTCGGCCAGATTGGCCATGACGTCGTAACCGAATTCGCGGCAGTTTTCGGTTTTGGCAACCAGCGTTTCGGCATTGGGAAAAATCTGTTGCAGCAGGTCGATCCTTCCGTTTTTGACAATATGGTAAACGCGCCTTTCTTCATTTCCCCTCGTCATTAAATATTCTTTGATGTTTATCATTGCTGCCGCTCCGTGTCCGGTACATTGTTTTTCTATCGTACTTTATTGGACAAAAAAAGTCAATTGCCCGGCTGTAAAATGGATTGTTGCCATTTGCGGCGAATGTTTATATATTGATGACAGTTTTAAACAGGAGATTTTGGAATCATGACTAAAAAATTGTTCGGCACCGACGGGGTGCGCGGGGTGGCCAATGTTTATCCGATGACCGCCGAATTTGCGGTAAAACTGGGAATGGCCTGCGGGCAGGAAATCTGCCGCAACAAGCGGCGGGCAGCGATCGGGCGAGATACCCGCATTTCCGGTGAAATGCTTGAAGCCGGGCTGACGGCCGGACTGACGGCGGCCGGGATCGATGTGGTTAAGCTCGGTGTACTGCCGACGCCGGCAGTGACTTCGGTAACCCCCGAACTTGGCGTGGACATGTCGTTTATGATTACGGCTTCGCACAATCCGTATCAGGACAACGGCATCAAACTGATCACCGCGGAAGGCGACAAATTTTCCGACGAGGTGACTTCGCGGCTGGAAGAACTGATTGCCGCAGACAGTTTTGAACTGGAGGGCTGCCGGCTGGGTACCGTCAGCGAAAACAAGGAAGCGGTTGTGCTTTATCTGGAAAAAGCCAAAAGCTTTATCGAATCGGATCGTCCGCTGAAAGGGCTGCGGGTGGTGCTTGACTGTGCCAACGGCGTATTTGCCGACATTATGCCGCAGGTGTTTAAAGACCTCGGCGCCGGCGTGATCACGCTCGGCAATCGGCCGGACGGGTATAACATCAACAAAGACTGCGGGTCGCAGCACCCGGAAAAAATGTTTGAGACCGTGCGCGATGCCCATGCCCATTTGGGAATCGCGGTGGACGGTGACGGTGACCGCATTATTGTCTGCAATGAAAAAGGAGAGAAAGTTGCCAGCGAACAGCTGATTGCCTTTTTGGCGGAAACTCTGAAAGAGGAGGGCAAATATAACGGCAACGCGGTAGTTTCGACGGTGCTTTCCAATACCGCTCTGGAGCGTTACATTCGTTCGCTCGGTATGGAATATTACAGCACCAAAGTCGGCGAACGGGCGGTGATTGCCAAAATGCAGGAAGTCGGCTGCAGCATCGGCGGCGAAGAATCCGGTCATGTGGTGGTTGCCGATTACGGCAAAACCGGCGACGGTATGGTGGCCGGGCTTTTGCTCAGTTTGGGGTTGTTGAAGAGCGGCAGGAAAATGAGCGAAATTTTTCCGCGTTTCGCCTTTGATCCGTTTGTTTTCGTCAACCCGCGGGTGGCCAGCCGCGAAGTGGTCCGGCAGGCGGTCGGAGATGAAAGGGTAAAGGCGGCGGTAAAGGCGGCGGAAGAAAAAATCGCCGGCCGCGGGCGGGTGGTTTTGCATCCGTCGGGAACCGAACCGCTGATCCGGGTCTGGGTTTCCGGCAGCGACGAGGCGCTGGTGCGGGAACTGAGCGACTCTATTGTCAACGAGATCAAACGTTTTCAGTAGGGGAGGCGAAAAACATTGCTGAACGGATTGAAGGCCCTGTTTACCAGCGGCATCATTTTCCGGCCGATGGTGTTTTCGGGCATCATCGCCGGTTTCCTGCTGTCGGCGTTTCTGGACATGGAAGAAGCTTTTCCGTTGTTTTCGGATCTGAGCTTTTATTTGCTGTCGGCTGCCTGGTCTGGTCTTTACACTTTGTTTTTCAATCAAATATATAAAGAACACGGGCGCGGGCTGGATTATCCGGCAATGGGCGGAAGGTTCGTCGGCAACCTGCTGCAGCTGATGTTTTCGGGGCTGTTGGCCTTTATCTTTTTTGAAACGCTGATTTTTTAAGGAAGAGTAGATTTGATCGATATCAGGCGCGGACTGGAAATATTGAAGAAAAACATCCGCATCGCTCCCGAAAAGCCCGGTGTTTACCGGATGCTGGGCGAGGGCGGAAAGGTGCTTTACGTCGGCAAGGCGAAAAACATCAAAAAGCGGATTGTGGCCTATTCGCATATCGAAAAGCTGCCGGTCCGGCTGCAGCGGATGGTGTCGGAAATCGAACGGATGGAGTTTATCGTCGTCGAAAACGAGGCGCGGGCGCTGCTGCTGGAAAACGAGCTGATCAAAAAACTGGCGCCGCATTACAACATTCTGCTCAAGGATGACAAGAGCTTCCCCTATCTTTCGCTGGACGTGAAGGCCGAATATCCGGTGCTTTGTAAATACCGCGGCGAAAAAAAGGACGGTTACAAATATTTCGGCCCCTTTGCCAACGCCGGCGCGGTCAACAACGTGCTGGACCTTTTGCAGAAGGCGTTTTTGCTGCGTTCGTGTTCGGACAGCGTGTTTGCCCACCGCGACCGCCCCTGTCTGATGTATCAGATCAAACGCTGTTCGGCGCCGTGCGTCGGCAAAGTTTCCAAAGAGGAATACCGGCAGCTGGTCAATGAGGCCGTGGCCTTTATCGAAAACAAAAGCAGCCGGCTGCGCGACGAAATGACGGCGAAAATGCAGGAAGCAAGCGAACGGCAGGATTTTGAGGAAGCGATGACGTACCGCGACCGGATCCGCGCCTTAACCAGCGTGCAGCAGGGCACCAACGTCGAATACGGTTCGATCAAGTCGGCGGATTTCGTTGCTTTGTATCGTCAGAGCGGCCGGGTTTCCATTCAGGTCTTTTTCATCCGTTCGGGGCAGAACTGCGGCAATCTGCCGTTTTTCCCCGCGCAGGCGGAAGAAGCCGAAGACGGCGAGATTATGGAGGCTTTCTTAAGCAGTTTTTACGCTTCGCACGTGCCGCCGGAAGAGATTGTGCTCGCCGATGAGATAGAGGGGCGGGAATTTTTAAGCGAAGCGATCGGCGCAAGGATCAATGTTTATCAACGCGGCGACAAAGCCAAAATTGCCGCCAATGTCAGGAACAATGCCAAAGAATCGCTGGAACGCAAAATGGCGCTGGAAAATTCCGTCCGCAGCAATCTGCTTGAAATGCAGCAGGCGTTCGGACTGCCGAAAATGCCGGAACGGATCGAGGTTTACGACAACTCGCACATCCAAGGCAGCTATGCGGTGGGGGCGATGATCGTGGCCACTCCGGAAGGTTTCGACAAGAAGTCTTACCGCACTTTCAACATCAAGGATCCGGCCATTACCAACGACGATTTTGCAATGATGAAAGAAGTGCTGACCCGTCGGTTTAAGCGGATGACGCCGGAAAACCGTCCGGACGTGATTTTGCTTGACGGCGGCCTCGGCCAGCTGCATGCGGTGCTTGAATGCCTGAAAGATTTCGATCTTTCGGGGATTGCGGTGATCGCCATTTCCAAAGGGCCGGAACGCAATGCCGGCAAGGAGTTCTACCATCAGGCGGGCAAAGAAAGCTTTGCCCTGCCGTTTGCTTCGCCGCTGGCCTTTTACATGCAGAACATCCGCGACGAGGCGCACCGCTTCGCCATCGGCACCCACCGCAAAAAACGCGGCAAATCGATAACCCGGTCGAAGCTTGACGCCATCGAGGGAATCGGCGCCGGCCGCAAGAAGGCGCTGCTCAATTATTTCGGTTCGGCCGAGGCGGTGGCGCAGGCAAGCCTCAAAGATATTGAAAACGTAACGGGAATCAGCAAAAAAACGGCGGAAAAAGTGTTTAAATACTTCCATAAATGAAATTTATGCAATATTATCTTGGCAAATGGATTTTTAATTTTGTTTTTTTGATAGGTGTTGCAGTGTTAAATCTTCCCAATGTTCTGACGATTTCCCGGATTGTCGTGATCCCGGTCATTTTCCTTTCGATTTATATTCATTCCGTCCTGTGGTCGATTTTGGCCGGCGCGTTGTTCGTAACGGCTTCGATTACCGATTATCTTGACGGTTATTTTGCCCGTTCCCGCAATCAGAATTCGGTGCTCGGACGGCTGCTTGATCCGATTGCCGACAAACTGCTGGTGGTGTCGGCGCTGGTGATTGTGGTTGCCAACCAGTTGGTGACGCCGCTGACCTACATTCCGGTCATCATCATCATGTGCCGGGAAGTTCTGGTTTCCGGTCTGCGCGAGTTTCTGGCCGAGTTCCACGTCGGCATGCCGGTAACCCGTCTGGCCAAATGGAAAACCGGTTTTCAGATGACGGCGATCGCCATGATTTTGCTGCAAAACCTGCCGCTGATCGGCAATCCCGTCGGTGTGCTTGGCGAATGGCTGCTGTGGGTGGCCGGCATTCTGACTTTCATTACCGGTTATCAGTATTTCGAAAAATGTCTGGATTATATTTATACGGTTGAAAACAACAAGAAGAATCCGGTCAAACAGGTGGAACAGGAAGTTAAGAAAATTGCCGTCAAGGTTAAGAACAGCGTGGAAAAGGCGGTGGTGAAGAAAGCGGCGGCGAAGCGCGGGCGCAAGGCCAAGACGGCCGATGCCGAAACCCCGGCGCCGAAAAAGACGGCTGCCAAAGCGGCGGTGAAAAACAGCCGCCGACGGAAAAAAGCGGCGGCCAAAACGGGGGTGAAGGAAATTAAGCCGGCGGCAACACAGACGACGGCGGAAGCGTCCCCGGCGGCAGCGGCGGATCGGCCGGCGGCACCTGAGAAAACGGAAAACTGACGTTGGCCGGGACCGCGATGGAAATGCACAAGGCGCATATTCTGGTGGTGGACGACGATACCCGTCTGCGGGCGCTGCTGCAGCGCTTTCTGCAGGAAAACGGTTTTCGCGTGTCGGCTGCCAAAGGCGCGGCGGAAGCCCGGATGATGCTGAAACAGTATAAGTTCGATCTTCTGATCGTCGACATTATGATGCCCGAGGAAAGCGGTCTGGAATTTCTTGCCGGCCTGAGGAAGGAAGACAACGTTCCGGTAATTCTGCTGACGGCGATGGGGGAAACCGGCGACCGTATCGCGGGGCTGGAGAGCGGCGCCGACGATTATCTGCCGAAGCCGTTTGAACCCAAGGAACTGGTTTTGAGGATTAAAAACATTCTCCGCCGCGCGCCGCAGGAAAACGAAAAACAGGAAACCCGGCTTAATCTGGGGCTTTGCCGGTATGATCTGGAAACCCGGGAATTGACCGGCGAAGACGGGGAGGTTGTCCATATCACGCCGGTGGAACAGTCCATGCTTTCGCTTTTGGGACAGAAGCCGGGGCAGATTTTCAGCCGCGACCGGCTGGCGGAGCTGCTGGGAGCCGGACAGGGGCCGCGTTCGATTGACGTGCAGGTGACAAGGCTGCGCAAGAAGATTGAAAGGGATTCCAAAAATCCGCGCTATTTGCAGACGGTCCGCGGCAAAGGCTATATGCTGCTGACCGAATAACTTTTTTTGATAACTTGAAGGAGCGGAAAAATGCATTTGACATTTCCGAAAAAAGTGGAAGACACGATGCGCTATCTGAAGATCAAGATGCTGCCGCGCACGCTGTTCTTTCGTACGATGCTTCTGATCTTCATTCCGTTGATTGTGGTTCAGGTGGTGTCGATCGTCGCGTTTTTTGACGGCAGCTGGGGGCGGGTCGGCAAACGGCTCTCCACCAATCTGACGTCCAACATGGCCTTTGCCATGCAGCTGTCGGAAAAATCTCCGGCCAATCTGCCCGAAATTCAGGCGCTGACCAAAGAGATTTTTGACATGGAGTTTGAGTATTATCCCAACGACAAAAAACATGAGGTGATCCGCAAGGTCAGAAAACAGAACAAACTGGTGACCGGGTTTTTGGAAGACGCGCTGAGAGTGGAGTTTCCCGAAGCGATCACCAGCATTTACATCGGCAAGAGCAATCCCGACCTGGTGGTTTTCGTCGATACCGAAAAAGGTTTGTATCAGTTTGCGACTTCGTCAAAGAACATTTTCAGCACTTCCATTTTCGGGTTCGTTGCCTGGATGATCGGCACTTCGCTGCTGCTGTTTCTGGTGGCGGTTTTGTTCCTGCGCATTCAGGTTCGTTCTATCGCCAATCTGGCGGAAGCGGCCGAAGAGTTCGGCAAAGGGGTGGACAATAAAAAGTTCAAGCCTTACGGTTCTTCGGAAGTGCGCCGTGCCGGCATTGCCTTTATCAAGATGAAAGAGCGCATTCAGCGTCAGATCAGCGAAAGAACGCAGATGCTGGCCGGCGTTTCCCACGATCTGCGCACGCCGCTGACGCGGATGAAGCTGCAGTTGGCGATGCTGCCCGACAACGGCGATAAAAACGGTCTGGACAAGGAAGAGTTTCTGCAAGACGTTAACGAGATGGAAAAAATGCTTGAAGGCTATTTGTCGTTTGTCAGCGGCGAAGGCGGCGAGCCGTCGACTTTCGTTGACATGAACGAAATGATTTTAAGCATTTTGAACAAATTCCGCAACAGCAAGGCGTTGATCCGTTACAGCACCAACGATCAGGTGAGCGCCATTCAGGGACGCGAACAGTCGCTGAAAAGGGCGCTGACCAACGTTATCGGCAACGCGTTCAACTACGGCAGCACGGTTTCGGTTGCGCTTGAGAGCAACAACAACAAGCTGGAAGTGACGGTCGACGACGACGGGCCGGGAATTCCGCCCGACAAAAGGGAAGACGTGTTTAAGGCCTTTTACCGGATTGAAGGTTCCCGCAACAAGGAAACCGGCGGCGTCGGTCTCGGACTGTCGATTGCCAAGGATGTTATCGTTTCACACGGCGGCAAAATAGAGCTGACCGATTCACCGATAGGAGGCTTGAGGGTACTCATTTCTATTCCCTTATAACTCTCATATCAGGAAATATACTTTCCGATAAAAAAGGTTTTTCAGTTACGCCTGATCCGGGTACGGCTGAAAAACTTTTTTTATTTTCCGCCATTCTGCTTGCAGTCGGGGCTTTTTTTTGTTAAAAACAAATTAACTTATATTGTGTAAGCTGTGTTCAGGTAAAAATTCTGCGATTCAAGGATCAAAACGATGGCTGGTAAAGAAAACGACGATTTTGAATTAAACCTTAAGGACGCGGACGGCGGTGTCGGCAGTATCGACGCTTTGCTTGCCGCCGACGGGAACGATGCGCCGGCCGCCGGCGGAAACGGCAACGCGGACGATGATGACGATTTTATCGATTTTAACGATTTCAGCATTGACGATCTGGATACGGCGCTGAGCAAATACGAAGCTTCAAGAGGCGGCGGAAAATCCAAACCGGCGCAGACGTCCGCGGCAGAACCTGCAATTCCGGCGAAGGAAGTGGCAGTTGACGATGCCGGGATTGAACCGGAAATGCCGAGGTTTGACGCGGCGGAGGAAACATTGTCCGATTTTGACGCGTTGACGGCAGCGATGCCGCAGTCCGGCATTGCCGAAGCCGAGCCGGAAATACCCGAGTTTGCGGAAAAACCGAGATTTGATGCTTCGGCGGCAAACCGTGCGGCGGCTTTCGGTTCTTTGTCGGAGCGGGGGACGGCGCCGGCGGCAACGGTTGCCGAGCTGATGGCTGCCGTCGGCGGGGAAAAACCGGAAAGTCCGGCGGCGGGGGGAAGCCTGCCGGCGGAAGAACTGGTGACGGAAAATCCGGCGACTGAAGAAAACCTGTCGGCGGAGAAACCGGTGACGGAAGTGCCGGGAACGGAAAATGCGGCGTTGTCGGCGGAGGAAAACAAACCGGAAGAGGCATGTTTCTTGTCCGAGGAAGACCGTCGGGCTCTCGGATGCCTGAGATGGTATGACGGCACGCTGGGAGAAAAGGTTTATGAGGTTTCTTTGAACAATATGCCGGAGTTTCTTGATTATGACAAAAGCATTAAAACCATTCATGTCAACATTGATTCGCCTTACGGCTGGAACGTTTTTTTTGAAAACGGCGTATTTATGAATCTGATGGATCTGAAGGAATATCAGGAAAGAAACGGCAGTCTGCCCGGAACCAACGGCAAGATCATTTACGGCAGCCGCATGAGTTCGTTTGAAAAAATCGAACGGATCGTGGTTTATGAAAAGCCGCGTTATTTCTCTTATGGTTTGAAAAAATAAAAAGCTCCCCGCATAAAACGCGGGGATTTTCATGCTCGGGCGTAACCCTCAAGGTATCGGCGAACGCTAAAAGATATATGACACTCTAACGCGGCAGGTTGGCCGCATGCCGGAACTATGACACTCTGACGCGGCAGGTTGGCCGCATGCCCGGAACACGGTTTTTCTGATAAGAAGAGAAGTTTCTGCATATAATGCCGGCACTTGGCATACGCTCGGCAATATCTTTGTCTTTAAAGCTGCTGACGTTTCGATGGGGAAAGATTGCCCGGTTTGCCCTAAGCGGGGTAAAATCCACAAGCTGTTGACTTTGTGCCGCGTTTTTTTTGGGGGGGGTGATTTCGGATATATTCTTCCGGCTGTTTTTTCTGTGGTATCAACGTGATGCTCTTTGTACTCAAATTTTCGGTTGTGAGGTCGAAACCGTTCTTATGTTAAAAGGCGGTTTTTGCCTTTGAGGTCGCCCGCCATTAATTTTACGGGATATTCAGGCGGTATCTCCGGCAACATATGAATATGGCGGAACAGTTCCGGCTTTCCGCTTCTTTTCGCGACATGAGGTTTCCGAATCCGCTCACTCCGTTTACTTTATTTTTCTTTCCTTTTTTATCTGTTTTTTTCTCGGAATCATACCGTTTTCAATCCCGTTGAGTTTTATTTTCCTTTTCCTTTTTTGTCCTTCCTTTTCCGCAGGATTCCCGAATCCGCTTATCCCTTTCGCTTGCGGGAAACGGACGGAAAGTCTGTCAGGTTGCACTTTGCTCTTGTGCCTCTTTGTGTATTGCTTTTCTTTTGGCTGTTTGTTTTTTCGTAAGTTCTCCAAGCCTTTTCGTTTGCTTGCAGGATGGCGGATACGGCTGTGTTTGTTGCGGGATGACGGTCTTATCCGTCGTACTTCCGGCAGGAGAATGACGGATAAGGCGTCTTTTTTTCTTTTTTCCCGCAAGATCCGATACCGGGTTCGGGGGAAATATAAGGGGATTCGGAGAGATAAAAAGTGGTGTGAAGCGGAATGCCGGCGGATCATATGAAGTAACGTATGGGGGCTGACAGCGGGGCGTATAAAAAGGCATGCAGACTGTTCGGTGTGAAGTGATATAAGGGGATTCGGGGTAACAAAGGAGAGAGAGGACATATGAAAGGTGTCCGGTATGATATGCCGGCGTATCAGGGGCAAATGCCGTCCGTGATGACGCATGGAAATTTAAGCATACAGGGCTGTTCCGACGGTCTTTGCTTCCGGTTTTTCGTAAAACGCGGCAGGTGTTCGGCAGAAAAAAACTGCCCGTTTGCGCGGGCAGTCGAAATGCGGGGCAAAATCCCGTCAGTTTTTATAATTGATCGGAAAGACCTGAACGCCGTCGGTACCGGAAGCGTTGTCGCTGCCGTTTGTCGGATCCTTTCCTTCCATGTAGGCTTCAGCCTGAGCCTGTCCCGGTGTCAGTTTGCCTTTTTCCGCAGGCGCTTTCGGCATCGGCAGCAGCGGGTAGCCGGTTTTAGGCATGCGCAGCATCATATAGCCGGTTCCGCCGCCGTAGGAGGGGCCGGACAGACCGATCGAGTAATAGCCGCCGATGAAACCATAGTCGAGATCGATAAAATCGATCAGAAACATGGTTTTGACCGTGGTGGTGCCGATGGTGGTCATTTTGCAGCGGTAACCCTTGTCTTCCAAAACGATATTGTCGGCGTTTTTAACGTAAAGCAGGGTCTTGTCGGGAGAACATTCCGGCGTTTGTCCGTTGTAGGTAACGTTGTAGTTGAGCATCATGTTGATCGAACTTGAGCCCTTGTTCATGGTTACGTCGCTGATTTTGACGGAATCGATGTACATGTAGGCCGGGGTGATGCCGACGGTAATCGGCAGCGAAATGTAGTTCTGATAGCAGTTGCGGCTGCCGACGTCGGCCGAGCAGACCAAAGCCTTCTGATGGTTGTTGTTTTTCATCATCTGGGCCAGACTGTTGTATATGTATTCCTTGGACATTGACAGTTTGATCGGCGCGCACTGTTTACTGCGGCAGACGATGATCGAACGCGGGGTTGCCAGCGGCGCCATCTGCGTGTTGCGCACGGGGTAACTTTCCACCTCGTTTGCCTTGTCGAGCGGGTCGTTCATGACGTCTTGCATGCTGCGGTCCCAGAAACGGCAGCCGCCGACGGAAAGCAGGGCGACGGTTAACAGACTCAGAGCTTTTTTCCTAGACACGATTTTTCTTCCTTTTTTAAATCGATTTAAAAAACTGTCCTTATAATAAGACAAAATTATTAAAAGACAAAGATTTTTTTAGCTTATCGTGCAATAATTTAGTGTTTGCATAATAAATCGCTTGCCTTTATAATGAAAGAAAGCTTACGAAACCTGCGAGGGAAAGAAAATGAAACTGTTTGTTTGTCTGTTGGCCGGGTGCCTGTATGCCGCCGGCGCCTTTGCCGCCGAGAACGTTTACGTGGTGGACGGCGACAGTCTGGAAATGGGGGAAGTGCGTATCCGTCTGGAAGGAATCGACGCGCCCGAATATTATCAGGACTGCCGTTATCCCAACAATAAAAAGTATGCCTGCGGACTTGAGGCCAGGCAATATTTGCAAAGTCTGGTCGATCAGGGCAAAGTCACCTGCATCGAACGCGATCTGGACCGTTACGACCGCAGTTTGTGCACCTGCTACGTTACCAACAAGATCGGGGAGAAAACCAACCTGAACGAGGCGATGGTGCGGGCCGGCTGGGCGGTGGTTTACAAAAACAAGCATTCCGATTACTCCGCCGCGGAAGCGGAAGCCGAGAGGGAGAAACGCGGAATCTGGCAGGGCAAGTTCATGAAACCGCAGCTGTACCGCATTCTCAACAAATAAGATTTTTTCCCTTTTGTTAAAATATTGTTGACAGCAAAAAAAACTTATGTATATTGCAAACAACGTTTTGTGTTTAAATAATCAAAATAAAAATTAGGTGAGAAAAATGTACGCAGTAATTAAAACAGGCGGAAAACAGTATAAAGTCGCTTCCGGAGACGTTATCAAAGTCGAGAAGCTGGCCGGTGACGAAGGCAGCGAAGTTATCTTCAACGAAGTTCTGGCTTTGGGCGACAATGTCGGTAAACCGCTGGTTGCCGGCGCTTCGGTAAAAGCAACCATTTTGAAACAGGCTAAGGCTGATAAGGTTATTGTTTTCAAGAAGAAAAGAAGACAGAACTATCGCCGCAAAAACGGCCACAGACAGAATATTACTATTGTCAAAATTGCGGAAATCGCGTAAGCAATAGGTTTTTTAGGAGATTTAGTTATGGCACATAAGAAATCAGGTGGCAGCACTTCCAACGGACGCGATACCGAAGGTCGTCGTCTGGGCTTGAAAAAGTCCGGCGGTCAGGCGGTTATTGCCGGAAACATCATCATCCGTCAGCGCGGAACCAAGTATCATCCGGGTGACAATGTCGGCCTCGGCAAGGATCACACCATTTTTGCCCTGACCGAAGGAAAAGTTTCCTTTAAGAAGTCGGGTGACAAAACGATTGTTTCCGTGGTTACCGAATAACTTGTAAAAAGTTAAAATGGCGGAGGGGGTGTTAAAGCCCCCTTCATTTTTTTGAAAGAGAGCGGTTATGAAATTTCTGGATCAGGCTAAGATTTTCGTGAAGTCGGGCGACGGCGGTGCCGGCTGCGTTTCTTTCCGCCGGGAAAAGTATATCGAGTTTGGCGGGCCGAACGGCGGTGACGGCGGCAAGGGCGGCAGCATTTATTTTGAAGCGGTTGCCAATCTGAATACCCTGATTGATTTCCGTTATACTCAGCATTTTAAGGCTAAAAAGGGCCAAAACGGCATGGGATCGGACAAAAACGGCAGCAAGGCGCCGGACATTGTCATCAAAGTGCCGGTCGGAACCGAAATCGTGGCCGAAGACGGGGAAACGGTGCTGGCCGACATGGTAAAACCCGGCCAAACCTATCTGGCAGCCAAAGGCGGTGACGGCGGGAGAGGCAACACCACTTTCAAGAGCTCGACCAATCAGGCGCCGCGTTATGCCGAACCCGGCTGGCCGGGAGAGGAAAAATGGCTGTGGCTGCGGCTTAAGATCATTGCCGACGTCGGTCTGATCGGAATGCCAAATGCCGGAAAGTCCACTTTTCTGACCGCGGTAACCAAAGCGCGGCCGAAAATCGCCGACTATCCGTTTACCACCCTTCACCCTAACCTGGGTGTGGCCTGGGTAGACGGCTATGAAATGGTGCTGGCCGACATTCCGGGGCTGATTGAAGGGGCACATGAGGGAATCGGCCTCGGCGACCGTTTTCTGAAGCATATTGAACGTTGCGAAGTTTTTCTCCATCTGATCGACATTACCTCGGAGGACGTGGTCAAGGCCTATCGCGACATCAGAAAAGAGCTGGAACTTTATGACCGCGGGCTGGTGCAAAAACCGGAAGTGGTGGCTTTAAATAAATGCGATGCGCTGCCGGAAGAGGAAACGGCGGCGAAAGTGCGGGAACTGGAAACGGCAATCGGCAAGAAGGTTTATCCGATTTCGGCAATTGCCAAAAAAGGGGTGTTTGATTGTCTGCTTGACGTCAACCATTATATTAAAAGAGAACGGAGACAGGAAAGCGAAGAAGACGAGCAGGCGGCAATGCCGGAGAAGTCTTCGTGGTCTCCGTTGTAACCGAAATAAGGAGTGAGGAATTTTGTTGAACAAAGAAATGAAACAGGAAGAAAACCCGGTCTTGGATATTGTCACTTCCAGTCTGGAGGACGGCAAGGCCGAGGACGTAGTGGTTATTGATCTGCGCGGCAAAACTTCGATTGCCAACGAAATGGTGGTGGCTTCGGGCACTTCCGACCGGCATGTGATTTCGCTGGCCCAGCGCGTGCAGGAAAATCTGAAAGCCGCCGGCTACAAGTCTGTCAGTGAAGGAGAAGCCAAAGGCGACTGGGTGCTGATCGATGCTTATGACGTGATCGTCCACCTTTTCCGCCCCGAGGTAAGGGAATTTTACAATCTGGAAAAGATGTGGCAGTCTGCCGCCAATCTGCGTAAGGAGTAGGTTGTTCGGCAACGGTTTTTAAGGGCCGGCGTGTGAGCCGGCCTTTTTGTTGCATTGGGAAGCGGCGGGAAAAACTGCCGGAGAAAAACCGGGGTGCGTCCGTTTGATAATCGGCGGAGAGGGCGGAACCGGAAAACGGTCGGTGTTTTTTTGAACGGATGCCGATGGAAAACGAAACGGGAGCGGGCGGTGAAGTATAGGCCGGGGCGATAAACTTTCCCGGTTAGTGCGAACGGCATTAACCGTTTTGAACCTTAACGTTCGGCTTCAAGCTTCACAAGCCTTTGCGGCTGGGGAGATATGCCGGCATTTGTCTGTTGGCGCAGACGTTTGAAGCATAAAAAAACGGCGACGGTTCGTTGGAACGAAACCGCTGCCGCTTTTGACAACTATAAGCCGAATCTGGTCAAAGGTTTGGGAAAAACGTAAACCTTTTTCTTTTTCAGCCGTTCCCCGAAATTTTCTTCATAGAGCAAGGCTCTGGTTTTTACCCATTGCCGTTTGGAATTGTACTCCAGCAGGAAAAATTTTCGCGGGCAGGCCAAACTGTCTTCCAGTTCCAGAAGTATGAATTTTGCCGGGCGAAAGCGGAAGCTTTCTTTGTCCTGGCAAAAACGCATGTCTTTGGTTCCGGGGAGGAAGAAAAAGAAACCTTTTTCGTCTTCGATCAGCCAGGCGGTGCAAATGAAATTTCCCTTTGCATCGAAAATGTCCTTCAACAACACGTCGGAAAGTTTTTTCGCCTTGCCGGAAAATTTGTTGTATTCTTCGAGCAGTTCTTTGTATCCGACTGTTTCGCAGCAGTTTTCCCGGCGGCTTGCAAGCGATGACCTGTCCAGCAGAAAAAGCAGACGGGTGCTTTCCGAGTATTTGGTAAAGAGGCATTCCAGATAGTTGATCATGTTTTTCATAATGAAATATAATTTAGGTTTAATAATTTTTTGTTGCCTTTATTATACAAAAATTTGTCAATAAGTCAAGTTCCCGATCGGCGGAATGAGAGGCGGACGTGGCCGGTCAAACGAGGAGACGGGCGAAAAAAATGGGAAATATACGGGGCGGAAAGCGGCAAACCGGGAAAACGGTGCGCGGGAAAAACCGCCGGCGGGGCAGAGAAGAAACGGAAAAGCGGTAACAGGGCAACCGAAAGTGAAACAAAGAAAGTGACTGAGGGGAAAGTTCGGAGGGAAAAAACGGAAAAGAGGCCGTATGAAAGAAAAATGCGGTATGTGAAAAATGACCGGGAAAGAAAAACAAAGAAGCGGTAAGGGACGGGAGAGAATAAGAAACGGCAGGAAAAGTAAACAAGGGCGGGGCAGCGGGGAAAACCGGAGCAGATTAAAAAAGGTGTGAGAGATTGAAACAAAATATGGAATGCAGAAACAAGTTCGGCGTGGTTCGGTATAACAGATTTCCTTTTTGGGGCGGTTGTGATTTTGCAAAGAACGGCAGGTTGAGGAAGGAGCGGGCGTTATTTTTGTGTGTCGGCGGCGTGTATGGCGGTTTGATCGGTTTGTCATCCTTTTTTGGGCGGTTGTGATTTTGCAAGGGGCGGCAGGTTGAGGAAGGGGCCGGGCGTTATTTTTGTGTGTCGGCGGCGTGTACGGCGGTTTGATCGGTTTGTCATCCTTTTTTGGGCGGTTGTGATTTTGCAAGGGGCGGCAGGTTGAGGAAGGGGCGGGCGTTATTTTTGTGTGTCGGCACAGTGGCGCCTTGTTCCGGCATCTTGTCGCTTCTCTGCCGTCAGGGTTGTGATTTTCAATGAGGATATAATGAAAAAAACGGCCGTCGTTGATGGCGGCCGTTGGGCTGTTGTATGGCAAAATCAGCGTGCGTGCAGGCAGATTTTGTCCCAGGAAGGCATGCGGCCGGAAGGAAAAGCGTGTATTTCCTTGCCGGCGGCGTCTTCAAGTTTGAGGGTAACAACGTCGGTTCCGTCAAAGTAGAGTACCACGCGATCGTTTACTTCGTTGACGGTAACGGTAAAAATGGCCCCGCAGTTGACGTTTTGAGCCAGGCAAAGCCTTTGATCGACGAACACCAATCGACTGCTTCCGCAAAGGACGGCCAGCCAGCCTCCGGAGCAGGCGAATCCCCAGCCGTAAACCGTTTCACGGATGTCGAACCTGCTGATGAATCTAAGCAGCAGGGGAGGTGATTGCAGACCGGGAACAAGTTCGGCGGCAGAAAGCGCTTCGCGACGGTAAAGGATATTTTCCTCCAATTTCTTCATTGTCGGAAAGCCGGAAACCAGTTCGATCGAACGGGTGAGAGCCCTGCGGCATTGCGTCAGCCTTCTTCGGAAAAGAAAGAGACGCAGCCGTTCCAATAATTTTTTCATAGTTTTTAAGGTTTAGAATAATTTAACTCCGATTTCAGGTTGACATAAAAAGGAAATGTTGTCAATCGGCAGCAGATGTGTTTTGATGTTGGGGCGGAAATTTTTGAGTTGGCAACCAAAGATGAACATGCTATTTTTTGTTTAAAAACGGGGAGAATGATGAAAGCGACAATTATTGCCATCGGCAAATGCAGGAAAAATTCGCCGGAAAAACAGTTGATTGATGAATATATCAAACGTTCCGGCTGGGAAGTGACGATTAAAGAACACGATAACGCTTCTCAGGAAGAGGAGGCCAAGTTTCTGCTTTCTTCCATCCCGGCAGGGGCAAAAGCGGTGGTTCTGGATGAACGCGGCGAAAATATGAAGTCTTTGGAGCTGGCCGCCAAAGCGGAAAAATGGATGCTGGACGGCTGTTCGGAAATATGCTTTCTGATCGGCGGCGCCGACGGGCATCTGCCTTCGACCCGGGAAAGGGCGGACCTGCTGCTTTCTTTCGGCCGGCTGACGCTGCCGCACATGCTGATGCGGGCGGTGCTGGCGGAACAGATTTACCGCATTCAGACGATTATCAGCCATCATCCCTATCACCGGGAATAATTTTGCTTTTTTCGGGGAATGCGGCCGGCGGCGTTTTGCCGGCTTTTTTATATCCGTTCGGACAGCTTGACATGCTGCGCGGGAAGCGGATCAAAACCGTTTCGGCGGTGGGGAAAAACGCGGCGGGCCTTTGTTGCCGGGCGTTAAAACGTAATTGCCGCAAAAAAACGATCCTTTCTTTGCGGCAGATAAATCTGTATATCATCTTTTGTTGAAAAATCATCTAAAATATTCTTGTTAACAACAATTTTTTAGACATTTGTTTTTGGGGGCGGGCTTTTTGTCTTGTTGCAAAGAAAGGATCGTTAATATGCAACAATTTATGACAAAAAGGTGGGCCGATGACCGGTGTTGTGCTGACTGTTATCATTCCCGCGTATAATGCGGAAAAGTATCTGCCGCAATGTCTGGACAGCGTTATTGGCCAGACTTTGAAAGATATTGAGGTTATTTGCGTCGACGACGGCTCGACCGACGGAAGCGCTTCCGTTTTGCAGGCGTATGCGCAAAAAGATTCCCGGATTTCCGTTCTGACACAGGGCAATTCGGGGCAAAGCGCGGCCCGCAACCGTGCCTTGGAAAAGGCGAAAGGCGCGTACGTTCAGTTTTTGGACGCAGACGACTGGCTTGATCCGGACTGTTGCCGCGTTCTGAGCGGGCAGGCGGCCGCCGGGAAACTGGACATGCTGTCGATGGCGGCGGTTTCTTACGAGGAAGAAAGCGGCCGTTACGTGAGGGAACCGTTTTATAATTTTTATTATCTGACCGGCGGCGGGGAAACCGCGCTGCTGTCGCGCGACGAGTGTCTGCAGCACTGGTGGGAGATGGCGCCGTCGGCGGCGCTGACGATTTACCGGACGGATTTTTTGCGTGCCAACAATCTTCGTTTTGAGGAAGGGCTCAAGTTTGAAGACTGCCTGTTTTTCAAACAGGCCTTGTTTGCCGCCGACAGAGTCGGCGTCAACCGGCAGGCTTTTTATTTTCGCCGCAAGCATGCGGAAAGCACCATCAACAACGGCGGCAGGCATTATCTCGACTGGTTTGACGTCAATGCCAAAATTTATGCTCTGGCGGAGGCGCAGGGCATTGACCGCCGGCAAAAAGACCGCTGGCTTTTTTCCACCGTCAATTATTCGCTTCGTTTGTACCGGGGCATCAGAAAAGAATACAAAAAAGAGTTTTTTTACAAGGCCAAGCGCTTTTTTGCCGAATTTTCCCCGGCCGGCGGCTGGACGGTGCCGAAACCGTGGCGCAATTTTGTTTATTGTCTGCTGCTGGCGCCGAACTACTTTTGCTTCCGCCTGCTTTGTCTGCTGCCGAAAAAAACATATGCGAAGAAAGTGGGCGTCAGGATTTTGGGATTGAAACTGAAATATAAAAACGGGAGGTGCAAATGCTCTTTATAGGCGAGCCGTACATTGCGCAAAACGGCGATCGCAGCCGGCTGGTCTGCGATATTGGAATTAACCGCCGGGAAACGAGGACGGTATGGTTTGAAGTTGACCGGGAATATGAAAAATATCTGTGCACGGAAAGAAGCGACGCCTATGTAATCGGACTGCTCAGCTGGGCAATGCGCGCGGGACACGACATAACCTGCACGGCGCCGGTCAGCGAAGAACTGTTGTATGCTTTGCGCGAATATCTTATTCCCTCACTGGTAAAATATGCGCCGTTCTTCCGCGCCGTTGAAATCAACGCGCCCGCCGCCGGGACGCCGCTGGCCAACGCCGGTGCTGTCGGCACCGGGCTTTCCTGCGGCATCGACTCTTTTCATGTCATTTCGCGGCAGCTGGCGTCCCCGTACAAAACCCTGAATCTGACGCATTTGTGCATCAACAATGTCGGCGCCTTTAACGGCTGTTACGGAGAATACGGCATTGAAAAGGCGCGGCGTGAGCGTTATCAGATTTCGCAACGGGTGGCAAAAGAGCTCGGCCTGCCGCTGATTGCCACGGATTCCAATTTTCAGACCGCGTTCAAACAGAACCATTCTCATACCCATACCTATTCATCCATGTTTGCGGTCTTTTGTCTGCAAAAACTGTGGGGAACCTATTTTTATGCCTCAAGCGGTTATGATTTCAACTTTTTCACTCTGGACAACCATGCCAATGAGGACAGTTCTCATTACGAACTGCTTTCGCTCGGGTGTTTCAGTACCCGCGGATTGAAAATATATTCCGAAGGCGGCGCCTATACCAGACTGGAAAAGACCGCCCATATCGCCGGTTTTGACTATGCCCGCCGCTATCTCCACGTCTGCACCCGCAAAAGCACCAACTGCGGCAGATGCCCGAAATGCATGCGGACGCTGCTGACGCTGGACGCCCTCGGGCGGCTGGACGATTTCAGGGAAGTTTTTGACGTGGATTATTACCGCGCTCACCGCAAAGACTATCTGCTGTGGCTTTACGAGATGCATAAAAAGAAAGACGTGATGAACGAGCCGACGTACCGGCTGCTGAAAAAAGAGATGACGCCGGCGGTCAAAGGGCGTTATCGGCTGAATGTCCTGCTTAGGCGGTTATGGCCTTTTCTGACAATTGACGAACGGTATGTAAAAATCCGTATTTTTTTCATCAAGATTTCTTTCAGACGCAAACACGGAGGAACTCATGACTGATTGCGCATACGATCCTCAAACCTGTACCGGCTGCGGAGCCTGCGCCGCCCGCTGTCCGCAGCGGGCAATCCGGATGGAAACCGGCGAGGAAGGCTTTGTCCGGCCCGTGATTGATGCCGATAAGTGCGTCGGCTGCGGTTTGTGCGCGCGGATTTGTCCGGCTGAACATCCGGTCTGCGAAAATGCGGAAAAGCCGGAATGTCTGGCCGCGGCGGCGGCTGACGAACTCAGGCGCGACAGCTCTTCCGGAGCCGTTTTTCCGCTGCTGGCCGAACGGGTTTTGCAGGAAGGCGGTACGGTTTTCGGCGCGGCCCGGGACGAAGACGGAACGGTCAGGCATATCGGCGTCGACGACTTGGACGGTTTGCGGAAGCTGAAAAGTTCCAAATACGTGCAAAGCGAAACCGGAAACTGTTACCGGCAGGCGGAAGAACTGCTGAAGGCGGGACGGGAGGTCTTGTTTTCCGGAACGCCCTGTCAGATTGCCGGTCTCAACGCCTTTCTCGGCAGAAAATATGACAATCTGCTGACGGTTGACGTGGTTTGTCACGGCGTGCCGTCGCCGCTGGCCTTCCGCCGCTATGCGGAAGAACTGACGGAAGAAGGGAAAGAAAAAGTGCTGGCGGTGAATTTTCGCGACAAGGTGCGGGGCTGGTATCCTTATTTTCTGACCGTCAAAACGGAAGAAAACGTTTATTCTTCCGATTGCCGGGAGAATGAGTTCATGCGGGCGTTTCTTGCCAACCTTTGCCTGCGGAAGTCCTGCGCGGCATGTCCGTTCGCGCGGTTCCCGCGGCAGGGAGACCTTACGCTCGGAGACTTTTGGGGAATCGGCAGACATGCGCCGGATTTGGACGACAACCTCGGCACTTCGCTGGTTCTGATCAATACGGAACGCGGCCGCCGGCGGATGGCGGAACTGACCCCGCGGCTGAAATTCCGTCGTTCGCTGCCGCTGGCCCGGGCGATTGAAGGCAATCCTTCGCTGGTACGGCCGCCGGTGCCGCATCCGCAGCGGGATTACTTTTTTGCCCGTCTTGAACAGCTGCCGTTTAAACAGAATGTGTCCCATTGTTTCAACAACCGATATGACTGCGGAATCCTCAATTTCTGGTTTGGCAGCAACTACGGGGCAATGCTGACCTGTTATGCCTTGCAGGAAAGCGTAAAAAGACTCGGACTAAAGCCGAAAGTGATCAACTATGTGCCGGCCAACGTCAATTTTGCCGGCAGCCTGGCCGAAACGTTTGCCGGCAAATATCTTGACCTTACGGAGTTGTGCACGAATGCTGAGGAACTGCGGCGGCTTAACCGGGAAACAAAGACGTTTATCGTCGGTTCCGATCAGGTTTGGCGGCATAAGTATTCCCGTTTGTTCGGCAGGGATTTGTTCTGGTTAAGCTTTGCCGCGCCGAATGCGAAAAAGATCGCCTATGCCGCCAGTTTCGGCCGGGATCGCTGGGAAGCGGACTTTGAAAGCACGCTGGCTGCCAAATATTATATTTCGCGTTTCGACCGCGTTTCCGTCCGGGAAGACGACGGTGTCGGCATCTGCCGGGACGTTTTCGGCGTTGAGGCTTCGCATGTGCTGGATCCGGTTTTTCTGGCTGATCCGGCAAGCTGGGAAGCGTTGATCGGGAATTCCGGCCGCGATGAGGACGGGTGCATCGTTTCTTATGTTCTGGATTCTTCTCCCGATGCGGAAAAACTTGCGGAACGGGCGCGGCTGGAAACCGGCGCCGGCAAGGTCGTCAACCTGGTCAATGCGGCCAGGAACAGTACCGACGTCAGTCCCGAAGATTGGCTGCGTCATATTAAGAACTGCCGTTTTCTGGTGACGGATTCCTTCCACGGCGTTTGTTTTGCCATAATCTTTAACCGGCCGTTCGTCTGTCTGGCCAACACGGCGCGCGGTTACAGTCGTTTTCGTTCGCTGTTTAAGCTGTTCGGGCTGGAAAAGCGCTGCGTTACGGATTGTTCCCGGATCGGGAAAAAACTGTTTGAGGACATTGATTATGCCCGGGTCAACAGGGTTATTGCCGACGAGCGGGAACGTTCGCTCAATTGGCTGGAACAGGCGCTGCTGGCGCCGTCGCCGGCGCGGCCGGAGGAACGGCAGCGGCTGCTGGAAACGGCGGAGATGCTGAACGAAAAACTTGAACGGTCGGAACGGGAAAGAAAACGGGATCAAAAACTGCTGTATGAAAGCGTTTATCTGCCGAAAATCAGGCGCAGATATTTCAGGTACAAGCTGAAATCCGTCTTTTCGTGGGGAAAGAAACGAAAAAAGTACAAAAGAATGAAAAAAGCGCTGAAAGAGGAAATCCGCACGATCGGAAAAATGCTCGATGGCGGCCTGGTTTGAGCGGCAAGGCCGCGGCGGTTGCGAAAAACGGCTGTTGATAACATTTTATCGCGTGTTTTTTGCCAAAGGACGTGTTAGGTTCCGTTATGTCAAATTGTTTGAAAACGGTAATCGGGGATAACGATGACTAAGGTATTTGTATCCGGCTGCTTTGATCTGATGCATTCCGGGCATGTCTTTTTCTTTGAGCGGGCTGCCGCTTACGGCGACCTTTATGTCGCGATCGGTTCGGACAAGACAATCAGGGAATTGAAAAAACGGGAACCCGTGTGTCATGAAGACGAGCGCTTGTATCTGGTTTCCTCCGTTCGTTTTGTGCACCGGGCTTTTATCGGTTCCGGTTCGGGGATGCTGGATTTTTTACCGGAGCTGGACATTGTCCGTCCGGATGTTTTTGTGGTTAACGAAGACGGGGCGACGGAAGAAAAGCGCCGGCTGTGCGAAGAACGGAACATCCGCTATGTGGTGCTGCCGCGGGAACCGAAGGAAAAGCTGCCGCGCCGTTCAACGACGGATCTGCGAAAACCGGCGGAAAAGCAATAATGCGGAAAGCGGGCGTCCGTCCGGATTTTGCCGGGCGGGCGCATCGTCAGTCGTAAACCGCCAGATTGAAAACGTTTTCGAGAAAGAAAAGGGAAACAAAGCAGATAAGCGCTGCCATCACCGGAGTGGCGATCCAGCCGATGAAAATGCGCCCGATTAAATTCCAGTTGATGCCGTGTCCTCCTTTGAACAGGCCGATGCCGATGACGGCGCCGATAACCGCCTGCGAACTGGAAACGGGGACCAGCGGCAGAGCCGGGATGCCGTTTTGCTCCAGCCAATCGTGCAGGCCGTCGGAGGCAAACAGAAACAGTACCAGCGACTGGGCAACGACCACTACCCAGGCGGCCAGCGGACTCATCATGCAAATGTTGCGGCCGACGGTCTGCATGATGCGGCCGGAATAGGTGGCGATGCCGACGGCAATGGCGACGGCGCCCAACAAAAACAGCACCTGTTCGGAACTGAGCGTATATCCGCCGGGAAAGGTGAGCGGCTGCAGCCGGTTGGAAGGAATGAACACGCCCATGACGTTGGCAATGTTGTTGGCGCCCAGGGCATAGGCGCCGAAAGCACCGGCCAGAACAAGTCCTGCCCGGGTATAAAGATCCTGTCTCAAAAGCGACACTTTGGCTCTGATGATGATTGAACGCGCAAGCTGGTAAACCGCGACGGCCAGCAGGCCCGAGAGCACCGGACAAAGAACCCAGGTGCCGGCGATAGCCGAGAACAGACTGATATCTGTCGGTTTGCCGCTGTAGACGTTCCAGCCGACGATGGCGCCGACGATGGCCTGCGAGGTGGAAACGGAAATGCGGCTTTTGTTCATCCAGTAAACCGAAAGCGCCGCCGCCAGGCCGACCATAAAAGCGCCGGCAGGTGCGTTGACGCTGCCGAGCTCGTTTAGCGTTTCGGCTGCGCCGCCGCCGGCAAATACCGCGCCGATAATGACGAATACGGAAGAAATGACCGCCGCGGTGCGAAATTTGACCATCCGGGTGCCGACGGCGGTGCCGAAGACGTTGGAACCGTCGTTGGCGCCCAAAGACCAGCCGAGGAAAAGGCCGCTGCTTAAAAAGATCCAGAATTCCGGCATCAGATGTCTCTCTTCAGGGTAAAGATCAGCAGTTCGTCGGCGCAGTCTTCGGCAATGTCGGCGATGTCGGCCACTTCGGTGATCAGGAGATCAAGCTGCAGTTTGTTGGCCAGTTCCATGTCGGAAGCGAAAATCGCCTTTTTGAGGTCGTTGTAGGTCGAATCGGACTCCTGTTCCATGATGTAAACTTTGTGCGAATAGTCGCGGACGGTGCTTAAGTCTTTGAAAAAGGCGCGGGAAGCGATGGCCATGTTTTCGGCGCAGTCGGCCACCTGGTAGCAAAGCTCGATCAGTTTGCGGTGAAAAGGGGCGGGAATTTGCGGCTGTTCGATGTAGAATTTGTAAATGACGTCGTCAAACTGGTTGTTGATCTTGTCCAGCCCTTCAATCAGCTGCAAAATGTCGGCCTGCAGGTTGGGCAGCAGGTTTTGCGAATAGAGGTCGTTTTCGATGTCGCGGCGCAGCTTGTCCGCTTCGTGTTCGATAGTTTTTATCTGCTTGTTGATGCTCTTGTATTCGTCCCGGCTGTTTTCATTTAAAAATATTTTTATCGACCGGTGGAAAACGGCGGCCGCTTCAATCATCTTGTCGTGAAAACAGTCGATTTTGTTTTCAAGCGCACGGGTGCGGGAAATGACGGGAAATTTTATGTGCAGCATTTCTGTTTCCTCTTTCGGCTGTTGTTTTTTCCCGCAGTATAACCGGCAAAGGTTAAAAAAGACTGGATTTTTTTGTAATAAAAAATTTTTTGTTCTTGTAAATCTAATCGTTATTGGTTAAATTATAGCTGATTTGTTATATAACAATTTTTAGAGGAAAATAAATTATGAAAAAATCACTCTTTATTTCGATCTTGGCGTTGCTCTTTTCGGTCGCCGCTCTGGTCAAGGTTTTCTACCCCTGCAAAAAGGCTGCCGAAGCCGAAGCGCCGGCCGCCGTTGCCGCGGTTAACGTAGAAGAAATCCTGAACGAAAAACCGGAAATCATTTTCAACGCCATGCAGAAATATCAGCAGAAAATGCAGGAAGAAGCCATGGCTGCCGCCAAACAGCTGATCAAGGACAATGTTGAAGAAATCAACAACGATCCGAATTCTCCGTTCGTCGGCAATAAAGATGCCGAAATCGTTCTGGTTGAATTTTATGACTATGCCTGCGGTTTCTGCCACAGACTGTTCCCGGAACTGAACGAAGTTATGGCCAACAACAAAGACATCAAAGTCGTCTTCAAGCCGCTGGCTTTCGTTTCCCAGTATTCCGACTATGCGGCGAGAGCTGCTCTGGCTGCCGCCGAACAGGGCAAATTCGTAGAAATGCACAATGCCCTGTTTACGGTTGAAGGTCCGCTTGACGAAGACAAGATCAACGAAGTCGCCGGCAAGATCGGTCTTGACGTTGAAAAACTGAAAGCCGATGCCAAAGGCGAAAAGATCGACGGTATTATGAATGCCAACAACACGCTGGCCGGCAACATTCAGGTTAACGGTGTTCCGACCCTGATCCTGAACGGCGAACTGCTGCAGACCATTGACGGCGGCGTTATTCAGGACAGCATCGACGAGCTGAAGAAATAGTTTTTTTCAACAGATTGTTGCGATTAAAAAACGGGAGGCTGCGGCCTTCCGTTTTTTTGTGCCGTAAAGAAAAGTCCGGCAGGATTGTTTTTGCAGGGAAGGGCAGCGGGAGGCGCGGAAGAAAGGGCGGTGAATGTGAAAAAGGGGGGGAAAGAAAAAACGTGAGGAAGGCGAGTACAGGAGAAAGAGGGGGGAGAGGGAGGTGTGAGAGTGTGTGTATGAAAGGAAAGGGATAAACGAGAAAGGGGAACAGAAAAGGCGAGACGAATACAGGGACGAAAAGGAAAAAGAAAGTGTGGAAGGTGCGGAAAGAAGAAAAAACGATGTATGAGGATGAAAGAAAAGAGGATAAACGAGAAAATGGAAAAAGGGGAGAATATGCGTAGGGGGAAGAACGGAGAAGGGCGGAAAAGTGATGATGAAAGAGAAAGAAAAAAAGAGCGGAACGAGAGAATGGAAAAGGGAGGGAAAGGAGAGAGAATGCATGGGCAAAAAGAGTGTGAGCAGACAAGTCGAGAGAGGCGGGAAGATAAGAAGACAAGGCGGAGGGCAGGGAGAGAATAATGAGGACAGGCAAGTCAAGAAAAATGAGAGAACAAGGCGGGGGTGAGGGGGAAAATGACGGCGTAAGAGAGGGAAAGGCAAGAAAACATGGCGGAGAGCAGGGAAGAAAGAAAAGGTTTGCCGGGACGGGTACGGCAGGGAGAAGGTTGATATGTGAGCGGAATTCAAAGCAAGTTTTGACAAATTTATTGACAAATTCCGGTGAATAAGGTATAAAAGAAATACAAAGAGTTATTTGTAAAATTAGTATGTCTAACAATTAAAAATCCAAAGATATGAAAAAAGTAGCATTTTTATTCGTGGCCTTTATGGTAATGTGTGTTTCTTTCGCAGCTAACGCTCAGGAAACCAGCAGAACAGTGATTATTTCCAACTTCTCGTCGCGTGCGGTGAAGGTTGAAATGCCGTTGTTCTATCAAATGGCGGTAGGTGAAGCAAAAGGTTATTCTCTGGTGCAGTCTGACACGGCCGGCAGAATGACTGGTTTTATCACCGTTGTTTCAACTTATGATACGGAAGAAAATGCCCAGTGCATCAAAATCCGTATTGCCAATGGAAAAGACATGATCATCATGTCCTTTTTCAACGGCTGGGCAAGCGAAGTGAACAGCAAGTTCGTTTCCGCCGGTGGTTATACCATTGACGAATCGGATGAAGCAATCACTATTGCCAAGGGCAATGTAAAGCTCGTCTTAAACAAGGCGGACTTTGCAAAATCCGTCCTCACCGCTTTAGAGAGCGAAGGATGGGACGAGATAAAGTAAATTTTTTCTTTGTCTTTAAGAGGGGAGGCGCCGTTTGGCGTCTCTCTTTTTTTATTAGTTGCCTTAGCATTCACCCCCCCCATTAAAATGGGGTTGAAAGGTATCGTTAGACACCGCACCACGCTAACGAGTGTGGTCAATCCGTAAGGTTTGTAGCTGTTATAGAACCTCCGGTTTACCGGGGGATATCTATGATATGATCGTTTTTGTAAGCAGACGGATGCGGGTATTTCGGTCCGGCCGCCCGGCTTGCGAAGTTGAGGCGGGCGTTTGAGACTCGGAACCGTTAGCGCCGATTGTATCGGCTTGTTGAAGTTTATGCCAGGAACTCTCTGCCGGAAGCAAGATTTTAACGATTGCCGCGGTTTGGCGGCGCGCCGTGTAAGGATTTTTTGCTTGCGGAAATTTGTCCAAAGGACTATAATCAATTTTACAAAATACGATTTTGTTGTTTTTAGGTCAATTATTATACTTCTCTTTTCTGCGCCAAATGAAATGAATGTATGATGATGCCTGTGAAATTTCGTATTTGTTAAAGGCTGACCGTATGTTCGTTTCAATTTTCTGCGCCATGAAAATTCGACATATGCGTCAGCTTTTTTGTTTTGAAGATAAAAAATTTGAGATATTAAACTGACCGTATGTTCGTTTCAATTTTCTGCGCCACGGAAGATTCGACATATGCGTCAGCTTTTTTGTTCTGAAAATAAAAAATTTGAGATATTAAGCTGACAATATGTATGTTTCAATTTTCTGCGCCACGGAAGATTCTGCATATGTGTCAGCTTTTTTGTTTTGAAAATAAAAAATAAAACATATATGGCGGAAACATTTTGATGGCGTTGGGAGTGCTGGCGATTGTAATTTTGATCGTGATGGTGGCTCCGATTGTAATTTTTTTAAAAAGGGAAGATTACAAAAATCTGGCGATATATTTTATCGCAGTCTGCGTTTTTATCAACGCTGACGCTTTTATCATAACCCTGATTGCCGCAATCGTCATGCTGATGGTCGGCGGGAAGGCGTTATTTAAAGACCGGTAAAAGAGAAAAGGGAAAAATTAAAGAGGAAAATTGTCGAATCGGCAAATTTCCTCTTTTTTTGTTTTAAATTTTCCGGTTTGGGTAAACAGGGTTTTTGCCGGCGCAGTTACACCTTGTAAGGCAGTTTGGAACAGATGAAACTGCTGACACAGTTCGGCAGAACGGATAAAAACCAGACGGCCAGCCGCATCGGCCAGGGGAAAGCAATCAGGCCGACGTTGTTTTCCAGGCCGCGGCCGATGATGCCCGCCGCTTTTTCCGCCGGCATGAAAAACGGCATCGGGCAGGTATTTTTGTCGGTAATGCGTGATTTTACAAAACCCGGGCAGATGACGCTGATCTGAATGTCTTTCGGCGCCAGATAGACCCTGAGCGCTTCGCCGTAAGCTTTGACGCAGGCCTTGCTGGCGCTGTAGGACGGACAGCCGGCCAGACCGTGATAACCGGCGATTGAGCTCAGCATGGCAATCGCTTTTACGCCTTTGCCGCGGCGTTTGGAGAACAGGGCAACCGCCGGCAGAACCGTGTTTAATACGCCGAAAACATTGGTATTGAAAGTGTTGTAGACGTTTTCGTCGTTTTCTTTGATGGTGGCGACGCCGGCGTTGGCCAACACCAGGTTAAGCGCCGCTTTTTTGTTGCTTTGGTTGATCCAGGCCCGCATTTTTTCGCGGTCGTTGACGTCGATCAGCGAGGCATATACCTTGGCGCCGAATTTTTCGCATTGATGTTTGACTTCGTTCAGGCGTTCTTTGTTACGGCCGCAGATAAAGAGGTTTTCCGAGCCGCTGGCGGCATAGTAGAGAGCCATGGCTTCGCCGATGCCGGAAGATGCGCCGGTAATGAGAACGTTCTTAAATTTTGTTTCCATTTTTTGCTTTCCGTTATATAAGTATTGTTAAGCTTTTCGATATATAATAATCAAAAAATAAATTTTAGGGAGATTTTTTTTGCAAATATCCAGTATGACCGGTTTTGCCCGCCAGAGCGGCAGTTTGGAACGGGAAAATTTTTCGCTTTCCTGGGTATGGGAAATCAAAAGCGTCAACGGTAAAAACCTTGACTTGAAGGTTCGGCTGCCGTTGTGGCTGGACGAAGTCAGCCTTAATCTGAGGAACATTGCCGCCTCTTGTTTCGAACGCGGCAGTCTCTGCGTGACGCTGGATATTGCCTTGGAGAAAAACGAAGCGGAAGTGAGGGTCAACAGAGCGCTTTTGGACAAGGTAACCGAAGCCGCTTTGACACTTTATCGCACATATCCCGAAGAACTGGCACGGCCGTCGGTAGCCGAACTGCTTAAAACGGAGGGTGTGCTGGAAGTTGTCAAAAACCGTTTTGACGAGGAAAAACTGGCGGAAATTTGCCGCAATCTCCGCGCCGGTTTTGAAGAATGCTGTATCAGACTGCAGTCTGACCGCAGGCAGGAAGGACAGAAAATTAAGACGGTGCTGGAAGAAAGGGTTGACCGGATCGAAATTCTGGTGCAGGAAGTTGCCCGTCTGGCCGTGGCTCAGCCGGCGCTGCTGAAGCAGAAACTTTCCGCCCAGCTGGCGGAACTGCTTGAAGGGGCTCCGATCAGCGAAGAGCGTCTGGCGCAGGAAGCCGTGCTGCTGGTCAACCGGGCGGATATCAGAGAGGAAATCGATCGTCTGACGGCGCATGTGAAATCCGCGCGGGAACTGTTGGCCGCCAATCAGACGCTCGGCCGCCGCTTTGATTTCCTGTGTCAGGAATTTAACCGTGAAACCAATACCATCTGTTCAAAAGCTTCGGATATTGAAATCATCAACCGCGGCATGGAGCTGAAAGCGGTGATCGAACAGTTGCGCGAACAAGTACAAAATATGGAGTAAAAAATGGAAGACGTTATCAACTATCTGCGAAAAGTCCGCCGGGGAACCATGTTTATCATTGAGGGGCCGTCGGGTACCGGCAAAGGAACCGTAATCAAGGAGATTCTGGCGCGCGATCCGCACATCAAATTTTCCGTTTCCGTTACCACCCGGCCGCCGCGCAAAGGCGAGGTCAACGGCGTGGACTACTACTTTATCAGCGACGAGGAATATGACAGGCTGAAAACCGAGGACGCTTTTTACGAATATGTGGATTCCCAGTACGGCAGCCGCTACGGTACGCTGCGTTCGGAAGTGGACAGTTTTATCAACGTCGGCGAAGACGTGTTGTTTGATCTGGACTGGATGGGCGCCCGGCAGATGAAGGAAAAGGCCGGCGCCGACGCGGTCACGATTTATCTGCTGCCGCCGTCGATCCGCGAAGTGCGCCGCCGGCTTGAGGGCAGAGGTACCGACAGCCGCGAAGTGATCGAAAAACGGATGGATCTGGTGCTGGAAAAAATCAGTCACTGGAACGAATTTGACTATGTGGTGGTCAATGAAGAACTGGAAGACACGGTGGAAAAAATTCGGCGCATCATTTCCGGCGAAAGAATGAAGCGTGTCCGTCAGTTAAACGGCCTCAAAACCGTGGTGGACGCGCTGGTCAAAGAAGCCGAAGAAATGAAGGCGGAATAAACTTTGCTTGCAAAATAAGCGGAATATGAGTATGCTGAGCCCGGTTTTTTAATTGTGGAAACGTAAAAGATGAAGCCGACTTCTATTTTGGGACGATATCTGATCAAACAGATTCTGATTAATTTCATTGCCGTGCTGCTGATGGTAACCGGCGTGATCCTGATGTTTGAGATTATCGAACTGCTGCGGCGTACCGCCGACCGGCCGGACGTGGATATGATTTTTGTTATGAAGATGGCTTTTTCCAAGATGCCGCGTACGTTTGAAATGGTGTTTCCTTTTATTATGATGATCGCGGCGATGGTCACTTTCTGGAAAGTCAGCCGCAGCAACGAGTTCGTGATTATCCGCGCTGCCGGCGTTTCAATCTGGGGATTTCTGACGCCTCTGCTGGCGGCGGTGTTTATGGTCGGCATCATCAACATTACCGTCATCAATCCGATTTCCGCCTATCTTTACGAGGTTTACGAAACGCTTGATTACCGCTTCAAAACCAAGAATCCGAAAGCGGTTCTGTTTTCCAACAAGGGTCTGTGGATCAGAGAAGCGGTGGACGACAACACTTTTCTGGTGCTGGAAGCCAAATCCGTCCGTCAGGAGGGAGACGTACTGCTGCTCAGAACCGTCAGCGTTTTGGAAATGGACCGGCAGTCACAGCTGATGAAACGGGTGGAAGCCTATGCCGCGGAACTGAAGGGCGACAAGTTTGAGCTGAAAGACGTCAGAATATACGAAGCCGGCCAGCCGGTGGAAAAAATCAACAACATTGATTATAAGACTACGCTGACGATTGACCGGATCAAGGAAAACTTTATTGATCCGGAAGCAATTTCGTTCTGGAATCTGCCCGATACCATTCATTTTTACGAAATGTCCGGGTTCTCGGCGCTGCGGCATCAGATGCGCTATATGTCGCTGTGGAATTCTCCCTTCCTGCTGTGCGCGATGCTGCTGGTGGCGGCGGTGTTTGCGCTGCGTCCCAATAACCGGCGGGGCGGGGTGATGTTTCTTATCGTCGGCGGCATTTCAACCGGTTTTCTGGTCTATTTCCTTTCTCAGGTAATTTATGCTTTCGGCATCAACGGTTATATTCCGCCGATACTGGCGGTGTGGACGCCGACACTGATCGTGATGATGGTGAGCGTTTCGGCGCTGCTGCATCTTGAAGACGGATAATTTGTTTCCCGGCGGAGGGTACCGTGTTTTATGATGATATTTTTAAGAACAAAGTGCCGCTTCGGGATAAGTTTCCGGTTTTCGGCTTTTGTTTGGAAAATGGTGTTTACGTATACAGCTGCGGTATTGTGGAAAATCAGTTTACGCTGACGGTTCGCGTTATGCCGGACGGCAAAGTTGAAAGCAAGGTCACGGATCCGGATACGGGGGACGAATACGTATTGCATCTGGCGGATGAGGCGGTCGGAAGTTTTGTCGGAAAAGTCCGCTCGGATTGCCGCCGGGTTTTGCAGGCGGTTGCCGACAGCTGTTTTGCCGCCCGGATTTTTAAGAGCGAATATGCCGCGCGGGTTATTGAATACGTCAGGGAAAAATATCAGAACGATTTTGAATATTTATGGCAGAAATTTCCCAACAATGCCGTTGTCCGCCGTTCGGACAATCGGAAATGGTATGCCGCTCTTTTAACCGCGCGGAAGAGTAAAATCGGTTTGCCGGGTGATGATGAAATTGAAATTATAGACTTGCGGATGCGGCCGGAAGAAATTGAAAAACGGGTTGACGGCAAAAAGTATTTTGCGGGCTACCATATGAACAAGAGACACTGGATTACGCTTTGTTTGGACGGATCCGCGGAATTGTCCGAAATACTCGGGCGTATTGATGAAAGTTATGTCCTGGCCGATAAATAAATTGGCAGGGAAAAAGACTTGTCGGTCGGCAGGATATGTTGCAGCTGCAGGCGGACTTTACATAAGACGAAAAAAATCGTCATATTGCCGATGAAGCAATATGACGAATGAAACCCGAAAAAATCAGTGAAATAATAGGTTCAATTTTTCCAGAATCAGTTCATGCTCTGTGTTATCGTAAAACTGAGCGTTTCCCACAGAAGGCTGATGAAAACAGTTGTAAAGCCAATTTCTGTATCTGTTGTTCTTACAGAATACGACAACTTTATTATTTTTGCTGACGGCTATCAGTATTATCTTTCCGTGGTCAATTCCCAGTTTGTCTGATATGTAGGGTCTGAGGCTGTAAACAACCTCTAAGGCAAATTGTTCTGCATTCCGGTAAACTTTGGGAACCCTTGCTATTGTATATTGCCTGCTAAAATCGAAGGCAATATTCATTTTTTCAATTTCTTTTTTGGATATCATAATCTTAAAAGTTTGAGTGATACAATAATTTGTTTTGCCTTATCTCTTTAGGATAAGAGGAGCGTCAAATTTTGCAAATCCGATCCTGTTTTCGAGAAAGATTTGTCCGTCTTGGAGTTTTGAGCATACGGGAAGACCTTCTTCAGAACTGCACCAGAACTGAAATTTGCCCAGCGGTTCGTCTCCGGCCTTCACACGTAAGGCAGAAACGTCCTGCCAGTTATCCAATAATGTTAAAACGTCATCGGGAGTCAGTAATTTTCCGCCCAGTCGCCGAATATACCCGTTGAGAACAGGGGGATTGACATTATATTGTACCCGGCTGTGAATGACTAAATCAGGACTGATGCGATAACCGATAATTCGGCCGTTTTCAGGTAAAAAATCGGTACTTTCAACCAGATTTTCATAAACATAGCGGGGTTGAACATAATCATCTGCTTTTGCAGGTAATTTGCCGTTCCAGCGAGGTTCACCTGCAGACCCTTTGTACACCCCGGGTTGCCCGGACAGTTCCTTTTTGGTTCTGTTGCCATAATATATTGCCATAATAACGGCAAAACAGAACAAAAAGGCAAAGATCCCAACTAAGATAAGAGCTGTAGTGCTTTCTTCCATAATTATACCGGAATATTTTAAGAGGCTTTTTTGACCGGATCCTCTGGATTAAACATAATTATAACTTATCATCGGCAGATTAAGACTCTGTTCGTAAAAAGTCAATAAGCTTTAAAAACGGTAAAATATTTAATAGGAAATCCTGATCGATACCGGCGGAAACAGGTTGTTTTTTATGTGGCAAAACATATAGGTTTTAAGATATTCTCTGGTTTGATTAATTGTTTCCGAAATTTGAGCCCTGTTTTTTTATCGGATTTGAGTTTTTTAGATTTTGCCGTTAGTTTCCGTGGGAGATAATGTTGATAAGGCTATTGATAAGGTATTGAATTTCAGCAAAAATTCTTTTTCAATTTTCAAAAGTTCGCAAATTGAAGAAAAACGGCGTATTTTAAATATCGTTTTTGCGAACTTTTTTATGGATGGAAAAAATCCTGAAATATCAATGAGAAAAAACTTCAAGCTCCTATCAAAAATAGGAGCTTGTGAAGATTGGTGCACCAGAGTTGACGAATTGCTGAACTCTATAGAAATGAGCTGTGAGGAGATAAATGTGGCAGAAATGTAGAATCCTGTATGTTTATATTTGTGTAAAATTTTTTTGATTTTTTTATATACAAGTAATTTAGTGTCAATTCTGCTATACACTAATTGATTTGTGTATAACTTACGCCCTAAATATTTTACACAAATTATTCTGTGTAAAATAGATTTTATACAAAATGATTTGTGTATAACATGTTGCTTTTAGATTTTATGCAATGTATATTATGTAAAATAAAGTGTGCATAAATTTTAAACAAAGAGGTTAAAATGTATTTTATTCCCGATAAATTACCAATTAGTGGTTTAGATTGGCAAGCATTAGCTCCCTTAATTGGTAGAGCAAATGCTAAACTATCTAATTATAATGGAATTTTACATAATATGGTAAATCCTAAAATTCTTTTATCCCCCTTAACCAAACAAGAGGCTGTTTTATCTTCTAAAATTGAGGGAACGAGGGCATCATTGTCGGATATCTATCAAAAAGACCTGGGTGAAAAATATGACCAAGAAAAAGAAAATGATATTGAAGAAATTAATAATTATAGAAATGCTTTAGCCTTTGCTACTGAGGATTTGACCAAAAGACCTATTTGCTTAAATATGTTGAGGGATATTCATTTTAGATTATTGGCTGGTGTTAGAGGACATAATAAAAAAAGAGGAGAATTTAGGACAACAGATGTTTTCATTGGTGCTGCAGGTGACACAATAGAAAATGCCAAATATGTTCCTCCTCAATATGTTGATATGCTTCCTGCTTTGGATAATTTTGAAAAATATATGCATAAAGAAGATGAAGAAATATTGGTTCAATTAGCAATTTTGCATGCTCAATTTGAAATTATTCACCCTTTTAATGATGGAAATGGAAGAATGGGAAGAATCCTTATTCCCTTATATTTATATTCCAAAAATTATTTAAGGTCTCCTGTATTTTACTTAAGTGAATATTTGGAAAATAATAGGGGAGAATATTATAATAGACTTAATAAAATATCTGCTGAAGGAGATTGGCAGTCTTGGGTTGAATTTTTCTTGAAAGCTGTGATTATTCAGTCAGAGACAAACACCCAGAGGGCAAAAAAGATATTAGAGCTTTATGACTTTGTTAAAGAAAAAATTCCATCTATTACCCACTCATATCATTCAACAGCTATTTGCGATGCTCTGTTTGAAAGTCCATTTATAACAACAACAAAATTGTTAAATGAGGTTAAAATTAATAACAAAGCTACCTGTAACAACATTTTATCTAAGTTGGTTGATGCTGATATTTTGAAAGTTCATAAAAAAGGAGCAGGACAAAGACCGACAACATATGTTTTTGCTAATTTGTTGAATATTGTTGAGGGTAATAATAATTTTTAGGAAAGTATGAAATGATTTTAAAAAATATAAATATTCAAAATTTTAAATCAATAGAAGATGTAGATGTTCAAGTTAATAAGTTGCATGATAGTTATACAACGATTTTTGTCGGGTTAAATGAAACAGGTAAATCAAATCTATTGGATGCTATTTCGTATTTTCAACCTCCTGCTAATTCTTTAAAATTTGATAATATCAGAAATTTTAATAGTTCAGGAGAATATGTTGATTTATATTTTGATTTAGCTTTTGAAACGAGTGAAATCGCTCAAAATTTGATAGAAGACGTTGTTAAATTTTCAGAAAAAGCAAAGAATTTATTGCCTTTATTTGTTCCTCAAGTAAGAAAAAATGTTTTTATGAAAGAAGGAGAGGATAAATTTAAGGTTATGTATGTTTATAAAGTTAATTTTGATGCAATTATACAAGAAAATTGTTATTATTTATCCTCTCCAGTTCAATCTTCTACAACAAGTACAATTTGTGATATAAAATATTTTGATGAGCTAAAAGAAGGTGAGGATAAAATTTATTCTCCTGTCACAAAAGAATTTATTTCAGATTTGCTAAGAAAAGTTTTTGAAAAATATTTGCAAGATAATGATTTAAATGTATCTGTTTGGAAAGCAGAAGATAAGTATCTTATTACTAAGCCTATAAATTTGACTGAATTTTCTTCAAATATTGATACTTGCATACCTTTAAAAAATATTTTTTATATATCAGGATATGATTCTACAGAATCTATAAAAAAAGTTATTTCAGAATTATCACATAATCCTAGAAATAGGACTTTTCTTGAACAAAAACTTTCTAAAAATATATCTGAATATTTACATAAAGTTTGGAAAGAGCACCCTGTTGATATATCAATAAGGATTGAAAAAGATTTAGTTCTTGATGTTTCAGTGAAAGATAAGAATGATGAATTCAATTTGTATAATATAAATGAAAGAAGTCAGGGCTTCAGACAATTTATTTCATTGATACTAAGCATTTCAATATCTAATGAAAAGGAGAAACTGAAAAATGCAATTATTATTGTTGACGAGCCAGAAAATCATTTACATCCATCAGGAATAAGATATATGAGAGATGAGTTGTTAAAAATAGGAAAAAATAATTATGTCTTTCTTGCAACTCATTCAAATTTTATGATTGATAGAAAGGAAATGTCAAGGCATTACATTGTTCAAAAAAACACCCATACTCATTTAAAAAGAATTGAGCAAGAGCAAGATTTAAGTGATGATGAAGTTCTTAATGATGCATTTGGATTAAATATATTAAATGATTTTTTATCTCCCCATAAAATTTTGGTTGAGGGACTATCTGATAAAAAAATACTCATGAAGGCTTTAAATAAAATAGATAGTTCATTTTGTTTTAACATATCTAATGGTACTGGGGATAATATTGTAGCTAGAGCATCTCTTATAAATATGTTAGAAATACCTGTTTTTGTTGTATTAGACGATGATGAAGCAGGGAAGAAGAATAAAAGACAAATTATTAATCAACAAGGAATATTTTCAAGAGATAATGTAAAAACTATAAGAGATTTGGTTCCTACTTTAATGGAAGAAGCATCTATAGAAGATACATTAGATGCCGATTATGTTATAGCACAAACAAATGCCATTCTTGGTAAATATGGTATAAATTTTACTTATAAAGATAAAACTATGCCTATCATTAAATCTATAAAGGCATTTTTATATCAAAATGACATTAAAGATAAAAATGAAGTTGGTAAATGCATGGAACAAATCAAGTCTCAAATTGCAGAGAATTATGATGCAAAGAAAATTAGGGAGAAGTCTCCTTATTTGGCTGAATTAGCAAAATCTATAATTGACAAGGTATAATGAGTGATTTTATTTCAAATAAGGTGGAGTGATGAAAACACCAACTCCACCTTATTTGTCTCTGTTCTCTTCAACATTAACTGAATGTTAGAGTTTAATTTTTCAGATAAGAGTATAATGTAGGCCTGGATATATGGTACTTTCTTGCCAGCTCTGAAAGTGAAATTTTTTCTGTTTGAGCAAGTTCTTTTAATTCTGAAACTTTTTCAGCAGATAGCTTATGTTTTCCACCTTTATATTTTCCTTTCATTTTGGCAAGTGCTATTCCTTCTTTTTGTCTCTCTAGGATTAATGACCTTTCTAGCTCTGCAACAGCACCAAGCATTGTCATCATCAATTTTTGGTAAGGGTCATTTTTTCCTGATTCAAAAGTCAAATTTTCCTTATGGAATTTTATAGTGACTCCTTTTGATGTAATTTCTTCCACCAAATTTAACAAATCTCTAGTGTTTCTAGCCAATCTGTCCATTGAATGAACATTAATGATGTCTCCAGCTCTAATTATGGAGAGCAATAATTCCAGTTGAGGCCTATTTCTGTCCTTACCTGACAATTTGTCCTCAAACTCCCTATCACATTTTATGTTTAACAACTGTCTTTCTGTGTTTTGGTCTGCTGTTGAAACCCTTTTATAGTTAAAAATCATATCACTACCTGTAAAATTAAAATCTTAAATATAACTTTACAATAGATAAAAACTGTAAAATTGTCAAGCACTTTAATTTCAACTTTGCAGTTTTAAAATTGTTAAATTAGCCTCTACTCTGGATTTACAGGAATTTCACAATATAAAAAAACTGATATATTTTAATTTAGAATAATGAGGGTTGAGCTTCTAAAGGAAGTTCTTCTGAGCTTATAACTTCTATTCCTAATTTTTTAGCTCTTTTTGTCAGCTGTTCATCATCAGTATATATTGTTGTAATATTGTTAGCTTTTGCAATAGCTATAATTTGACAATCAAATTTTATTTTTGCCTTAGAACCTTCTGGTTCTTTTTGTTTGTTTTTGTATCCAAAAATATCAGCACATTCAATTGATGCTCTATAATCAAAAGGAAGAACTTTTATGTTTTTTCCTAAAACTTCATTGGATACTTTTTTTACAGGACCACTTAATAATTCTGTAATAACAGGAGTAGGAATTGCAATAATAATCTTTTTTTGTTTGATTAAATTTTCAAACAAATCATATTTTTCTTGCTCCTCCTTTGTTTTATCAGGGCTTTTCCAGTTTGTAATAAAAGAGGTATCTAAAACAGCAATTTTACTCATCGTCACCTCTTATTTTGTGCATAAATTCTTCAACAGTATTTTCTTTATACCAATCTTCATCAACATTAAAAATGTTTCCTAAATCATTTTCTATACTATCAAGATTTAATATTTCAAAATTTTTTGCATTAAAATGCTTAAGCTCCCAATTAGAGTTTCCAATCTTGCTCCAATTAGCAACTCCAGATACTTTAATCGGGGTTTCAAAAAGATATTTTGCTATTTCCTTTGCTATTTTTTTATTTGTATTACAATTATATATAATTGTATCATCATATAAATCTCTTATACTGAAAGGAATTGTTTCATCTCTTCCACCAACTTTTATTACATAGCCACATATTTCGTAAGAATCTTTAATATCATACTTAACTATATTGTCATTAGCTTCTTTAATATCAAAAATTCTTCTATTATTTTTTGTAAAATATGCAGTAGTGTTATCATCTCTTAATAGTTTTATTAACTTTAAAGATGTTGGATTTTCTATTTCATTTAAAGATGCTATTTTTTGTTCAATTTTATAAGAATTATCTGTCCTTACCCAAAATTCTGGAGCAGCACTTCCTTTGGCAATTTTATTTAGATAAATTTCTTCTCCATCAAATAATTTTTGTAATTGCTCCAAATACTCCATGAGTCTTTTAAAGGGTATGGTTTTAGGAGTGTATTTCTTAATATGCAAGCAAAATTTATCAAAATCTTGTTTCATTTATAAAATGCCTATCTATTTTTTCATTATGTTAACTCAAAAATTATAGTAGTCCAGAAAAAAATATAGATTACAGAAAATAATTATAATCTAATCACTTAAACTCCAATTTAGGCAAGTTATTGATTATCTTTACAGTTTCAAGACTAACTGTAATTAAAGACAATATTAAATTCAGGATATATCTTGGGTTATTATGCTCTAATCCCCAATCATTAGGGTCATTTTTAATTCCACTATCCTTATCAACCTTAACTTGGTATCTATCCATAACCCATTCTATTGCTGATTTACCATTGATAACATAATCATATGCTTCTAATGGTATATTCTCTATTCTGATATATGAATTGTAAATTATGGTTGATTTATCAACTTCTTTACCATTTTTGCCAAATGATAATTTTTCAACATAATATTTTTCACTATCTTCCCCAATAACATTAACATCTGGGTATGCAGGAACTGACTCACAATTTAAGTGAAGCTCTGCTAATTCTCTACCAGCTTTACTAAATGCCCAGAAATCATTAGGAACATCAACAAGAGGTATTCTTGGCAACATTTTCTTCAAATCTGCTGCAAATTGCTCTCTATAATCTTTGGAATGCAATAAGCCATAAACATAATAGAATATATCTTCTTTAACTACCTTATGACCATATCTTGTTCTGCATTGTTCCAATATAAAGTCAGTAATACCATCTCTTCTGATATAATTTTCTTTACCTCTGTCAAATAAAGTTCCTATATTTCCTTTATTTTCCTCATAGTAATATAATGGGAAGCATTGTGCTTTTTCAACCATATCTAGACAAGGAACTTGATTTACTATTAAAGTTGAAAAATCCTTTCCTGAACCAATTCCAGATACTGCAATACACATATTTTTATATTCTTGGGTAGGAAAGAATTTAGGTTGTTGATAAGTTCTAGCATTCATATCAGCATTAAAATATAGGTGCTCTTTACAAAAGGGTCTATAAATTGTTTGTATAACTGATTGTTTATGATATTCAATTGCTTTCCCTCTTACCAAATCAGATTTTAAATTATCATTCCAACTGATTTTACTTTTATCTAAATTAATGAAATCATCTACTTTTAATGTTTTGTTTTTCTGTATTTCCATTTGATAACAATTTCTTTGCTCATTATAAAAATCAATCATTTTATGAACATTATTTTCTAAATCTTTTTTTGAATAATTATAAACCCAAGCATCTCTTCCTGAAGCAACCCCCAATGAATAAGCATTAAAATAAGATTTTTCATTGGGTGCATATTTTTTATTTGCCTCTATTTGAATAAATGAGCTAAACAAATCACTTCTTTGGTTTAACCAATCATTATGTTCATTAGGTTTTAATACTTTCCAATCAATTTTAGAATTATTAACTCCTTTAAAATGCTTTAATATCTCTAATTTATCAGTTCTTTTTAAGTAATCACCTATATCATGATAATAAATTGTTGCTTTTTCATCTGGATTTTTATTAGGTTTCTTAACAAGAATGGTGATAGCAACACCTGTCATAATATCAAATACATTTTGCCCTTCTTTTTGAGTAGCATCTTTGGATTTTCCTCTGATAGCACCTCTTAAATTAAATATATTAATAGAACTAAACTCTTGTTCCAAACATTGTCTAAATCCATCCATACCATTAGATTCAAGCCATCCATTATTGGTTATAAAGGCAACTATACCACCATTTTGATTATCTAATCTATCTGATGACCATCTAAATGCCTTTATATAACTATCATATATTTTATTCTTATTATTTGCTAATGAATATTTTACATATGTATTTCCGACTCTACCATCTAATTTAGGATACTTCTGATTCTGTGCATTATCATTTGCAGATTTCTGACCAACAGAATAGGGTGGATTGCCGATAATTATCCTTACTGGTGCTTTCTTTTGCTCAATAACTCTTTCAGAGTTCTGTGGCAACATATCAGAAAATAGTTCATCTGCCTCATCTGTTTCACCCAATTGGAAGGTATCTGTTAAGCAAATACCATTAAATGGTTGGTATTCATCTTTAAGTTCCATAGTATCGTGATAAGCATTTTCAATGTTGATAGAGGCAATGTAATATGCCAGCAATACTATTTCATTGGCATGCAATTCTTTTGCATACTTATATGGCAATGCCTTTTTATCAATAAGACCTTGCTGAATCATTCTTGTAATAAATGTTCCTGTGCCTGTAAATGGGTCTAGAATATGGACATTTTCATCAGATAAACTTCTGTTAAATTCTTTTTTCAATACTTGTGCTACTGAATTGTTAATAAAATCAACCACTTCAATAGGTGTATAAACAATACCTAATTGTTCAACAACCTTTGGAAATGCTGTTTTGAAGAACTTGTCATATAATTCAACAATAATCTTTTGCTTACCTTCTGCATTATCAATGCCTTCAACTCTCTCTTTTACTGATTCATAGAATTTATTTAAGGTTTCAGCATCTTTATCCATTGCTTGTTCTTCAAGCAAATTTATCATTTTCTGTAATGATTTAGATACAGCATTGTTTTGCACAAATGAATAATTCTCAAATAAGGCTTCAAATACTGGTTGAGTTATAAGATGTTGTGCTAACATCTGTATAACCTCATCTTTGGATACAGATGGGTTAATATTCTTTTGTAAACCTTTCAATAAGCTATCAAATGCTTTTTTATGCTTACCATCTGTGTCAATAAGTAAGTTAATTCTCTCAATATACCTTTGTGCAATCTGTGCAACATCTTGTGCCCATTGAACCCAATATCTCTTGTTTCCAACCTTTTGCACCATTTTGGCATAAATTGCATTTTGTAATTGGTCAATCTCTGGTAATGGTAATGCTAATTGGGTGCTTTCTGTTGCTGATGTTGTTGTATCTCCATCAGAATCTGTTGCTCTGCTACCAATTCCACCAACAATAATCTTGTTATTTTTCTTTTTATTCAAATCAATCTTATTGATTTCTGCATTAAACCTATCATCATGAGCTCTTAAAGCATTGAGAACAGTCCAAACAACCTTATATCTCTCATTATCATCTAATGCTTCTTCTGGTTTTACACCTGCTGGAACAACAATTGGAATAATTATATAACCATACTTCTTATTAGGTGCTGTTCTCATAACTCTACCAACTGATTGCACTACATCAACTTGGCTATTCTTGGCCGATAAGAACATAACTGCATCAAGTGATGGAACATCTACACCTTCTGATAAACACTTGACATTGGTCAATATATGACATTCATTGCTGTCTTTTGGGGTGTTTTTCAACCAAGATAACAATTCATCTCTTTGGCTTGCTCCCATTGTTCCATCAATATGCTTGGCTTCAACCCCAACTAACTGGCTTCTTTCTTCTTGGGTTAAACTGTCATAATAAGCACCCTTATGTTGGTTGAACATATTCGCAATTTTTTTAGAAATGCTTATGTTTTGGCAGAATGCAACTGCTTTTGTCATTGGTGATTTATCATCATTAAATGCTTCATCTGTTGACAGAACCCTTTTAGATAAAGCATTTATGCAACCAATTAACTTACTAATATCATCTGTATTAATTTCATTGGTCTTGTCTGAAATAATATTTTGTAGAGCAGTTGGTATCTGTTCTTCTTTCAAGGTTAAAATCAATACCTTGTAATCTGCCAATAAATTTTTAGCTACAGCTTCACCAAATCCAATTCTATACATTTCTTGCCCATAAATGCTCTCATCATCCATTGAACACAATATTGCATCATTTTCTTGGGCCTTTTGCTTACTTGCATCTGTATATAATCTTGGGGTTGCAGTCATATACATTCTTTTTTTAGCCACTATACAGTCATTATCATGGACTTTTGTAAATGCTGCTTCCTCTTTATCTTTTAATATAACACCAGTAGTTCTATGAGCTTCATCACAAATTACCAAATCAAATATGCAAGAATTCTTTTGTCTTTTATTGATAGCCTCTTGAGCTTTGGATATGACATCAATTGACTGATATGTAGAGAATACCACAATCATTCCATCTGTATGTTGTTGCTTGGCTAATTCATATTGATGAATAATATTTGGAACATTGGTTGATGCAGGCAGTGCCAAATCAACCACACTCATATCATCACTATCTGTTTTCTTGGTAATAGCTGGGTCTGAACATATACAAATAGGATAAATTGGCTTTTCTGCTTCAGCACACCATTCTCTTAATGTCTGTCCTAATAATGCTATTGAAGGAACTAAAAATAGCACCAAACCCTTTCCATTGGTTTCTTTTTCAGCAATTTTTAAGGATGTATATGTTTTACCACAGCCACAAGCCATTATTAACTTGCCCCTGTCATTATTCTTAAAATATTCATTCACATTAGAAATGGCTTTATTTTGGTTCTCCCTTGGGGTTTTCTTTTGTTTTCTTGCTGATTTTCCTTCTTCTCCATTAACTAATTTATCCCAATCAACATTGGAATTTTCTAAATCTGTTAAACTAATTCTAATAAGGGGTGGATTCTGATTCTTTATTGTGTTTTCTGCTTCGCTATTCCAATGATTAGTTGTTGAAATCCATAATCTTTGGCTAAATTGGACTGTCTTCATATTTTCATTATAAAAACTCTTACTTGATGTAGATAAGAAACTATCAACACCTGTTTTATCAATATAAACATTTTCCTCATAGCATTTACATTGAACAGCCCAATAGTCACCTTCAACTGTCTGTGCAACTAAATCAATTCCTGTATCTTTTCCACTGAAATCTTTTCTATATGGAAACTCATTCCATAACCATATCTGCTTAAATCTTCCCTCATAAGTTGGTTCTGACAACAGATATTTCTTCATTAAGAGCTCAAATCGTGCACCTTTATCTCTTTCAGAGAATGCTTCTCTTCTAAACTTTTTTAATACATCACTGAATGATAATATTGATGCAGTCATTATTCTCTCCATAATTGCCCTTTTATGGAGAGTTAAAAGTAGCTCATTTATATCACTTCATATGAACTCCAATAAATTCAATAATTCTGTGGGTTTAGAATCGTTTTTTATTTAATTTTTAAGATTTAGTTCTTATGATTTTGCTATGTAATCTAAAAGGGCATCTATTGTATATATCTTTGATAAATAAATGTAATATTTATCAAAGGATTATATAATGATTTATGGATATATCAGAGTCAGTTCCGACCAACAAAATTGTGCCAATCAGAGGTTTGAATTGGAATGTTATGCTGTTAAATACAATATAAAAATCAATGAATATGTTGAAGAAACAATATCCTCAAGGAAACCACTAAAAGATAGAAAATTAGGTAAATTATTAGATAAACTTAATAAAAATGATATTATTATTACTACCGAAATTTCAAGGTTAGGCAGAAATATGCTGGAAGTGATGGGTATTCTTCAACAATGTTTGGAAAATCAATGCACTATCATCACAGTGAAAGAAAGTTACAAGCTCGGTAATGACCTGAACAGTAAAATTATGCTATTTTGTTTCTCTCTAGTAGCAGAAATTGAGAGACAACTCATTTCCCAAAGAACCAAAGAATCGTTAAAAAGGCTAAAAAGCGAAGGTAAGCATCTTGGTAGACCTTATGGCTTTACCTACAAAAAGCTTAAAAAGAAACATAATAAGATTGTAGAATTATTAAATAAAGGTATCAGTAAGGCTGAAATCGCTCGTTTGATGGGCTGTACTTGGCAGACTTTGCATAGGTATATTAAGGAATGTATTGCCAATTAACAAAAAACCAGAGCTTTGAAACTCTGGTTTTATCACATATATGTTAAGTTAATGTCGTTGGAAGTCCTTTAAAACTTCCATCGTATTTGATATTTTCGTTATCTCGGCAATATCAAAAACATCCAATTCATAAGATGAACAGGTTGCTCCCAGCTGGGCATTAAAGAAACGAAGAACTGCCATATTATAAAGCTGTGAATTAAAAGTCGCAATCATTAATGGTGTAACTCCCAAATCATCGGAAATATTAGGATTTGCACCATTTTTCAACAAATACTCCATCATTTTACGATTATTTCTTTTGACTGCCATCATCAAAGCAGTTTCCCCAAAATCATTTGGTTTATTAACATCACAACCCATTTCTATCAATCTGTCAATCACAACAGTTTTCTCAAAATTGGTAATATTGGGATTAACCACTATCATCATCAAGGGTGTATATCCATCAAGATGCTTATACTTCATCGTGGTTCTATCAATAATTTTTAGTAACTTTGTATAATCAGTAGATGTCAAAAAATGCATCAAAAATGGCTCTACATCAAAAAGCAGTTCAAACTGCTTTAAAGTTTCATATTTGGGAATTTCTTTCAAATGTTTCACCAATTCAGCCAATTCTCGTTCTCTCTTCATATAGTAAGGTAGTGGTTTAGAAGAATTTAATATAAAATCTATTTTATCTATTAGTTCCTCAAAATTTATATCATCTCTCATTATTAGTCCTTTAAAGCCATATTATATAAAGTTTCAGATAATTTTTCTTGCCAGTGTGGAAGTTGTTTATTTCTGTTCAAATTCACAAATAAAGCCCATCCTGATGCTATACTTGGCTGTTTATCCTGATAAACTAGTGAACCTATGTAGTTGGAGCATTTATTTAAATATCGGCTGCTGAAATCTCTTCGGCTTTTTATGTATTGATTTTCCAATAATTCGTCTGCAATGTTTAAAAACATCTCCAAATATTGATTTTTCTTATTGTTATTCATTAAATCTCCTTGATTATTGATAATAGTATTTATCAATTTGGAGAAAAAATTAACCGATTTTGAAAGTCAGAACATTTTGTTTGATAATAAAACCACCCATCACTAAAAATCCTATCCAGAAAAACAGTTCCACTCATCTGAACTGTTTTCCAGAGAATTTTTGTTGCTTGTTCCTCATCGTATATGAATTCATTTGTTATTGATTTCTGGGGATGTTTAATAGATAAATGTGTGTGGATATTGCTCTCAAAGTGTTCAACAAAACCTATATAGTTCATTGCTTTATATTTGGAAGCATCCCTTCCAAAAGTATAGGAACAATATAACTTCCACCATTCATTCACTTTATTTTGAACCATTTGTAAATTAAACAATCCAGATAAATTAACAGGATTAAAATTTAATGTAAGAGCCAAATTAAAACCATTATCGGGATTTTTTAATGTATTGATAATTTCCTGACGATATGAAGTTATTGGTTTGTATGTCTCTTTTTTAGAATGGGTTTCTTTATATTTTTTTATTTCATTTCTTTTTGTTTCTTTAAATTTATTCATCAGTTGGATGTTGTTATTTTTTAACATTTGTTGGTGAAATTTAATTAAATCCAGTTCTTTTTCTTCAATGGTTGGTTCTATAAATTTTGTTGAAGTTGCTGTTATAAGGTTATCTTCATTTGTTATAAGGAATTTCTCATTATATTGTTTTAACTGTTTTTTGAAATTGTTTAATTTGCTTTTTTCCATAATATCTCCTTAATAATTTAAATAATAAAATTCTAATGCTCCTCTTTTTTAAGATGAAGCCTGAAACTTGTGAAAGTAGGGAATGTGATGTCTAAAAGTCCAGCAAATTCCATTATTGATAATTTTATTTATCAGCAATAAAGAAATAATATCACATCAACTTTTTGCGATGCAAAATTATTCTTGATAAACTTATTTATCAAAATACTCAAAAATTTATTTTTTTTTGATGTTTCCTACTAATATGCTGATTTTATTTAATAAAAAAAGTTCGCAGAAATTTGACTTTTAAAAATTTTTAATGTAATATCTATTTCATTCAATGGGGTGTCATTATCCTCTTTTTCTTAAAATACATATCCATATTTATATTCAGAATTGCAAATATAGTTTCAACTTCCATATGGGGTAACTATGATTTGCACAAATTACCAAAATCAAAATAAAGAAACAAAAAAAGCAGTTGAATCTGGTGAAGATATTTTCCAGTTGTTGTTTTTGTTGTTAGAAATTGAATTACAAAAACAGGTAAATTAGAGGTATGGGTATGAAAGCGGTTATTTTAGCAAGAGTTTCAACGGAGATGCAGGAAGATGGGTATTCTCTGGATGCACAATTGGACAGGTTGCGTAATTATTGTTCAATCAAAGGGTTGGAAATTGTAAGGGAATTTACCGTTGTTGAAAGTTCTTTCCACGGTAAGAGAACCAAGTTTTATGAAGTAGTTAATTACATCAAACGGCAAAGCAAACTGACTGCTCTTGTGGTTGATACTGTTGATAGGGTACAGAGAACCTTTAACGAATTTCCGATGCTTTTGGAACTTGTAAAAAAAGAAAAAGTGGCTCTTCATTTTTTCAAAGAAGGACTTGTGATTGATAAGAATTTCAAAAGTTCTGATTTGGCAATGTGGCAGATACAGATTATGGCTGCCAATATGTTTGTCAATGCCACTCGTGATAATGTTAAACGGTCCGAAGAAAAAATGCTCAAAGATGGGCTTCTACCTGGTCCTGCCCCGATTGGATATTTGAATACCAAGGATGAGAATGGCAAGAAGACCATCATCATTGACCCAGACCGTGGACATTTCATCAAAAAATTATTTGAAGAGTATTCCACTGGGTTATTTTCAATGGATGAATTGGTCAAAAAATCCAAAAATTGGGGGTTAAGAAACCGTAAGAGTGGCAATCCGATTACCAAAGCCCAATTTGCAGATATTCTGCAAAATCCGTTTTATTATGGGGTTATGTATTACAACAAAAGCTATTTTCCGCATATTTATGAAAAACTCATTTCCAAAGAGTTGTTTGATAAATGCACCGAAGTGCGGACAGGAAAGTTCAAACGAACATCCAAGCATACCAAAGAACCCTATATCTTTAGGGGGCTGGTTCGCTGCAAACATTGCGGTTGTTTGCTTTCGCCTTATACAAAGAAGGGGCAGTATGTTTATTTAAGACATACTGACCTCAAAAATTGCGAACACTGCACAAATGTCAGTGAAAAAATTTTATTGAAAGAAGTGGAAAAGGCACTTGCCTCAATCTGTTTTGACGATGAATTGAAAATCGCTCTGGCGGATACATTAAAAAAACGCTATGAAGCCACACACGGCAACAACTACTACCAGTTAGAAAAGAATCGGAATCAGTTGGCTGATGTTGAAGAAAATCAAAAGAAACTTTTGGATTTGCTGATTGCGGGAACGGTTTCTGCCGAAGTATATCGCAGTAAAAATACCGAGTATGAAACGGCTAAAATTGAGCTGCAGACGAAAATTGAACAATTGCAGACACCTGATAACTCTGTTGAACGAGCAATTGATAAGGTGTTGAATTTCAGCCAAAATTCTTTTGCAATTTTCAAAAGTTCGCAGATTGAAGAAAAACGGCGTATTTTAAATATCGTTTTTGCGAACTTTTTGATGGATGGAAAAAATCCTGAAATATCAATGCATAAAAACTTCAAGCTCCTATCAAAAATAGGAGCTTGTGAAGATTGGTGCCCTGAAGAAGACTCGAACTTCCACGACCAAAACGGTCACAAGTACCTGAAACTTGCGCGTCTACCAATTCCGCCATCAGGGCAACGGATATTTTAATAGCCGGATTTTTTTTATTAGTCAATAGTTTTTGTAATTTTTTTTCAAAGATTATGCAAAAAAAATTATTTTTAACGTAGTTCTTTGAAATTTATTCGAAAATTGTGTGTACGGTACAAGCGAAAAGTTTTGTCCGGTGGTGTCGAAGGAAAATGACGAGGGGAAAGATAGCCCGGGCTTAGCGGCACGGAGAGAGAAGCACGGTGTACGGCTTGTTAAAGGGGAATAGCGGGAGAGTAGGTACGGTGTGTTAAGGGAATGGAAAGAAGGGGCGTGCATTAACGGGGGGAGAGAAAGAAGCTACGGTTAACGCGGAGGAAAAGTGCATATGCCGGGCAGCGGATAAAGGAGGCGGTGTGCGATGCGTGAAAGGAAAATGACGAGGGGAAAGATAGCCCGGGTTTAGCGGCACGGAGAGAGAAGCACGGTGTACGGTGTGTTAAAGGATAGCGGGAAAAAGTGGGCGGTGTGTTAAGCGGGATGGGCGAGGCGTGCGTTAGGGGGGAGGAGGAAGGTGGGGCGGTTAATGTAGAGGAGATGTGCGCATGGCGGCAGTGGATGAGAGAATGGTGTGTGAAAGGAGGATGATGAGGGGGAAAAATAAAACGGGGAAATGAGTGTAGGAATACGGAAAATGCCGGCGGATATTTGCTGCTGTTGCTGGCTTTCGCTTGCGAAAAAGCGGAGAAATAAAAAAAATACGGTGTTTTTGCCGCAATGTTTGTATCAGGGAAGTTCCGCAACGGGTATGTGGTTTTTCGGAAGATTTGTATTTTTTTATTTCCTGTTCCTCCGCTTTTCTTCTTCTCCGCAATGTTTGTGTCAGGGAAGTTCCGCGACGGGTATGTGGTTTTCCGGAAGGTTTGTAATTTTTTTATTTCCTGTTCCTCCGCTTTTCTTCTTCTCCGCAATGTTTGTGTCAGGGAAGTTCCGCGACGGGTATGTGGTTTTCCGGAAGGTTTGTAATTTTTTTATTTCCTGTTCCTCCGCTTTTCTTCTTCTCCGCAATGTTTGTGTCAGGGAAGTTCCGCGACGGGTATGTGGTTTTCCGGAAGGTTTGTAATTTTTTTATTTCCTGTTCCTCCGCTTTTCTTCTTCTCCGCAATGTTTGTGTCAGGGAAATTCCGCGACGGGTATGCGTTTTCTGGAAGGTTTATAATTTTTTCGTTTTCCCTTTCCTCTCCCGTTCCTCCGCTTTCCTGTTCTTCCGTTTTTCAGCCCCCTTTTTTTGTTCTTTTTCCTCTGTTTTTATATTTTTACATTTTTCTCAGCATGTATAAAAAAACTCCTTTGTTGTTGTGCTGAAGACAGTCAGTCGGCTGTTTAATAAAAGGCAAAGGCGTTTTTTTTAGAATATATATAAGTAATACGGTATGAAACCGAAAGATGTCATGGTGTTTTGCCCTCAAAGTATCGAAGATAAACCTTTGTGTGGAAACAGGGCCTATTTTAAGGAGACCGTTTTGGCGGAAAGGAAGCAATATACAGGAAGCAGAGATATATATCGGCCGTATTCAGATGTTAACGGAAATACGGCCAAAATTTGCAGTATCCGGCATCAGTCGGCTTTCCAGAGGGAGAAAATAATTTGTTAATATGCAAAGCGTGATAACGCAGAATTTTGATATTGAAAAAGAGAGTTCCGGTGCAAAAGGCATTATATGGAACCATAGGAAAAAATGCAAACAGGACAGCTGAGTATATCAGGAATCAATTAAAAAAGACGCGGAGGCAGGTTGGCAGATTATGGGCTTTGTCCCGTTTATGGTGAGCCAGGCAGTCTGCGTCTGGTTGGAATTGGATATGCCCTTAAGGCGTGGCCGGCACCGTGAGGGGGTACCCTTAAAGAAGAACCGCCGGCTTAGCCGGCGGGAGCTTTTTGTTGCGGAAGATAAGAGTGTCAGATGTAGCCGTACGAATGGAGCAAAAGGAATATTCCGAGGACGACACGGTAAATGACAAACGGCAGAAAGGTATAGTTTTTCAGCCATTTCATCATAATGAAAATGGCCGCGATTGAAGCGATGAAAGAATAGCCGATACCGCTTAAGGCATAGTGCAGGTTTTCGTAATTGCCGCTCTGCCAGATCTCTGCGGCAACCAGAAGACCGGCGCCGGCGATGGCGGGAACCGAAAGCAGCATGCAGAATCTGGCGGCTTCTCGGCGTTCCAGCCGGAGAAAACGGCTGGCGGTGATGGTGATGCCCGAACGGCTGGTGCCGGGAATCATTGCCAGACACTGGGCCAGACCGATCAGAAACGCGTCTTTGTATGTCATATCGGCAATGCTGCGCTTTGAAGGCTGAAAACGGTCGGCGATCCACAGCAGAATACCGAACAGGAGAATGTTCCAGCCGATGATTTTGGTGCTGCGCAGCCATTCCATGCCGAAGTGGTGCAGCGCCAGACCGAAGACGACTGCCGGGACGGTGCCGACGACAAGCATCAGCAGCAGCCTGAGGTCGGCGGCCGGCAGTTGGTTTAAAATAAAGTCTTTGGCGGCGGCGGAAGCTTTGCGCAGATAAAAATTTTTAACGGACGGAAAGCGGTTGAAAAAGGCGTTGACCAGTCCGTAGAGCATGTCCCTGATGTCGCGCCAAAAATAGATCATTACCGCGAGGATGGAGCCGACATGGACGGCAATGTCGATTTCCAGCCCCTGATCGGGGAAAGAAGTGAATTTGGAAAGCAAAATGAGATGTCCCGACGAGCTGACCGGTAAAAATTCGGTGAAGCCCTGAAGAGCCGAGAGGATGATAATCTGCAGGTTGGTCATGTTTTTAGTCCGTTTTCTTGCCGTCGGTTATGTTGCGGCATGTTTTGTGGTTGAGGTTTAAGAGCGAATGCGGGCGGAAACGCACGTTGTTTAAAGAGGCGCCCCAGTGCAGATGGGGGCCGGTTGCGCGGCCGGTATGTCCGACCAGGCCGATGATTTGTCCCTGTTTTACGATTTCTCCGGCTTTTACTTTAGCTTCTTTCAAATGGGCATAAATCGTTTGCAGCCCCTGACCGTGGTCGATGATGACCATGTTGCCGGTGTAAAAATAGTTTTTGCCGCTCAAAATGACTTTGCCGCTGCCCGAGGCCTTGACCGGCGTTCCTTCCGGCGCGGCAATGTCGGTGCCGCTGTGGGGGCTTTTCGGCGTGCCGTTGAAAATCCGCTGATTGCCGAATTCGCCGCTGATGCGGCCTTTTACCGGCAGGATGAAACCTTCGCGCCAGTAGTCCCCCGGCTGCATGACGGTTAAAGAGCGGCGGACGTCTTTTTGTTCGCGTCGGATTTCCGCGTCGTGTGAGGAATCGGGGGTGACTTTTGATTGCGGGATGCCGTTGATGCGCTGGATGTCCCAGTCGTAAGTTTCAACCGGCAGCCGGTGAAGCCGTTTGCCGCCGTCCGGATAAAGCAGGGATATGTCCGCGTTTGCTTTCTGGTCACGGCCGAAAGCAAGGATAAAATATCCGTCTTCGGTAACCGGATAGTTTTTGCCGTTGAAAATGACCGCTTCGGCATTGTCCTTAACCCGGCCGGCAATGATTTCCCCCTGTTTGAAGTCGCCGCAGAGTTCGACGGCCTTGGCCGCGGACGGCAGGGTTGCCGCCAATATGCTAATCGTCAAACAAATCGCCTTGTAATTCATTTTTCCTCACTATTGGCCGGACTTTGACCGCGCCGTCGGCAAATACGATTTCGAGACTGCCGTTTTTGCGCGCTTCGTCCGCGTTGCAGACGGTTTTCCGCCGTCCGTTTCTGATCCAGGCAAAACCTCTTTTCAAGACCGCTTCGACCGAAACGGACTCGAGCCGAAGGCCAAGGTTTTGCAGGGTTTCGTTTTTCTTGTCAAGTATGTTGGTAATGTAAAAAGGTTTAATTTCATTTAAATTAAGCCGGTTTTGCCGTTTTTCCAGGTAATTTTTAAAACCGATCCGCAGGCGTTCGCTCCGGTCGTCCAGCTTTTGCATGTTTTCAGAAAGAATTTGTTCCAGGTTGGGGATCCCCCGTTTGAGTCCGTCGAGCAGGCTCCGTCGTTCCTGCAGATAGCGGCCGCCGGCGCTGAAAAGGCGGCTTTGCAGGGTGAGCAGGCGGGCTTCGAGTTCGCTTTTGACCGGGACGGCAAATTCGGCGGCGCCGGTCGGCGTCGGCGCGCGCAGGTCGGAAACAAAGTCGATCAGCATGGTGTCGGTTTCGTGTCCGACGGCGGAGATCAGGGGAATTTCGGAATCGTAGACCGCGCGGATGACGATTTCTTCGTTAAAGCACCAGAGGTCTTCCAGCGAGCCGCCGCCGCGGGCGACGATCAGCAGGTCGGGACGGGGAACCGGGCCGTCCGCCGGCAGGCGGTTAAAGCCGTTGACCGCCGCGGCGATTTGTTCGGCCGCGCCTTCGCCCTGAACCAGAGTCGGCCAGACGATGATACGGACGGGAAAACGGTCGGTTACGCGGTGGATGATGTCGCGGATGACGGCGCCGGCCGGGCTGGTAACCACGCCGATAACCCGCGGCAAAAAGGGAATCGGTTTTTTGTGCGCCGGATCAAACAGTCCTTCGGCGGCGAATTTCTGTTTGCGCTCTTCCAGCAGCTTCAGCAGGGCGCCGGCGCCGGCAACTTCCATTTGCTCGATTACCAGCTGGTAGCTGCTTTTGCCGGCAAAAGTGGTGATGCGTCCGGCGGCGACGACTTCGAGGCCGTCTTCGGGTTTGACTTTGAGACCGGCGGCCACGCCTTTCCAGCAGACGGCGGAAAGGTTGGCGTTTTCGTCTTTGAGCGAAAGGTAATAATGTCCGGAATCCGCTCTTTTGCAGCCGAAGATTTCGCCTCTGACGCGTACGCGGGCAAAGGCGTCTTCCATTGTGCGTTTAATGGCGAAAGAAATTTCGCTGACGGTATATTCCGGTATCGTTTCCTGCATGTCCTTCCTTTAACAGCGCACAATTTTAGCGGATTGCGGAAATTCCCGCAAGCTTTATCGTTGCGGCCGGCAAAAAAAATTTTTTTTGCTGGATTTAAAACGAAACTGTTTTAAGATTTTCCCATACGTAAAGACGGAGGACTGACTGATGAGGAATTTGCGCGTTTTGGCCTTGCTGGCCGGTTTGGGATGGTGCTGCCGGGCTCAGGCGGCGGTTGACTGCAACATGCCGGAATTTGAGTTCGTTAACGATGCCTATGTTTGTTTGAGCGGCACTTTCAAGGCACAGAACAATCAGATACAGGACATGGAAGACAAACTGAAGCGCCCTTCGGAAAAAATCAGAAACGAACTGGCGCAGGTGAAGAAGAAACTGGCGCGCGAAACCGGGGATACGCCGAAGGCCTCTGCTGCCCGGAAAAAGCTGGAAAAGTGGGCGGACGAACTCCGTCGGCGCGTGGACGAGGCGGATAGGGACGCCCGGGAAAAGCGCAATTTTATCGGCCAAATAAAAAACGAGGGGCGCGAATGCCGGACGGAAAAATGCATGAAAGAAGTTTATGCAAAAACGCTGGCCGGGCTGATCGGTTTTTCCCGTCAGCCGGCTTGCACGCTGCCGCAAATTGCCGACGAGTGCGAGGTTTATGTTTACAATACGCCGCCGCAGGCCAAAAAGAGCATGGCGCCGCTGCTTTCCGAAAAACTTTACACGTACCGGGAAAAAGTTCGCATTAACCGGCCGGACAAATGCGTTTATTTGTTCCTTGCTTCGGGTTATCCGCAGGTGTGGGACATCCTGACAACGGAGGGGACGGATCTGCGGGGAATCTATGTCGGCGGTGATTTGCCGCAGCTGGTGCGCGGTTATCCCGAGGGAACGGAGGTGAGGGTTCATTACCGCGGCGAACTGCTGAAAGGGGCGGAAAACTGTCTGCGTTCGTCGATTGATCTGGATAAACGGCAGGAAAACAATTTTCTGGATCGGTTGAAAATTGCCCCCGAACGGAGGATTTACGTTTCCGACGGCAAAATCGGCGACAATGCGCCGCTTGACACTTATCGCTATCGGGCCGAAAACGCTGCCGGAGCAACGGCGGCTGCCGTTTTGCCGCCGCGGGAAGACGGCTGGAAAAAACTGGTGGCGGACGGCAAGGTACGGAAGGTTACTTCCGCAGATATCGAGCGTTTTAAGAAAAACGGCGTGATCAATCTCGACAACGGAAAATTTGTGTGGCGCCGTTCCGATTATGACGAATTTTTCCGTTATGAAGACGACATATTGAGAAACGGCTATATTTTGCTGGATGACGTTGAAAAATTGCCGGCCGGCGATCCGCACGTTTTCGTTTTTGTCGGTGCGGGGCAGCGGCAGCCGGAGAATTTGGCACTGGATGCGACTTTCGGCGACACCGTTTCAAAAGTGGGGATGTTTTCCCGTTCGTTTCTGATGCTGCCGGCGGAAAGGGAAGATTTGCCGGAGCCGGCAGACTGCAACCGTCCCGAAGGAATCGTGCAGAAAGTGTTGTGTACCGATGCCTCCCTCCGGCAAAAAAATCTCCGTCTGCGCGAACTGCTGGAGCAGCGGCGGGACGAGATGCCGGAGATGATCAATGCCTATCAGGTTTATACGTTGTTTCATTTGAACGACTGCCGGACCGGAGCCTGCGCGGAAAAAGTTTTGGACGATGCTGTCAGCTGGCTGGAAAACCGCAAGTATCTGGAACAGACGGAAACGGCCCGGCCGTCGTTGTGCCGGCTGAAGGACATTAAACCGGACTGTGAGGTTTATGCATACAGCGCCTATCAGACGGGCAACGAGATGAAAGGCGTTTATATAAGCGAAGAAAACGAAACTTTTAACGCCAAAGTCAAAATCAATCAGCCGGGCAAATGCGTCATTTTGTTTTTGAGCGCTTATGAGCCGGTAGTGTGGGACATTTATGCCACGCCGGCGACGGATTTGCAGGCGGTTGTCGCCGGCGGCCATGAAGAGCAGATGCTCCGCGGCATGAATCCGAAGGTGCAGACCAAAGTGCGCGACGGTAATCACCGGGCAGCGGGGGACGACGTTTGCCTGGGGAGCTATTACGGAAAGGATGAAATCGTTGAGGCCGTGCGGAATCTTAATCTCGGTGTCAAAAACGTGCGGCTGCTGGACAAACCGGTTATCGGCGAGGAAGTCGATGACAAGTTTTATGAATATAACCCGCAGGTTATTGACGGAGAATTCGTTATGCCGGAAATAGCGCCGGCGAATACGGGGTTGGAGCAACTGACAAAAGAGGGAAAGCTCAGAAAAGCCGGGAAGGATGATATTGCCAAAATCAAGGCCGCGGGTTATTCTTTTCTTACCGGGGTTTCGTTAAAAGGGGATCGGAATCCGTTTGAATACGGCGCGTTGAGAATGTATGTCCTGCTGAAGGAATTTGTCAGGCTGCCGCGCGGGCTGGCCGGTTCAAACGGGATTGTACTGATGGTGCCCAAAGACATGCGCGTGCCGGACAACAACGACGGACATAATGATTTTTACAGGGTTGATCTGCCGGCTTCCGAATTTTGGGCGGATAAATAAAATTGACGGAAAATATAACAATTGACTTTTTGTCCAAGTGTCGTATCATACCAAAATACAAATAATTTTTAATTTAATATTTTTATGGTACCATGTATATTTCAACTGAGCGAACTCGGCGAGTTTGGCTTGGTGCTTCAGGAACAGAACAAAGACAGTTTCATGCGTCGTTTTGCAGACTGTGTCAAAGCGCTGCTTTTTGCCAAGGTGACCCAGGGGTATGCCGTGGGCGGTTTTCCTTTTGCCGGAAACGCGGTATGGGAAAGCAATCCGGCCACCGTCATGTCCGTTTGGGCGTTGTCCGATTTTAAGACCGATCTTAAGGCCGACTGGGCGCTGTTAAAGGAAATGATGGTGTTTACGCCGGATTATGGCATGCAAAAGCTTATTGCCGCCAATCTCAGGTTTCTTCAGCGCTGTCGTGCCCGCATGGCAAAACTTGCCGACCGCGGTTTATGGTATCTGTTTTGCCATTGCCGCCGTTACCGCGCCGTACGCCGTTATTTTCATAACGCCGACCGGACGGTGACGTTTCAGGATCTTTTTTCGGCGGCGATTGCCCAGTTTGTTTTGAAAGGCTGGGGAAAAGCCAGTGATTTCAAGTGCCTGCTGAGCGCTCTGTAGTTTTGAAGCGAATGAATGCGAAAGGAAAACGGTTTGACCGTTTTCCTTTTTTTGTTTTAGCCGGCGATTGTGAAGACGGAACGGAAAACAGTCTTTTCCGGAAGAAAAATAAAGTGTTTTCTTTTGCGGCCGGCCGGTGTAACATACCGGAAATTTGTATTGTGGCAAAAGGAGTTCAAATGCGGAAGATCGGTATAATTTGCGCGGGGGACGAAGAACTGGAACCGTTTTTGCGCCGAATGGGAAAGACGGCCGTATCGCAAAAAGCCATGTTGTCTTTTCATGAGGGCCGGGCGGCCGGATTTTCCGCGGCGGCTCTTTTCTGCGGCGTCGGCAAAGTGAATGCGGCGGCGGCGACACAGATTTTGATCGATGATTACGGCGTTGACGCGGTCATTAATGCGGGAACTGCCGGCGGGATGGACGAAAGTGTCGGGCTGTTTGATACGATTGTTGCGGAAACGACGTTTTATCATGATGTTGATGACGGTATTTTGACCGAATTTCATCCTTGGCTGCCGGCTGCCCGTTTTGAGGCCGATCCGCTTTTGCTGGCAGCCGCCGGGAGAGTTTGCCGCCGGAATGCAAAAGTGAGGCGGGGGCTGATCGTGACCGGAGACCGGTTTGTCGACGGCGGTATGCGCAGCCTCCTTAACCGGGAATACGCGCCGCTGGCCGCAGATATGGAAACGGCAGCGGTGGCGCATGTGTGCCACGTCAATGCGATTCCGTTTCTTGCCGTTCGCTGCATTACCGATACGTCGGTTTGTCCGGGGCAGGACGCTTTTGAGAAAAACTGCGCGCGGGCTTCGGAAATTGCCGCCGACATCGTTTTTGAGATTTTGCGGGAATTGACGGTCATCGTTCCGGCGTTGTCGTGACTTTAACGTTTTGTTTTTTTTAACGGCCGGCAGCATTTCTTTGCTCCGGCCGTTTTCAGAAACAGTATGGTCAGGTGTCAGTTTAAGTTGACGATTCCGCGGGAGAAGGCGTAAACCGCCCATACCGCAATTACGACCATCAGGCAGGCGAGGGCTCCTTCGCCGACGGTGAAGGCCTTTTGGTCCGGCGCCGACTGTTTTCTGGCCCAGACGAAAACCGGAATGCCGACGGTCATGAAAATGACGGCCATCAGCAGGTAGTTGAGACCGGCGGCATAAATCAGCCACAAGGCGTAAACCGAGCCGATGACGGAAGAAAACAGGGCGGTTGAGCGTCTGATATAGGCGTTGGTCGGATATTCGCCGTCTTCGCAGATTTTCCACAGATAGGCGCAGCTGGAAAAATAGGCCGGCAGCACCATTACGCTGGTGATGCTGAGCATGGTGTTCCAGGCGTTGTTGGAAAAGTAGACGAGCAAAATCATCGCCTGCATCAGGGCGCTGGTGACCCACAGCGAAACCGAAGGCGCCTGATATTCGTTTTCTTTGGCAAACTCTTTGGGGAAAGTTCCGTTTTCCGCCGCCGCCTGCGGAATCTGGGCGGTGATCATGGTCCAGGCCAGCCAGCTGGTCAAAACCGAAATCAGCAGGCCGATGTTCATCAGCCAGGCGCCCGGACGGCCGATCGCCTTTTCCAAGATGCCGGCGGTGGACGGGTTGGGAACGGCTGCCAGTTCGGTCTGGCTCATGTAGCCGAAAGGCAAAAGCGAAAGCAGAATATAGATGCCGAGACAGCCGATGAAACCGAGCAGGGTGGCTCTGCCGACGGTTTGCGGGCTTTTGGCGTGTTTGGACATGACGACGGCGCCTTCAATGCCGATAAAAGCCCACAAAGTGACCAGCATGGTGCTTTTGATCTGGCTGCTGAGACCACCGAGAGATTTGGTGTTTTCGCCCCAGAAGTTAAAGTCGAAACGGTCAAAATGAAAAATGAACGCGATGATGACGATAAACAAAATCAGCGGCACGATTTTGGCGATGGTGCCGATGGTGTTGACCAGCGTTGCCTGTTTGATGCCGCGCAGTACCAGGAAATTGAAGCCCCAGATCAGAATTGAGCCGCCGATGATGGAAGCGAGGTTGTTGCCGCCGGCAAAATACGGCGGAAAGAAATAGTTGAGCGCATCCATGGTGATGACGGCGTAGCCGACGTTGCCGCAGATCTGGCAGAGCCAGTAGGACCAGCCGATGGTAAAGCCCACATAGGGGCCGAAGCCTTCACGGCTGTACATGTAGATGCCGGCGGTAAGATCCGGTTTGGCAACCGACAGGGTGCGGAAGGTGTTGGCGATGAAATAAACGCCGAATCCGGTAATTGCCCAGGACAGAAGGACGGCGCCGGCCGAAGCGCCGGCGGCCATGTTTTGCGGCAGGGAATAGATGCCGCCGCCGATCATTGAGCTGACGACGATTGCCGCCAGCGCCAGCACGCCGAGACCGCCGTTTGCGGGCGCCGGCGTTTCCGGAGCGGAAGGTTTGCTTTTATCAGTCATTGTTTCATCCTTTGATTAAATTGTTTTTTATTTGCGAAAGGAGGCGAAGCAATCGTTTTCAAAGGATTGTTCCGCCTCGCGTTCGGCATCGGCTTCTCAAAACAACCGAGGTTTGACGTCTCGGCTGTCTTCATCGAAGCCGATTATACCTTGGCCGGATCCGCATGTTCGAAATTGAGGAAGCCAAGGCATGTCAGGCAGTAGCCAAACTGCTGCGTGATGTTGATGTAGTTGTGGAAGAGCTGAAATTCGCTGTGTTTTTGCACGCCGCGGATTTCCAGCTCGTGGTTAAGCGAGCGGTTCAGCCACATTTCGCAATGTGTTTTGGCGATATCGTCGTCGATATAGGTGTCGAAATATTCGACATATTCGGCCGCCCAGCCGCCGATCAGTTCGCCTTTGGCGTCTTTGCCCCAACAGATGCCGACGCCGGTGGCGATGGCCTTGTGCTGGTCGCGGTTGGCGCCGTTGCCGGCCATGATCACTTCCAGTACCGCGCCGTGTTTGAACTGGTTGACCACTTTGTCGACCGGAACGATGTTGCCGAACAGTTCTTTCGGCAAAACGGAAGTGTAAGGAATAACGTTGAAGTTTTCGATTTTCGCCTGCATCAGCGCGGAATCGTAACAGAACGTTTCAAACGGCTGCGGGGGAATGCCCTCGTCGGCCTGTCCGGCACCGCCGGTCTGAAACGCCAATGTCGGGTAACGAACGCCTTCGGTCATAATGTTTCTCCTTTGAAAAAATGTTTTTTGCTTTTTACAGCCTATGAGGTAATCGGCGGCCCGCCGTTTTCAAGCGCGGCTTATACTAAAGATATAAAAACCAAACGGCGTCCTTTACCTTTGATTTTTCGTATATAAATAAAAAGACATCGGTAATTTCGGAGGAGAGGAAAAATTATGAAGATGCGATATTGCTTATTGATCGGGAGCGTGCTCGGCAGCCTGCTGGCGGGGACGGCTGACGTTCGGGCCGACAGCGGAGATCTGCCCCAGGGAGCGCAAAAACGGGTGGACGACGCCTACCGCCGGCGCAATTTTACGTTCAGCGATTTTGGCAGGGATTACGGTGAATTTAAAAACTATCTGAACAGGGAATACGGGTTTGACTATTCCTTTGACGTTTCCTATATGCCGCAGCGAGGGGCGCCGAACGGCCGCAAAACCGCCTATCAGACCTTGATTTCGCCGAGTTTTACCTGGACCGCGTTTAACAACGAGTACGGAACCGGCACGCTCAATTTCGCCTATACGGTTGCCCGTTACGGCGGTTCGCAGGCGGCAAGGATCGGCGGCAATATCGGCGCGGTGACGGAGATCAACGACTATGACGACAAATCCAACGCCTTTAACGAGCTGTATTACAGCTATCAGGCGGGTGGCAGCTGGAAATGGCTGACGGTGGCCGCCGGACAGTTTCCGCTTTCCAACTTTGACGGCACCGCTTACGATTCAAACCAGCAGGTGAACTTTATCAACTACGCCCTGTCGCAGAACGCCAGTTCGACTTATTCCACCGCCGGGGTCGGCGCCTATTTGCAGGCAACGCCCAATTCCGAATGGACGTTTGCCGTCGGTGCACAGGACGCCACCAATGTCGACGGCATCAGCGTGCGGTTCAACAACCTTAATGAAGAACATTACGCCACGTTCGGTTATATTGCCTACAGTCCGACGATCAAAGGGCTGGGGGCCGGGCAGTATTCTGTTTTGCTGTACAATCAGCCCTGGGTAGAGGAACAAAAACAGACCACCAACGGCTGGTCGGTCAATCTCAGCCAGGCGATCGGCGACAAACTGACGGTGTTCGGACGGGTCAACGGCGTTTCGGGCTCAACCGCCGAGATCAACCAGTCGTGGGTGCTCGGCATGGTTTACAATAATCCGCTGGACCGCAATCCGCTGGATCAGATCGGACTAGCTTTCGCCTATAACAAAATTGACGGGAAGGCGGTCGGCGAAGAGCTTTCCCATGACAGCGAGAAAGTGCTGGAAGCCTATTGGGCCTGGGGCATTTCCAAATGGATGACGATTACGCCCGACATTCAGTTTTACATTGATCCGGCGCTTAATCCGAAATCGGATTACGGCACCGTGTTCAGCCTGCGCGCCAGCTTCTTTTTCTGAACGGAAGACGGTATATGCCGAAAAGCCCCGTCGGAAACGGGGCCTTTTTTGTATAGCGAAAGTTCCGGCCGGGCCGGGCGGTATTTTGACGGCGCTTCAGATTTCCCGTACCGCGTTGAAACGGCGGACGACGGTGTTGTCGGCCGGAATGTCCGCCAGCAGCCGGTCGTCCGTTTTTTGCAACAGCATCTGAGCCGTATGGTTGCGCGGATCGCGGCCGTTGTATAAAATCTGCATCATCTTCTGCGCTTTGGGCAGGGGAATAATCTGGCGGCCGTTTTTTTCGGGTGTGATCAACTGTTGTCTTTCCAATTCAAGCTTGATGGCTTTTTCCGTTATTTCCCTGGTTTTGATGACGATGCCGGTCCGCTTTTGCAGGTTCCATTCGCCGTCGTTGTTGAAACTGCGGACTTTGCCGTTGCCGATATAGGTGGTGGCATGGTAGCGGCCGCCGCCGCGCGGAGTCATGACAATGTCGCCGATTTCCAGTTCGCGGACATTAATGCTGCCGGAGCGGATACAGTCGCCGAAGCCTTTTTGTTTCAGATGACTGACGAAGCGCCGGCATTCGACGGCGTTGAAACCTTCGCTGTCGTATTCGGGCAGGACGTTGTTGAGATCGCCGCAGACGTTGGCGTCTATCAAGGCGCGGTTGATGGCGGTGATGCAGTAGTTGTTGCGTCCGGAAAGACGGCCGTCGGGATAAACGATATCGAAAAAGTTGTTTTTGACGTATTTTGTTTTTTGTCCATTTTGGGTCGCTTTTTTCAGCGCTTTAAGGTGCTTTGAGGTCGCTTCGAGAAATTCGTTGACGAACCATTCCGCCCGGCCGGCGATTTCGCCGTCAACGTCGATTTCAATCATCCGGTTGTAGGCCAGAAGCGAAACGTCGCGTTTGCGCTGTGCCAAAGCGCTGCGTCTTTCGGCCACGTTGATTTTTTCTTTTCCGCCGCCGTTTCCTTCCGCTCTCACCTGTCCGCTGAGCGTCGCCGGCGATGAGGCGACGGCCCCCATGACCGAAAGGCCGAACAGGTAGCGGCGGATTTTATAGACGGCTTTGCGCATTCTGATTTTTAAAATTTTTAATGTTTTTTTCTTTTCCGGGGACATCTTTTCGCTTCATTCCGAGTTTGATTCTTATTTTTGTACAAATATAACTTTTTTCAGGACAAAAGTCACGAAAAAAGTGATCACAGCGTCATTTTTTTTGCTTTACATTTTAGCCGATTTAAAGGTAAATAGAGAAAGCTGAAAAACAAGATGTTGAAGATACAAAATGGCTGATAATTTTTTTAAGACAACTCTGGCGCTGGCCGCGCTTTTATCCTGCGCCGCCTGTCAGAGCGGACAAGCCGTCCGGCCGGCGATCGTGCCGGGCGTGGAGGTCAGAATGCCCGAAAACAAAACCGCAAAGCCCGAGCCCCGGCCGGTCAAACAGCCGCTGAAGGTGATCGGGGAAGTGGAGCCCGTTTATTTTTTGCCGATGAAATCTCCTTTTTTGTCGCGGATCGACACCGGAGCGGAAACTTCTTCGGTCGACGCCGATCATGTCGTTTCGTTTGAGCGCGACGGCGAAAAATGGGTGGCGTTTAATCTGGTGAACCGCGAAACCGGCGAAAAACACCGTTTTGAGAAGAAAATCAAACGGCAGCCGACGGTCAAGCGCATCAACGGCAGCGAAGAGCGCGTGGTGGTGATGATGGACGTCAGAATGGGCGAGGAAATCGTCAAGGCGGAATTTTCTCTGGCCGCCCGCGACCGTTTCAACTATCAGGGGCTGATCGGCCGCAATATCCTGACCGGCCGTTTTGTCGTCGACACCTCGCTTGCCAACGCGCTGCGTTAGATAAAATTTACCAACAGAGGCATCCATGCTGAAAAAACTGAAATCCGTAAGAGCCTTTTTAACTCTCGGTTTGCTGCTGTCGCTGGCGTTTGCCGGTTACAGCGCTTATTACAAGACAAAATACTGGGGTTTTAACTTCACCCCGCGCAAAACGACCGACGTATGGACGGTCGAGGAACATGTCAGTTTTGTGCCGAACGGCGAAAACATCCGCATTTCGATGGCGCGGCCGCTGTCTACCGCCGGTTTCAAAATTTTAGACGAAGACATCGTCGCGCCGAAGTACAAGATCGAAAAGAAAACGGATCGGATAGAGCTGACTTCCAAGCCGCGGCACAAGCTGCAGGACATTTATTACCGGGTGCTTTTGTATGACAACGTCGACAGCCGCGGCAAAACGAAGGCGGAAAAACCGGGAAAGCCGCAAAAGCCGATTATGGACGAACAGACGGCCGTTTTGGCCCGCCAGCTGCTGGAAATGTCCGGGCAGCAGTCCGGTGACGGGATTCAGCAGGTGATTGCCCTGTTTAACCAAAACCCGCCGGACGAAACGGTGCAGTCTTTCGTGCCCGCGCCGAGAACCGCCAAGGCCACCGCGCAGGCGGTGATTGACCTTCTGGCGCTAAAGGATGTTCCGGCGCGAATGGCGCGCGGCATCAAACTGTCGGAAGGCAAAAAAACGCTGGTGCCGGACGTGATGCTTGAGGCTTATGTCGACGGAATGTGGAAGATTTATAACCTGGAGAGCGGCAAAAAGGGACTGCCGAGCGACTTTATCGTTTTCCAGCGCGGCAATCAGTCGCTGGTTGACGTGGAAGGCGGCTCTGATTCCACAACCAAGTTTTCGGTGATGAAATCGATCCGTTCGTCGTTCCGCATGGCCGGTCACCGGGCCGAGCTTTCGCACAGCAAAAGCTGGTTTGACTATTCGATTTACAATCTGCCGCTCAATGAACAGAACACGCTGAAGTGGCTGATGATTTTTCCGCTGGCCATTCTGGTGGTGGTGCTGATGCGCAATGTGGTCGGCATTCAGACGATGGGAACCTTTACCCCGATGCTGATTGCCATGTCGCTGGTCAAGACCGGTTTTTGGCCGGGGCTGATCTGCTTTTCGGTTATCCTCGGCGTCGGGCTGCTGATCCGGGCGGGGCTGTCAAAGCTTAATCTGCTTCTGGTGCCGCGGATTTCGGCGGTCGTCATTTTCGTAATTCTGATCATGCAGGCGCTGGCAATCGTCGGTTATCAGTGGAAATGGGAAATCGCCTCGTCGGCACTGTTCTTCCCGATCATCATCATGGCCTGGATTATCGAACGTGCCTCGATTACCTGGGAAGAGGACGGTGCGGCAAATGCGACCAAGGAAATCATATACAGCGTGCTGGTGGCGGTGATTACCTATTTTGTGATCGTCAACGAGGACATTCGGCACATCATGTTTGCCTTTAACGAGTTCAATCTGGTCATTTTGTTTGTGGTTATGCTGCTCGGAACCTATACCGGATACCGCCTGACCGAACTGACCAGGTTTGCCCCACTGGCGAAAAAGGACGGGAAACATGTTTGATTTTCTGAAACGTTTTGCCACGCCCGCGCAGCTGAGGGAGGCCGGAGTGCTGGGCATGAACCGCCGTAATTATGAGATTATTGCCAAAAGCAACGACCGCCGCCTTTATCCGCTGGTGGACGACAAGGTACAGACCAAAAAGCTGGCGGCCGGCGTCGGCATCAATACGCCGCATCTGATCGGCGTGATCGACGTGCAAAACGAGGTGGACAATTTTTTGTCGCTGGTCGAGGGCTATAACGAATTCGTCATCAAACCGGCGCACGGCAGCGGCGGCAAAGGCGTGCTGGTGGTTAAAAGCTATGATGCCGAGCGTTTTGTTACCGCTTCGGAAAAGGTTCTGACTTATAACGAAGTGTATCAGCATATTTCCAACATCTTGAGCGGGCTTTATTCCCTCGGCGGCAAGTATGACGTAGCGGTGCTTGAGGAAATGGTGCATTTCTCCAACCAGTTTCAGGATTTCAGCTATCAGGGGATTCCCGACGTGCGGGTGATCGTTTATCAGGGCTTTCCGGCTCTGTCGATGATGAGGCTGGCAACCAAAGAGTCCGGCGGCCGCGCCAATCTGCACCAGGGGGCGGTGGGCGTCGGTATCGACGTCAGAACCGGGCATGCGGTGGCGGCGGTTTCCCATGACCGGCCGATCCGTTATCATCCCGATACCGGCGCCGACCTGATGGAACTGCAGGTGCCGTTTTGGCGTGAACATCTGGAAATTGCCGCCAAAGGATATGAAATGACCGGTCTCGGCTATCTGGGGGCGGACATTGTGTTGGACAAGTACCGGGGGCCGATGATGCTGGAGCTGAATGCGCGGCCGGGGCTGGCAATTCAAATCGCCAACGGACGGGGAATGCGCGATTTGCTGAAAAAAATCCGCAAGCATTATCCCCGCGGGCTGAACTATGCCGAGCGTGTGGATTTTGTTTTAAAACAGCCGCTTGCTATCGAATGATCCGATCCCTATATATGTAACAGATGACAAATTTAAGGAGAATTTAAGATGGCAAAACTGCTGAAGAACGCCGAAACCGCCAGGCTCGGCAAGGCCGAAACCAAAGGGTTGAAATCCGCCGACACCAAAAAACTGACCAAAAGCCCGGCGAGGGCCAAGAAAGAAAAGGCAAAATATCAGGTTAAAGACGCGGAGAACGCGTTGCTGCTTAAACTGAAAAACGGCGACGTGGTGATTGAGATGTTTTCCGACGATGCGCCGAACCATGTGGCGCGGATCAAGGAACTGGTGCGCGCGGGATTTTACAACGGGTTGAAATTTCATCGCGTGATCGACGGTTTTATGGCGCAGACCGGTTGTCCTTTCGGCACCGGGACCGGCGGCAGCGGCAAAAAACTGAAAGCCGAATTTAACCGTCGGCCTCATCTGCGCGGCACGGTTTCGATGGCTCGCGCGATGGATCCGGATTCCGCCGACAGTCAGTTTTTTATTTGTTTTGCCGAAGCGCCGTGGCTCAACGGACAGTATACGGTTTGGGGAGAAGTGGTTTCCGGCATGGAATATGTGGATATGATCAAGCGCGGAACGGGGGGCAACGGCATGGTGTCGCAGCCTGACGAAATCGTTTCGGTCGCCGTGATTGCGGACCTTTGACCAACTGGGCGCTTAAGTAAATAACAAAGGGCGGATTTCTCCGCCCCTTGCTTTTAGGCTCAAGATTTTTTCACATAGAAAAGTATCTTGATTTTTCTGATTATAAGCATAATTCTTATTATCATTGTAGTTCCTTATAAAAATATAAGGAGCAGGCCTAAAATCTATTTTAACTTGACTGGCAAGCAAAAATAGGTTATCCTAACCTCATAAAGAAGTTAAGATTAAGGCTTAGCTCCTTTGGTTAGGTAAATTGTCCGTTGTTCCAGCAACGGACTTTTCTTTTATAAGACAAAAGTAATACTGTGTCAAGCCTTGCGCCCGTTGGGGTTCAGGGCTTTTTTTTATGGAGTTTTTTCTTATGGATTTAAGCAGAATGTACAGGATTGCTGAAACCGGAGACGTCAACGATCCGACGCCGGTAGACAATGTTTTGCGGATGGCGGAAGAGCGGCAGAGGCAGCAGCAACAGGCGCGTCCGCAAAGCGCATGGGGACGTTTCAAAAACTTTGCCGGTTCAAACGCAGGACGTACGCTTTGGGGCGGCCTCGGTGCAGGTTTGGGTGTTGCCCTGACCGGCGGTAACTTGCAGGATGCGCTCGGATACGGGGTTATCGGCGCCGGCAATACGGTCGGTACATTAAACCAAAACCGGCAATATGCCAATCGGTTGGCCTTAAAGCAGCAGGAACGCGCCGACGCTCTGGCTAAAGAGCAGAGGGACAGGGATTTTAAGACCGATATGCTTAACCGGCAAATTGAAGCGCAGAAAGAAGCGGCAAACGCGGCATTTGAGCGAACATTGCAGCAATTGGCAATCAATAATCAGTATGCAAACGAAAGAGCCAATTTGGCGAGGGAGTGGGCGGTTGAAGATCGGGATGTCGGGCAGGCTTTTACCCGTGAAGGCTGGGCAAATACCACCCGCCAAAATGAACTTGGTCGGAGTTTTCAGGCGGATCAGGCACGGCTTGACCGAGAATTTCAAGCAGATCAGGCAGCAGAAAGAAGGGCATTTGCGGTAAATCAGGCTCTTCAGAACCGCGATTGGGCTTTGGCGGATGAGGCAAGAAATAACGAGCGTTATTGGGAGCGTACTCAAGATAGCCGCGATTATGCCGCAAGGCAGTTGCAGGATCAAAGGAACTATAATGCGGATCAGCTTGCTTTGCAACGCACTTATGATGAAGGTCTGTATGATCGCAGGAAAGAGGATGAGCGCCGATATAATGCTGACATCCTTGCAGATGCCCGGAACTATGATGCCGGTTTGAGGGCGGAGGAGAGAAACCGCCAACTGGAAGACGAACAACGGCAGTTTCAAAACGATTTGGCGTTGTTAATGGCAAAACAATCAATTCAGAATACCGGTTATCAGTCGGGGGATGTAGTCAACGGTTATGTGATGACCGGTAATAAAAAATATGATGACGCATATTTGGCGCAAGCAGGAAAAAATGCAGCTGAACAACAAAAAATAGCCGCCAACGCAGATAAGAATTACCGAAATGCTGTTTATAATTTGGATAATCTGAAAAATCTAGTCAAAGAAAATCCGAATGTAGTTGGGCCTTATGCGCCGATTGGTGCGGCTATTTCACGATACACCGGAGGAACGTTTGGTATGAAAGCCGATGATTTGAGAAAACGCGGTGAAGTTATTCGCAATCTCGGCAGCATTCGCAACGATTTGATTGCTCAGGCCAAAGCAAATGGACAAAGCGGAATTAATACGGCCAGAGAAATAGAAATGGCTACAGCCGGGTTGAATGAGAACAGTTCGGCAGAAGAGATTTTAGGCGCTTTGGATTATATGACTGAAGCAGCAAAAAAAATACATGAATTGTCAGTTTCTGACATGGTTACTGATGATGTGGTTGATTATTCAGACTTTTTTTAATGGAGATTAGAAAATGCCGATAGTGAGAATGCCGGACGGACAAAAAATCCGTTTTCCCGATAATATGTCGCGGGAAGAAATCCGAGGAATGATTTTGCAAAAATTTCCCGATGCTTTTGAACGTCAAAAACAGCAATACAACGGGTTGCGTCAGGGATTGCGTCCGCTGACGGAGAGCCAGAAGGCGGAAGCGGCAGGGCTCGCCGCCGGCCTTCGTCCGCAGGGGGTCGGGGCTTTGGATATAGCGAAAGAAGGGGTGAAGGGCTTCGGGCAGGGCGTTGTTTCTGGTTTGGGGCGAGTGGCCGGCGGCGCAACTCTGGGCGCGACAGACTGGCTGGACAGGAAGACTGGCGGTCATTTGGCGTCGCTTGACGCGGATTTGCAGCGCTCGGCGGAAAGTTCCGGTTTGGGCGGCTGGAATAAAGCGGCAAAATTTGCTTCTGAGCTAGGTGGAAATATACAGGGTGCGGGCGGTGCGTTAGTCAAAGGTTTGAGCAAAGCCGGCCTGAAGGGGTTGAAACTGGCAAGCGCCAGCGGCGGCTTGGAAGGAGCGGCCTACGGGGCGACGGGTTCGGACAGTATGGATGAACTGCCGGAAAACGTGACCTGGGGCGCGGTTTTGGGTGCTGCATTGCCGTTTGGACTGCATTATGGGGCAAAGGGGGCAAAATGGGCGGCAAGACCGGTAACTGACAGGATTGTCGGTACTTATAATTCAGGAAAGGAATTGTTAAAGGCCGAAAGGCAATTAAACCAATTGACAGATGATCCCGAGGCTGGTATTATTGAAAATATATGGAATAAGGTAACAGGAAAAGGAAAATCAATTGATGATGTCCTTAATGCAGAAAATCAAAGGCTGGCTAGACAATCGGCAAAAGCTGAAAGAATTAAAGCGGCGAGAAGAGATACGCCGGAAAATAGCTATATTAGACGAGAAGTTCCCGGACTGGGAAGTTTGGGGTCTGGGTATAGAGGACGCTGGGAGGCTGGAGAAAATGTAAAAGGCGCAGTGAATGCGCCTTTATCATTTAATGAATATGCGCCCAACCAGGAGAACGCCAATCGTTTTTATCAGGCCATGTCTGATTTTAAGAAAAAGGCCGGAGCGAAAGGAGAACAGGTTTACCAATATTCTCCTGAAAAATATGCAGAGATGCGAACATTTTTAACCGATGATGGCAAAACTGGTTTTGCTATTAGAAATGATGGTGACATTGTTTCTGTATTTAACGGAGGGTCTAAAGGTGGTATTGATTCTATAATGCCTGCAGCTACTTCTGCCGGTGGTACCAAACTGGATGCTTTTGATACTTTTTTACCGGGGGAATATTCTCGACACGGGTTTAAGGAAGTTGGTCGAGATGTCTGGAATGAGCAATTTGCACCGGATAGGTGGGACAAAAAGGCAATGAGAAAGTTCAATTTGGGTGAACCGGATGTTGTTTATATGGAGTATGATCCCGCTTATTATGGCAGCTACCAATCGCCAAATAGTCTGCAAAATGTGGTTAATCGTTTGCAAAATAATATCCAAGAACAAAAAGAAGCAATCAGAAATATCTGGCATCCTCTGCAACCGTCAAGAAATAATTCAATAAAACGTTCCTTTATTGAAGCTTTGGCCGATGATAACAAGCGACGGACAATGCGCAATGCGGTTATGTC
>OBAO01000064.1_pt1 | contig 151513 bp, 120 predicted proteins | sample 1517541 | NCBI WGS metagenome assembly OBAO01 (sample SAMN04571698, study PRJEB22368) | human gut metagenome | biome: human gut; material: stool | host: Homo sapiens | place: Luxembourg | collected 2012-08-10
TGTCGTTCTCAAAATCGGTGGAGCTGCATGACAAAGTCATCGGGCATTATCTGAACATAAAACACTATCAATAAGTTGGAGTCATTACCTGCGCAGCGAACTCAGGCATACATCAAGCATAGAGAGGGATTGCAGTTTGCAGCAATCCCTCTTTGCAGACCTTTAATCCGCTGACCATAGGCGCTAACATAGCGCCTCATTTTTTTGCGGGTGATGATATGCGTGTGTTACTGGCACCGATGGAGGGAGTGCTTGACTCTCTGGTGCGTGAATTGCTGACCGAAGTTAACGACTACGATCTGTGCATCACCGAGTTTGTCCGCGTGGTGGATCAACTGCTGCCGGTAAAAGTCTTTCATCGCATTTGCCCTGAGCTACAAAACGCCAGCCGGACACCATCTGGTACGCTGGTGCGCGTGCAGTTGTTAGGTCAGTTCCCACAATGGCTGGCAGAGAACGCCGCCCGTGCGGTGGAGTTAGGTTCCTGGGGCGTGGATCTCAATTGCGGCTGCCCGTCGAAAACGGTTAACGGTAGCGGCGGCGGGGCGACGTTACTCAAAGATCCTGAACTCATCTACCAGGGTGCAAAAGCGATGCGTGAAGCTGTACCGGCGCATTTGCCCGTCAGCGTGAAAGTGCGTCTGGGCTGGGACAGCGGTGAGAAGAAATTTGAAATCGCCGATGCGGTTCAACAGGCTGGCGCTACGGAGCTGGTGGTGCATGGGCGGACGAAAGAGCAGGGTTACCGCGCGGAGCATATTGACTGGCAGGCGATTGGCGATATTCGCCAGCGGCTGAATATTCCGGTGATTGCCAACGGTGAAATCTGGGACTGGCAGAGCGCGCAACAATGCATGGCGATCAGCGGCTGCGACGCAGTGATGATTGGTCGCGGGGCGCTCAATATTCCCAACCTGAGCCGGGTGGTAAAATATAACGAACCGCGAATGCCGTGGCCGGAGGTGGTTGCTTTGCTGCAAAAATATACCCGTCTGGAAAAGCAGGGCGATACCGGGTCATATCACGTTGCGCGGATTAAACAGTGGTTGAGTTATTTGCGTAAAGAATACGATGAAGCAACGGAATTATTTCAGCATGTTCGGGTGTTGAATAATTCCCCTGATATTGCAAGGGCTATTCAGGCAATTGATATCGAGAAACTCTAAAAAACCATAGTGATGTTTTTTGACAATGTGTTAGCTCTTTATCAATAGGCCGCACGGTTGTTTGGTGGCGTCAAAATTGCCGAGGCGTTCCCTGAAGGCCGGGGCAGCCCACATGGATGTGGGCTGAGGGCGCGTTTTACAGGGATGTTACCTCGCGCCCGACCCGGTAGCCGTAAGGGATAAGCCGAGGGCACCGCGCAGCGGCGATTTTGTTCGCCAGAGCCCGGGGGTGCAGGGGGCGGCGGCGATTGGCCGCCCCCTGCGCGCTCCTTGCGCCAGTGATTATATGAAGCAATGCACATGACAGGAGCGCAACAGGATGAGAGACTGAAATATTCTCGTTATTTTCGGACCTGATGACATTAATTAATTTTAAAATATCATCTTAAATACGCCAGTCACCACCAGTAGCCCAATCAGGAAAATAATCAATACAGCCCAGAGTATAATTTTCATTGGCGTTCCTTTATTTGTGAGTGCTGAATAAGTATAGGAAAAAACGAAGCCCTTTGCCGTTATCCATAAACGATTAAGATAAATCGGAAGATATCATTCACTTAGTGTATATTTTTCTGGATATGTCGTTTTATTGCCACTGATGTATTGCCACGCGAAACTAAAAAATATATCGCAACACACGGTAATCTCCGCGCACCTTTTCTTACCTGATTATTCCCCCATGAATCGTGATTCCTTTTATCCAGCCATCGCCTGTTTTCCGCTGTTACTGATGCTGGCCGGGTGTGCGCCTATGCATGAAACCCGCCAGGCGTTAAGCCAGCAAACGCCCGCTGCACAAGTTGACACCGCATTACCCACGGCGCTGAAAAATGGTTGGCCAGACAGCCAATGGTGGCTGGAGTATCACGATAATCAACTCACTTCCTTAATTAACAATGCACTACAGAACGCACCGGATATGCAGGTGGCTGAACAGCGCATTCAGCTAGCTGAAGCCCAGGCGAAGGCAGTTGCCACTCAGGATGGTCCGCAGATCGACTTTTCGGCGGATATGGAGCGGCAAAAAATGTCGGCAGAAGGCTTAATGGGGCCGTTTGCTCTGAACGATCCGGCCGCAGGTACGACCGGCCCGTGGTACACCAACGGTACTTTTGGCTTAACGGCGGGCTGGCATCTCGATATCTGGGGAAAGAATCGGGCGGAGGTTACTGCCCGCCTGGGTACGGTTAAAGCACGGGCGGCGGAACGCGAGCAAACCCGCCAATTGCTGGCTGGCAGCGTAGCCCGCCTGTACTGGGAGTGGCAAACCCAGGCGGCGTTAAACACGGTCTTGCAGCAAATAGAAAAAGAGCAGAACACCATTATCGCGACCGATCGCCAGCTATATCAGAACGGGATTACTTCTTCAGTTGAAGGTGTGGAAACCGATATTAATGCCAGCAAAACCCGGCAGCAGCTCAACGATGTCGCGGGGAAAATGAAAATTATTGAGGCACGGTTAAGCGCACTTACAAATAACCAGACAAAGTCATTGAAGCTTAAACCGGTCGCGTTGCCGAAAGTGGCAAGCCAGCTTCCTGATGAACTGGGGTACTCCTTACTGGCCCGGCGGGCAGATTTGCAGGCGGCGCACTGGTACGTTGAGTCATCGCTAAGCACCATTGATGCGGCAAAAGCGGCATTTTATCCTGACATCAACCTGATGGCCTTCCTGCAACAGGATGCGTTGCACTTAAGCGATCTGTTCCGTCATTCCGCGCAGCAAATGGGCGTTACGGCAGGCCTGACGCTACCCATTTTCGATAGTGGTCGTCTTAACGCCAATCTCGATATCGCAAAAGCCGAAAGCAACTTGTCTATCGCCAGCTACAACAAAGCGGTGGTTGAAGCGGTGAATGACGTGGCGCGGGCAGCCAGTCAGGTTCAGACACTGGCGGAGAAAAACCAGCATCAGGCGCAAATTGAGCGCGATGCCTTGCGTGTGGTAGGTCTTGCGCAGGCGCGCTTTAACGCGGGCATCATTGCTGGTTCCCGCGTCAGCGAAGCCAGAATCCCCGCGCTGCGTGAGCGGGCCAATGGCCTGTTATTGCAAGGGCAGTGGCTGGATGCCTCCATTCAACTCACTGGTGCGTTGGGCGGGGGTTACAAACGCTGATGATATGCGCCTTCTATACTTAACGTTTATTCAGCGTTAAGTGGAGAACTCGATGGCACAGGTTGCGATTATTACCGCCTCCGATTCGGGGATCGGCAAAGAGTGCGCGTTATTACTGGCGCAGCAGGGGTTTGATATTGGTATTACCTGGAACTCAGATGAAGAAGGGGCAAAAGATACCGCGCGTGAGGTAGTTAGCCACGGCGTACGTGCGGAGATCGTGCAGCTGGATCTCGGTAAACTGCCAGAAGGTGCGCAGGCGCTGGAGAAACTCATTCAACGGCTGGGGCGTATTGATGTGCTGGTGAATAATGCGGGCGCAATGACCAAAGCGCCGTTTCTTGATATGGCTTTCGATGAGTGGCGCAAGATTTTTACCGTTGATGTCGATGGTGCATTTTTATGCTCACAAATTGCGGCCCGCCAGATGGTGAAACAAGGGCAGGGCGGTCGCATCATCAACATTACGTCGGTACATGAACATACGCCGCTGCCGGATGCCAGCGCCTACACAGCCGCTAAACATGCGCTCGGTGGGTTAACCAAAGCGATGGCGCTGGAGCTGGTCAGGCATAAGATTTTGGTGAACGCAGTCGCGCCTGGGGCGATCGCCACGCCAATGAATGGCATGGATGACAGCGACGTGAAGCCCGACGCGGAGCCTTCGATTCCTCTGCGGCGTTTTGGCGCAACGCATGAGATTGCCAGCCTGGTAGCGTGGCTGTGCTCAGAGGGCGCAAATTACACCACCGGGCAGTCGTTGATAGTGGATGGCGGCTTTATGTTGGCGAATCCGCAGTTCAACCCAGAATAGCGCAGTGAGGTGCGTGGTTATTTCAATGGGTAAAATTTTGGTAGGCATGATAAGACGCACAAGCGTCGCATCAGGCATGGTGCACCGGATGTCGGATGCGGCGCGAACGCCTTACCCAGGGCAATGGTTTTACGCCTGATGATCCGGCTTTTTCTTCCCGCGCCGTTTCAGCCACCAGCGCACGCCTACCACCAGAACCACGACCAGAATCAACCAGACCCAGTGCTTCAAATGCTGGTCGAGAGTGTGCAACCACGGCGCAATCACCTGACCACCAGCGTAACCGATAGTGGTAAAAATCAACGCCCAGGCAAATGCGCCGAGAATATTAAGCGGCAGAAAGATTTTCGGCGGCAGCTGGCTGGCACCAATCAGTGTCGGGCCAATCACCCGAAAGCCATACATAAAGCGCGTACCAATGACAAACAGATACGGATGGCGTTGGATAAGTTTCTGCGCCCGCTCAATTTTATCCTGATGTTTCGAGAAACGGCGTAACAGCTTGCCGCCAAACCGCCGCCCGCACAGATAAAGCACCTGGTCGCCAATCATGCCGCCAAGCGCCACAGAAAGTACCACCAGCGGGAACTTTAATAGCCCCTGATGTGCCGCAACGCCTCCCAGCAAAGTCACGGTTTCACCTTCCGCCAGGCTACCGATCACCAGCGCGGCATAACCATATTGTGAGATGAGTGTATTGAGATCCATAGGCCAGTCTGTCTCCCTTTGGTTGCCTTTAAGCATACACCCTGGAAATCATTCACGCTGAAAAAGGACGTACATCAGACGGTGCAAATTACATGAGCGAACAAAAAATAATCACAAGCTGACTTATACTTGAACTGTCAGGTTCATGAACTCACAACAAGGGGGCGGTATGAGCCATGTCTGGGGACTGTTTTCCCATCCCGATCGTGAAATGCAGGTGATTAATCGCGAAAACGAAACGATTTCTCACCATTACACCCACCACGTTTTGCTGATGGCGGCGATTCCGGTGATTTGCGCCTTCATTGGCACTACACAGATTGGCTGGAATTTTGGCGATGGCACTATCCTGAAGTTATCCTGGTTTACCGGACTGGCGCTGGCTGTCCTGTTTTATGGCGTTATGCTGGCTGGGGTTGCGGTAATGGGGCGGGTCATCTGGTGGATGGCGCGTAATTATCCGCAGCGTCCGTCACTTGCGCACTGCATGGTCTTCGCGGGCTACGTTGCAACTCCGCTGTTTTTAAGCGGTCTGGTGGCGCTTTATCCACTGGTCTGGTTGTGTGCGCTGGTCGGCACGGTGGCGCTGTTTTACACCGGCTACCTGCTTTACCTTGGTATTCCGAGCTTCCTGAATATCAACAAAGAGGAAGGCCTTAGCTTCTCTAGTTCGACGCTGGCGATTGGCGTGCTGGTACTGGAAGTGCTGCTCGCCCTAACCGTTATACTATGGGGCTACGGTTATCGTTTGTTCTAGAAAGTTCTTTGACGTTGCATTGCTGGCGTAAATGTCAGCAATGCAGCATTTCCTCACGATTCTCCTTTGACGATCGCACTTTTTGCTCGTTATGATGGCGTCGCTAGCCTCAGTAAATCCTTACTCCGGCGGTGCGCAACCCGTGCGCGTGAACCACTATCTGAATGCTCATCATGCCGAAATTTCGAGTTTCTTTATTTAGCCTGGCCCTGATGCTGGCTGTGCCTTTGGCACCGCAGGCCGTTGCGAAAACGGCAGCCGCTACCACCGCTTCACAACCGGAAATTGCCTCCGGTAGCGCGATGATTGTTGATCTGAATACCAACAAAGTGATCTATTCGAACCACCCGGATCTGGTGCGTCCGATTGCGTCTATCAGCAAATTAATGACCGCGATGGTTGTGCTGGATGCACGACTGCCGCTGGATGAAAAACTAAAAGTGGATATCAGCCAGACGCCGGAGATGAAAGGGGTCTATTCGCGCGTACGACTGAATAGCGAAATCAGCCGTAAAGATATGCTGTTGCTGGCGCTGATGTCTTCAGAAAACCGCGCGGCGGCAAGCCTTGCGCACCATTATCCCGGTGGTTACAAAGCCTTTATTAAGGCAATGAATGCGAAAGCGAAATCGCTCGGAATGAACAACACGCGCTTTGTTGAACCTACCGGATTGTCGGTGCATAACGTTTCAACTGCCCGTGACTTAACCAAACTGCTCATTGCCAGCAAACAATATCCGTTGATCGGGCAGTTAAGTACTACCCGGGAAGATATGGCAACCTTCTCTAATCCGACGTATACGCTGCCGTTCCGCAATACTAATCATCTGGTGTATCGCGATAACTGGAATATTCAGTTAACCAAAACCGGCTTTACCAATGCGGCGGGCCATTGTCTGGTGATGCGTACGGTTATCAATAATAAACCGGTGGCGCTGGTAGTGATGGACGCGTTTGGCAAATATACCCATTTTGCCGATGCCAGCCGCCTGCGTACCTGGATTGAAACCGGTAAAGTGATGCCTGTGCCGGCAGCAGCGTTGAGCTATAAAAAACAAAAAGCCGCCCAAATGGCGGCGGCGGGGCAGACGGCACAGAACGATTAAGTGAATTCGGATGGCGATACTCTGCCATCCGTAATTTTTACTCCACTTCCTGCCAGTTTTTCCGTTTACTGGTTTTACCGATCCCCGGATTCATGCTGTTGGTCGGATCGTTCTCGCGATAGAACTTCTGCAACGTCTCCGGTGCTTTATACAAATGACCGACGTTATGCTCGGCAGGGTACTGCGCGCCGCGCTGCTGTAGCAGTTCCAGCATCTGTTCTTTTAACGCATGCACATCCACGCCTTTTTTCACTATGTAATCCTGATGGAAGACATAGCACATAAAATGGCCGTAATAGAGCTTGTGCACCAGCTGGCTGTCGATCTCCGGCGGTAAATGCTCATACCACTCGGTGTCGTTACGCCGCAGAGCGATATCCAACGCCAGAATGTCTTCGACTTCATCGGAATGCACCGCCTGATAACGAATTGCTGCGCCCGCAGCGGCGAAACGGTGTAAAAACGCTTTGCTGCCTTCCTCCGGCGTACAGACAAAGAAATCGCCTTCGGCCTGTTTGAAATAATCCACCAGCCACGATTTGGCTTCGCCCACGCCATCGCCCGCCATTTTTAACAGCAGATGATGCTCGTATTTATCGCGCCAGTTTTTCATGCGCGGCGGTAAATGGCTGGGGAACAGGTGACCGAATTTTTGCATCGCACGGTCAGTAAAATGCGGACGGAAGAATTTCACTTTCTCCAGCATCGCATCGGTGCGTCCCTTGAGATTAAAGAAGAACGGCATCTTGTCGGTGCCTAACTTATCAATCATCAGGAAGGTGTCTTTGCCGTATTTTTCCGCAATATCGTAGATATCCCGGTGCATATATTCCCCGGCAACTGGCAGATTTTCGAAGTTAGCCAGAATATGACGGCGGATTTCGGTCAGCACTTCCGGCTGGTTGGTGCCGATATAAAACACCTGCTGATTTTTTTCCGCTTCGAAGGTATCAAGACGTACTGCAAAGACCGCCAGCTTCCCGGCGCAACCAGAAGATTCAAATAACCGATCAGGATCGGCGTTATAACGTGCGGGCGTGTCGGCTTCAATATCACGAACGCGGTGGACATAGTCATAATCGTGGGCGTGACGACCATCGTGACGCACATCGTCATCTTTGATGCGATCATCATCCAGCTTGCTAAGGATCTGCTCCGGCGTTTCGCCCAGATCAATCCCCAGATGGTTCACCAGAGTCAGTTTGCCGTCTTCATTTATACGCGCGAATAACGACATTTCGGTATACGCCGGGCCACGTTGCACCAGCGAGCCGCCGGAGTTGTTACAAATACCGCCGATGACCGATGCGCCTATACACGATGATCCAATCACTGAGTGCGGTTCGCGTCCCAGCGGTTTGAGGGCTTTTTCCAGCGAATAGAGCGTGGTGCCCGGATAGGCCAGCACCTGTTCGCCCTTGCCAAGAACGTGCAGCTTGTCGAGACGCAGGGTGCTGATGATCACGATATCGCGATCATAGCCGTTACCGTTTGGCGTCGATCCTTCGGTCAGGCCTGTATTGGCAGCCTGCATCAGAATAATTTTGTCGGCGGTGACGCAGGCTTTCAGCACCCGCCACAATTCCAGTAGTGAGCCAGGGAAAACGACAGCCAGCGCGTCGCCCTGACCAGAACGGAAGCCCTTGCGATAGCGGGCCGTTTTTGCGGGATCGGTGAGCAGGTGTGAATGACCGACCAGACGGGCAAGTTCATTCAAAAAGGCTTTATTATCAGTTGTTGTCATGGAAGACATTTTCCACTCCTTGTGGTGGCGAAAAAATATCACAAACTAGAATAGCGCCTTGTATGACAATTCAGCGAGTGAATATTTTGAAAATTCAGACAATAAACTGAGCATTCTTTTTCTCTCTCCATCATGCTTATGGCAAACTACGGTTTTTGCACCATTTTCGCTGCCTCGTCGGGCAACAGAGGAAGAAAAATCCATATGAAATGGCTATGTTCAGTAGGAATCGCGGTGAGTCTGGCCCTGCAGCCAGCACTGGCGGATGATTTATTCGGCAACCATCCATTAACGCCCGAAGCGCGGGATGCGTTCGTCACCGAACTGCTTAAGAAAATGACAGTTGATGAGAAAATTGGTCAGCTGCGCTTAATCAGCGTCGGCCCGGATAACCCGAAAGAGGCGATCCGCGAGATGATCAAAGACGGTCAGGTTGGGGCGATTTTCAACACCGTAACCCGTCAGGATATCCGCGCCATGCAGGATCAGGTGATGGAATTAAGCCGCCTGAAAATTCCTCTTTTCTTTGCTTACGACGTGCTGCACGGTCAGCGCACGGTGTTCCCGATTAGCCTCGGTCTGGCCTCGTCTTTTAACCTCGATGCAGTGAAAACGGTCGGACGTGTCTCTGCTTATGAAGCGGCAGATGATGGCCTGAATATGACCTGGGCACCGATGGTCGATGTCTCGCGCGATCCGCGCTGGGGACGTGCTTCCGAAGGTTTTGGCGAAGATACGTATCTCACCTCAACAATGGGTAAAACCATGGTGGAAGCGATGCAGGGTAAAAGCCCGGCAGATCGCTACTCGGTGATGACCAGCGTCAAACACTTTGCCGCATACGGCGCGGTAGAAGGCGGTAAAGAGTACAACACCGTCGATATGAGTCCGCAGCGCCTGTTTAATGATTATATGCCGCCGTACAAAGCGGGGCTGGACGCAGGCAGCGGCGCGGTGATGGTGGCGCTGAACTCGCTGAACGGCACGCCAGCCACCTCCGATTCCTGGCTGCTGAAAGATGTTCTGCGCGACCAGTGGGGCTTTAAAGGCATCACCGTTTCCGATCACGGTGCAATCAAAGAGCTGATTAAACATGGCACGGCGGCAGACCCGGAAGATGCGGTGCGCGTGGCGCTGAAATCCGGAATCAACATGAGCATGAGCGACGAGTACTACTCGAAGTATCTGCCTGGGTTGATTAAATCCGGCAAAGTGACGATGGCAGAGCTGGACGATGCTGCCCGCCATGTACTGAACGTTAAATATGATATGGGGTTGTTTAACGACCCATACAGCCATTTGGGGCCGAAAGAGTCTGACCCGGTGGATACCAATGCCGAAAGCCGCCTGCACCGTAAAGAAGCGCGTGAAGTGGCGCGCGAAAGCTTGGTGTTGCTGAAAAACCGTCTCGAAACGTTACCGCTGAAAAAATCGGCCACCATTGCGGTGGTTGGGCCACTGGCGGACAGTAAACGTGACGTGATGGGCAGCTGGTCCGCAGCCGGTGTTGCCGATCAATCCGTGACCGTACTGACCGGGATTAAAAATGCCGTCGGTGAAAACGGTAAAGTGCTGTATGCCAAAGGGGCGAACGTTACCAGTGACAAAGGCATTATCGATTTCCTGAATCAGTATGAAGAAGCGGTCAAAGTCGATCCGCGTTCGCCGCAAGAGATGATTGATGAAGCGGTGCAGACGGCGAAACAATCTGATGTGGTGGTGGCTGTAGTCGGTGAAGCACAGGGGATGGCGCACGAAGCCTCCAGCCGGACCGATATCACTATTCCGCAAAGCCAACGTGACTTGATTGCGGCGCTGAAAGCCACCGGTAAACCGCTGGTGCTGGTGCTTATGAACGGGCGTCCGCTGGCGCTGGTGAAAGAAGATCAGCAGGCTGATGCGATTCTGGAAACCTGGTTTGCGGGGACTGAAGGCGGTAATGCAATTGCCGATGTGTTGTTTGGCGATTACAACCCGTCCGGCAAGCTGCCGATGTCCTTCCCGCGTTCTGTCGGGCAGATCCCGGTGTACTACAGCCATCTGAACACCGGTCGTCCGTATAATGCCGACAAGCCGAACAAATACACTTCGCGTTATTTTGATGAAGCTAACGGGGCGCTTTATCCGTTCGGCTATGGTCTGAGCTATACCACTTTCACCGTCTCTGATGTGAAACTTTCTGCGCCGACCATGAAGCGTGACGGCAAAGTGACGGCCAGCGTGCAGGTGACGAACACCGGTAAGCGCGAGGGTGCCACGGTAGTGCAGATGTACTTGCAGGATGTGACGGCTTCCATGAGTCGCCCTGTGAAACAGCTGAAAGGCTTTGAGAAAATCACCCTGAAGCCGGGCGAAACTCAGACCGTCAGCTTCCCGATTGATATTGAGGCGCTGAAGTTCTGGAATCAACAGATGAAATATGACGCCGAGCCTGGCAAGTTCAATGTCTTTATCGGCACTGATTCCGCACGCGTTAAGAAAGGCGAGTTTGAGTTGCTGTAATGCTTTTGTAAGGGCGCGACGTTTGCGCCCTTTGCCTGATGTTCATATCTTAACTTGCTGAATTTTCGCCCTTTGTAGGCCGGATAAGGCGCTCGCGCCGCATCCGGCAGGAAACGCCGGACCGAATATGCCTCTTAAGTATTTATCTGATTCTGCAACTGAATCCTTCCGCTCAAGCTAACCCCGCCATTATCAACTATGCTTTTCTCTTAATTCGCTGAAAACAACAGTAAAAGAATGAGGAAAGCATCATGCCACTCTTAAAGCTCTGGGCAGGTTCACTGGTTATGTTGGCAGCCGTGAGCCTGCCGCTACAGGCGGCTTCCCCCGTTAAAGTCGGTTCAAAAATCGATACCGAAGGTGCGCTACTCGGCAATATCATTTTGCAGGTGCTGGAAAGCCACGGCGTACCGACGGTGAATAAAGTGCAACTCGGAACGACTCCTGTGGTGCGCGGGGCGATTACTTCCGGTGAACTGGATATCTATCCGGAATATACCGGCAATGGCGCTTTCTTCTTTAAAGATGAAAACGATGCAGCGTGGAAAAACGCGCAGCAAGGTTACGAGAAAGTCAAAAAGCTCGATTCGGAGCACAACAAGTTAATCTGGCTGACGCCCGCGCCTGCAAATAACACCTGGACTATCGCCGTGCGTCAGGATGTGGCAGAGAAAAATAAACTCACTTCGCTTGCCGACCTGAGTCGTTATCTGCAAGAGGGCGGCACCTTCAAACTGGCAGCCTCGGCAGAGTTTATCGAACGCGCCGATGCGTTACCCGCGTTTGAAAAAGCCTATGGCTTTAAGCTCGGTCAGGATCAGTTGCTGTCACTGGCTGGTGGCGACACGGCGGTGACGATCAAAGCCGCTGCCCAGCAAACCTCTGGCGTTAATGCTGCAATGGCTTACGGCACTGACGGCCCGGTAGCGGCGCTGGGGCTGCAAACCTTAAGCGATCCGCAAGGTGTGCAACCTATCTACGCGCCTGCACCAGTGGTGCGTGAGTCGGTGTTGAGGGAGTATCCGCAAATGGCACAGTGGCTACAGCCAGTCTTCGCCAGCCTCGATGCAAAAACATTGCAGCAACTGAATGCCAGCATTGCTGTGGAAGGACTGGATGCCAAAAAAGTGGCTGCCGACTACCTGAAACAAAAAGGGTGGACGAAGTAATTTCCCGTGACTTATTTCCGTATTAATCCTGTTCTGACGCTGCTGCTGTTGCTGACGGCAATCGCAGCGGCGCTGCCGTTTATCAGTTACGCGCCTAATCGTTTAGTTTCGGGTGAGGGGCGTCATCTCTGGCAGCTGTGGCCGCAAACGATCTGGATGCTGGTGGGCGTTGGTTGCGCCTGGCTGACGGCCTGTTTTATTCCCGGTAAAAAAGGCAGCATTTGTGCACTCATTCTGGCGCAATTCGTCTTCGTATTGCTGGTGTGGGGAGCTGGAAAGGCGGCGACCCAACTGGCGCAAAATGGCAGTGCGCTGGCGCGTACCAGCCTCGGCAGTGGTTTCTGGCTGGCTGCGGCGCTGGCATTGCTGGCCTGTAGCGATGCCATCCGCCGAATCTCCACGCATCCGCTGTGGCGCTGGTTGTTGCATATGCAGATTGCCATTATTCCGCTGTGGTTGCTGTACTCCGGCACGCTTAACGATCTCTCACTAATGAAAGAATACGCCAACCGTCAGGATGTGTTTGACGACGCGCTGGCACAACATCTGACGTTGCTGTTTGGTGCGGTGCTGCCTGCGTTAGTGATTGGTGTGCCGTTGGGCATCTGGTGCTACTTTTCCACTGCTCGGCAGGGGGCAATTTTTTCTCTGCTCAATGTCATTCAGACCGTGCCTTCGGTGGCGCTCTTTGGCCTGTTGATTGCGCCGCTTGCCGCGCTGGTGACGGCCTTTCCGTGGCTGGGGAAGCTCGGCATAGCAGGAACCGGAATGACACCCGCACTGATTGCGCTGGTGCTCTATGCCTTGCTGCCGCTGGTGCGCGGCGTGGTAGTCGGCTTGAACCAGATCCCGCGCGATGTGCTGGAGAGCGCCAGAGCGATGGGCATGAGCGGGGCGCGGCGATTCCTGCATGTTCAGTTACCACTGGCGTTACCGGTATTTCTGCGCAGCCTGCGGGTGGTGATGGTGCAAACTGTAGGTATGGCGGTGATTGCGGCGTTAATCGGCGCAGGCGGTTTTGGTGCGCTGGTTTTCCAGGGGCTGCTAAGCAGCGCCATTGATTTAGTGTTGCTGGGGGTGATCCCGGTAATTGTTCTGGCGGTGCTTACCGACGCGCTGTTCGATTTGCTTATCGCACTGCTGAAGGTGAAACGTAATGATTGAATTTAGCCATGTCAGCAAACTGTTCGGCGCACAAAAAGCCGTTAACGATCTCAATCTCAATTTTCAGGAAGGGAGTTTTTCGGTGCTGATTGGCACATCTGGCTCCGGCAAATCCACCACCCTGAAAATGATTAACCGCCTGGTGGAGCATGACAGCGGAGTGATCCGCTTTGCCGGAGAAGAAATTCGCTCGCTGCCAGTACTGGAGTTGCGCCGCCGGATGGGCTATGCCATTCAATCTATTGGCCTGTTCCCCCACTGGAGCGTGGCGCAAAACATCGCTACCGTGCCGCAATTACAAAAATGGTCGCGGGCGCGGATTGACGATCGTATCGACGAATTAATGGCGCTACTGGGGCTGGAGTCAAATTTGCGTGAGCGTTATCCGCATCAGCTTTCCGGTGGTCAGCAGCAACGTGTGGGAGTGGCGCGTGCACTGGCTGCCGATCCGCAAGTCTTACTAATGGATGAACCTTTTGGCGCACTGGACCCGGTAACGCGCGGCGCGTTGCAACAAGAGATGACGCGCATTCACCGTTTGCTGGGGCGTACCATTGTGCTGGTCACTCATGATATTGATGAGGCGCTACGGCTGGCAGAACATCTGGTATTGATGGATCACGGTGAAGTAGTGCAGCAGGGCAATCCGCTGACGATGCTGACTCGTCCGGCGAATGATTTTGTCCGCCAGTTTTTTGGACGTAGTGAACTGGGTGTGCGCCTGCTTTCGTTACGTAGTGTGGCGGATTACGTGCGTCGCGAAGAACGAGCAGATGGTGAGGCACTGGCAGAAGAGATGACGCTACGCGATGCGCTCTCTCTGTTTGTTGCGCGGGGATGCGAGGTGCTGCCGGTGGTGAACATGCAGGGCCAGCCTTGCGGCACGCTGCATTTTCAGGATCTGCTGGTGGAGGCGTAAGCGTATGAAGATGTTGCGCGATCCGCTGTTCTGGCTCATTGCTCTGTTTGTGGCGCTGATTTTCTGGCTGCCTTACAGCCAGCCGCTGTTTGCTGCCTTGTTCCCACAACTGCCACGACCCGTTTATCAGCAAGAAAGTTTTGCAGCTCTGGCACTGGCTCATTTCTGGCTGGTGGGAATTTCGAGTTTGTTTGCGGTGATCATTGGCACTGGTGCCGGAATTGCTGTCACTCGCCCGTGGGGCGCGGAATTTCGCCCACTGGTGGAAACTATTGCCGCCGTTGGACAGACTTTTCCGCCCGTCGCAGTGCTGGCGATCGCCGTTCCGGTGATCGGCTTTGGTCTGCAACCAGCGATTATCGCCTTGATCCTTTACGGTGTGCTGCCCGTCCTGCAGGCGACACTTGCCGGGCTGGGAGCGATTGATGCCAGCGTGACAGAAGTTGCGAAAGGTATGGGAATGAGTCGTGGTCAGCGACTGCGTAAGGTCGAGCTACCGCTGGCGGCTCCGGTGATTCTGGCGGGCGTGCGAACTTCGGTGATTATCAACATTGGTACGGCGACGATCGCCTCAACGGTAGGGGCCAGCACGCTGGGTACGCCCATCATCATCGGGCTTAGCGGATTTAATACCGCGTATGTGATCCAGGGGGCGTTACTGGTGGCACTGGCGGCGATCATCGCAGACCGCCTGTTTGAAAGGCTGGTGCAGGCGCTTAGCCAGCACGCAAAATAAAGGTATAACCTGCGAGCATGACGCCACCAATTCCGCCTAACGCCATAAACAGGAACAGGGCGATGACCCCAATTTTAGCTATGCGCATAATGCACTCCTTATGTTAACGAAAGGATTGTACAGTAAAGCGCATTTGTTAACGAATCATTAAATGCCGAGTGGGAAAATATCATGGCCTTGTTCTTGCCAACTGGTGAGTTGCTGCTGTTGGGCGGAGGTTCGATTTTCACCGCACCACACCAGCAATGTACGGCCTTCGAATAGTTCAGGGCGTAGTTGATTGAGCGAGTGGGCGAGGACATCAATGCGCCATCCTTGTTGACTGGCAATCCAGCCCTCCAGCCACAGACGGGTGGTATCCTGAATATTCCAGCCAACCACCAGCGCATCTTTACCCTGTTTTTTACGTGCCGAAGCCAGACAAATGGCGATGTAGTTGATCAGTACGCCGTCGAGGATCGCCAGCAGCGCCTGGAGAGTCGGTTGTTGGCACTGAAGCCGTCGGCGCAGAGGAATAAACAGATGTGTGGTGAGTGTCTGGGCGGGGTAATCCTGACCGCGCTCTTTGATCCACGTTCGCAGGCTATGTAGATTGCCGCTTTGCAGGTAAGTCAGTAATGTTTCTTGCTGATCGCGCCAGCCGTTCTGCACATCAACATTTTCATTACTGAGCAGCATTTTAACTTTGCTGACCTGCACGCCGTTGTCGATCCAGCGTTTGATCTCGCGGATCCGGTCAATATCGGCATCGTTGAACAGCCGATGACCGCCGTCTGTCCGTTGCGGTTTCAGCAATCCGTAACGCCTCTGCCACGCGCGTAACGTGACAGGATTAATATCACAAAGCAACGCCACTTCACCAATTGTGTAAAGCGCCATCGTCTCACCCTTGCTCGCGAGGTCCCGGTTTAACTTTAGACGCAGTTTTGCGAACCAGGTAGTTTTGCCCGTTTTTTGTGCATCTATAGGGTGATTTTATTTTTGCCAGGCGATTTTGAGTGATCGTACTCACGAATTCTCATTTTTCTGCAAGAGTTCAAAGAAAGTTAAACGCAGGCAATGTATGTTACGCGTTTTAAAGGGAAGTGTGGTTTGCGGGTATGTACGATTTTAATCTGGTGTTGCTGCTGCTTCAGCAGATGTGCGTTTTTTTAGTCATTGCGTGGTTAATGAGTAAAACGCCATTATTCATACCGTTAATGCAGGTCACGGTTCGTCTGCCGCATAAATTTCTCTGCTACATCGTCTTTTCCATCTTCTGCATCATGGGCACCTGGTTTGGGTTGCACATTGACGATTCTATTGCCAATACCCGTGCGATAGGCGCGGTAATGGGCGGCTTACTCGGCGGTCCGGTCGTCGGTGGGCTGGTTGGTCTGACCGGCGGCTTACATCGATATTCGATGGGGGGCATGACCGCGCTAAGTTGCATGATCTCAACCATCGTTGAAGGATTGCTCGGCGGCCTGGTACACAGCATTCTGATCCGTCGCGGGCGCACTGATAAAGTCTTTAACCCCATTACCGCCGGTGCCGTCACGTTCGTCGCTGAAATGGTGCAAATGTTGATCATCCTGGCGATCGCCCGACCTTATGAAGATGCGGTACGTCTGGTGAGTAATATTGCTGCGCCAATGATGGTCACCAATACCGTCGGCGCGGCGCTGTTTATGCGTATATTGCTCGATAAACGCGCGATGTTTGAAAAATACACTTCAGCTTTTTCTGCCACTGCGCTGAAAGTGGCGGCCTCGACGGAAGGCATTTTGCGCCAGGGGTTTAACGAAGTGAACAGCATGAAAGTGGCACAGGTGCTGTATCAGGAGCTGGATATTGGTGCAGTCGCGATTACCGATCGAGAGAAATTGCTAGCCTTTACCGGAATTGGTGACGACCACCATTTACCCGGCAAACCGATTTCTTCGACTTATACCTTAAAAGCGATTGAAACCGGTGAAGTGGTCTACGCTGATGGCAACGAAGTACCTTACCGTTGCTCTTTGCATCCGCAATGCAAACTGGGGTCGACGCTGGTAATTCCGTTGCGTGGTGAAAATCAGCGGGTGATGGGCACCATCAAATTGTATGAAGCCAAAAACCGTTTATTCAGTTCAATCAACCGCACGTTGGGTGAGGGGATTGCGCAACTGCTTTCGGCGCAGATCCTTGCCGGGCAATATGAGCGGCAAAAAGCGATGCTCACCCAGTCAGAGATCAAACTGCTTCACGCCCAGGTGAATCCCCATTTTTTGTTTAATGCGCTTAACACCATTAAAGCGGTGATCCGTCGCGACAGCGAACAGGCCAGCCAGCTGGTGCAGTATCTTTCCACTTTTTTCCGCAAAAACTTAAAGCGGCCTTCGGAGTTTGTTACTCTCGCCGACGAAATTGAACATGTGAATGCTTATCTGCAAATTGAAAAGGCGCGCTTCCAGTCGCGGTTGCAGGTCAACATTGCTATTCCGCAAGAATTATCCCAGCAGCAATTGCCCGCGTTTACCCTGCAACCGATAGTGGAAAACGCCATTAAACATGGGACATCACAACTGCTGGATACAGGGCGAGTGGCAATCAGCGCCCGACGTGAGGGGCAACATTTAATGCTGGAGATCGAAGACAATGCCGGTTTGTATCAACCGGTAACCAATGCCAGTGGGCTGGGGATGAATCTGGTGGATAAGCGTTTACGTGAACGGTTTGGCGATGACTATGGGATAAGCGTCGCCTGTGAGCCTGATAGTTACACCCGAATAACGTTACGACTACCATGGAGGGACGAGGCATGATTAAAGTCTTAATTGTCGATGATGAACCGTTAGCACGGGAGAACCTGCGCGTATTTTTGCAGGAGCAGAGCGATATTGAAATCGTTGGTGAGTGTTCAAACGCCGTGGAAGGGATCGGCGCGGTGCATAAACTGCGCCCGGATGTGCTGTTTCTTGATATCCAGATGCCGCGCATCAGTGGTCTGGAAATGGTGGGGATGCTCGACCCGGAACATCGTCCGTATATTGTTTTTCTCACCGCGTTTGACGAATACGCCATTAAAGCCTTTGAAGAACACGCCTTTGATTATCTGCTGAAGCCAATTGATGAAGCGCGACTGGAGAAAACGCTGGCGCGTTTGCGGCAGGAACGCAGCAAGCAGGATGTTTCGCTGTTACCAGAAAATCAACAGGCGCTGAAATTTATCCCTTGTACTGGGCATAGTCGGATTTATTTGCTGCAAATGAAAGATGTGGCATTTGTCAGCAGTCGGATGAGCGGTGTCTACGTTACCAGCCACGAAGGGAAAGAGGGCTTTACCGAATTGACATTACGTACCCTGGAAAGTCGTACACCACTACTGCGCTGCCATCGTCAGTATCTGGTTAACCTCGCGCATTTACAGGAGATTCGTCTGGAAGATAACGGCCAGGCCGAGTTGATTTTGCGTAATGGCTTAACCGTGCCGGTCAGCCGCCGTTATCTGAAAAGCTTAAAAGAGGCGATTGGCCTGTAAAAGACTGCTAAAATGGCTTTTTGCCTCATCAACACCTGAAGGCCTCATGCTAAGTAACGATATTCTGCGCAGCGTGCGCTACATTTTGAAAGCCAATAATAATGACCTGGTGCGTATTCTGGCGCTGGGTAATGTCGAAGCCACCGCGGAACAGATCGCCGTCTGGCTACGTAAAGAAGACGAAGAGGGTTTTCAGCGTTGTCCGGACATTGTTTTGTCGTCATTCCTCAATGGCCTGATTTATGAAAAACGCGGCAAGGATGAGTCTGCTCCGGCACTGGAGCCGGAACGTCGCATTAATAACAACATCGTGCTGAAAAAATTACGCATCGCGTTTTCGCTGAAAACCGATGACATTCTGGCGATCCTCACCGAACAGCAGTTCCGCGTTTCGATGCCGGAAATTACGGCGATGATGCGTGCACCGGATCATAAAAACTTCCGCGAATGCGGCGATCAATTTTTACGTTATTTTCTGCGTGGACTGGCAGCGCGCCAGCATGTGAAGAAAAGCTAAGACGGGTATGGCGGCCATGCGAAACATGGCCGCCGACAGATTATTTCACTTCTTTAAAACCAGCGGCTTTCATCACCAGTTCCATTTGCGCCATAGTGATACCTTTTTTGGCATCTTCAGCAGAAACGTTGATTCCTGAAATACCCTGCAGGGCTTTAAAATCCACTTTTTCCATATCGATAGTCACGTTTTCCTGCGCGTAGGTATCGGTATAGGTTAATTTTTCTTCAACACCCGCGATGTTTTTGTATTTGGCGCTTAACGGCTCAAGTGTCTTGGCAGCATCTTCTTTGGTGGTAGCACCTATGGAGGCAAATTGAATTTTGGTTTCAGAAGATTGCTTAAGCACCTTGTCACCTTTGTAGACATAGGTAATGGCAATTTCAGTGCCGTTCAGATTGGCGCTGAATTTCTTCGATTCTTCTTTGTCACCGCAGCCAGCAAGAGAGAAAACCAGAACAGATGCAACAACAAGGGAAAACAGCTTATTGAAAGCCTTCATGTAAAACTCCATTTTATTTAATCAAGGAACTGGTGACTCTCACCAGGGGCTATATAGGATATGCCTAATACCGTGGCGTGAGCAGTCCGGAACTGGAGTAGAACTCTTAGTAAAAAGCACTATTTCATCCTTGTTGCTGAAGCATGGGGAATAATTGTTCGCAAAGCAAAACAACGTTATTCATTGCTTCTACCCGTGCCTCGCTTTCTGTATTACGAAATTGTCCCAACACATGTGCCAGCCGATAAAAACCCACGGCGGTGAGGTCATTCGCCAGCAACTCTGCCTGACCAATAGCACTTTGTTCCTGATAGCGCCAGCCGTTATGGAGCAGTTGAATAAGTAACGCCTGGCAGCGTATCAGCAACTGATGAGCAGTAGACGGCACAGGCAAAACGCTGGCAGAAGGTAGCGGTGCCACAGGCGCAGTTTCAGCGTCCAGCGCCCAGGCACGAGTCTTTGTCATCATTACCTGTGGTTCCAGTGTCAATTGCCCCTCTACAAAACTGACAAAGCCAGAAACCAGACACACGGGGTCCTCTGTTTGTTGCAAAAGCGCCGCCATGCGTTCAACGGCATAAGGCGCGCTGGCTGAGGCTGGCAGTGATAACGTCAGCAGATTATCTTCACCTTCGCCGCTAATGACCTGCGCATCCAGCGTCTGGCGGCTGCTATCCCAACCGAGCGAAATACACTCAGCGACCGGCAGAATAAATAAGTTATCGACCTGATTAAGAGGCCGTATGCAGGCGGGGGGACGCTGGCGTAAATATTCCCGCAAAGCCACAATGCCCGGCTGGCGTAACGGCGCGCTCAACATTTGCCAGGCATCAGGCGACAGCGGCACAACGCTGCTTAAGCGGTTGCGGGTAGCTAACAGCAGCTCGCCATCGGCACTGCGTTTTGCTGCTTGTGAAACAATTTGCCCACCCGCCAGTGCGCCAGCCTGAAAACTAAACAGCCGACGCGTAGCTGCCGGTGAGTTTTCCTGTTCGCTTCGCGGCCAACTGCGCGAAAGGTGCAAAATACTGCCGGTGTCGGGATCGGTAAACCAGATGCGTAAACCATAATGCTCAATATCCTGCCAGCAACGCATACCTAAAGACACCAGCCGCAGATGATCAAGCTTTGCTTCTCCGGCAATGCCTGCGCCAACGACCGTGCGCCACGGCATGGGAGGAATTTCACCAACACTGTCGCGCTGCGCCATTTCGTGTACGCAATTTAATCGACTGTTTAATGCCGCAAGCTGACACAAGCATTCTCCGGCATGATAATGGCTTGCGCGGGCGTGGAAGGCATCAACGCTGGCGCGCAGTTGCCGTAGCGATTCACTCACCCATCGCCAGTTGCAGCGTTCCGCCGCTTGCTGCGCGCGGCTGAAAGCGGCCTCGTAGTGAATAAGCGGCTGGCTGATGCCGCTCAGCCATAATGCCTGGCTTAATTGCTGAACATATTGACGACACGTTTTGCCTTCTTCGCTGGCAAACGGATCGTCAGATGATGTGACGTGTTCGCTGCGCATCTGCCAGATCAAATGGTTAAATTCCGCTTGCTGAGTTTTGGCCTCGACGAAGGCCTGCACAGCCAGTACGACATGTTCGCAAAGTGTGCCTTCAATACAATCACAACGGGCGAAACGAATACTGCTGCGGGAATAAAAACGCACATCGCTCATCGGTAAGCGGGCAGAGGGAATTTCACCCGGCGCACAGAACAACTCAATGGTGATGCCTTTAGCGACCAGCGCCTGTGCGCGTTTGCGGGTGGCATCGGGAAGGGTAGCCAGTTCTTCCAGCCAGATTGCCGGATCCCATTCCTCTTCTTTTCCCGTAGGCTGGGCGGTAGCACAAAGTCGTTGATAACTTAACACCAGCATCACGTGATGACGGCACATACCGCTGGCCCCGCAGCTGCACTGAGCCTCTTTCAGTGCCTGGCCGTTCGCCAGCTGGGTACGGACACCGTCACTGAAGGTGGCGATTAAAGCGCCGTTCTCATGGCTGATTTCCGGGACGTTGCCATTTTCCAGTTCCTTAAGACTGCGCTTAACAAAACCGGCATTGCTTAACGCCGTCAGGGCCTGCGGTGTCAGTTCTAATAATTCCGGACGTAGTGAATTCATGACTGAAGATTCTCCGCAAGCCATGATGCCAGCTCGCCCGGTGTCATGGCGGCTATTTGTGCGCCGACATTTACCAGCGCCTGGGCCGTATCGTGGTCATAGCAAGGTGTTGCTGTGCTATCGAGCGCTGCCAGTCCCAGCACTTTGATGCCGCTCTGGACACACTTTTTCACCTGATGCGTCAGTAATGATGATGAACCCCCTTCGTAAAAATCGCTCACGAGGATAATGACGCTTTTCGCTGGTTGTTCAATAAGTTGCCGACCATACTCCACGGCACTGGCGATATTGGTTCCGCCGCCTAATTGCACTTTCATTAATAACTCTACCGGATCGGCAACGTCTGCCGTGAGATCAACCACACTGGTGTCAAAAACGACCAGATGGGTACGAATGCCGGGTAACTGCCATAAACAGGCCGCCATCACCGCAGAGTGGATCACCGAATCGACCATCGAGCCGCTTTGATCAACCAGTAAGACCAGTTGCCATTGTTCGCTTTGGCGTTTAATGCGGCTGTTAAAGCGGGGGGATTCGATATACAACTTGCCGTGTTGTGGGTGCCAGTGTTGCAGGTTGGCGCGTAGAGTACTTTTGAAATCAAAGTTTCGCGCCAGTGGAATAGATGAGCGGCGACGGCGATCGCGGACACCAGAAAAAGCCTGACGAACTTCCTTTGCCAGTCGAGCCATAATTTCTTCAACAACCTGGCGCACTATCCGGCGGGCGGTAGCCAGTACTTCGGGGTTCATCAGATGTTTGGTATGCAAAACGGCGCGTAGCAGGCTTTCAGAAGGCTGCATACGTTCCAGCACGTCGAGATTCGTCACCACATCTTCAATGCCATAGCGCAGTACGGCATCGCTTTCCAGCCGCTCAATCACCTGTTGCGGAAACAGCGTGTGAATACTGTTGATCCACTCAGGGGTGGTGAGATTTGAGCCACCTAATCCACCGGAGCGTTCACCACGCTGGAGCCGTTCAGGATCGCGCCCATACAGCCATTCCAGCGCGTGGTCTATCTGCCGGGCGTTGTCATCCAGCCCACAAAGCGTCGTTTCTGCCGCTTCGCCAAGAATTAATCGCCAGCGTTGTAGCTCACGGGTGGTCAGAAGATCGTTCAGTTCAGACATGGAAAACTCCCCAGTGTTGCAGCGATGCCAGTGCCTGCTGTTCGAGTTGTTGATGATGTGCAATGGCCTGTGGTGGACAATGCAACGGCATTTGCAGCGCTGAAACAGGAAGCTGCGCAAGCTGGTAATGCTCAAGCACCTGATGCGCCAGCGTCCCGCGTTCTCGTGGCGGTAGCCAGGCCATTGCCGCGCGTAAATCGGGCAGGGCGTTAATAAAATCGTCGTCACTTAGTTGATTTAAATGACTGCTGAAACTGGCGATAAATGCAGGTTGACAGGCCAGTTGATGACGGGCTAATGCCAGCAAACCGTGCAGCGCCTCACCGGATTGTGCCGGGGATAACTGCGCCAGCATCGTCAGCGCCGCTTCGGCACTGGCGTTGGGATGTTCCAGACGCATTAGTGCGCCAAGAGCCGCGCCGCGATCCAGCGCCGGGGCATGAATCGCCTGACTGCGTCGCTCCAGTAAGGCTACCGCCGCAGAAAGAGAAACGCCGGGTAAATTAACGCCGCTATGTAGATCGCGCAGGATATGGCAAAGCGCTTGCCAGCTATGCAGGTGAGCGTGAAACTCCTTTTCATCCGGTCTGCCGTTAGATTCACACAGCCACAGCGTGCGATCGATAGCCGCGCATAACGTCGTTTGTAATATCTGCGCGCCTTGCATACCGCTAATTTCATCCAGCCGCCATAAGGCATATAGCACTTCCAGCGCCTGGCCCATTTCGGCAAATTGATTTTCCTGGGCGATTAATAATGTGAGTTGCTCCAGTAATTGTTGACTGAAGGACGCCAGACCCGCTAACGCCGCCTGGCTAAGACATGTGGTGATACTGCCGATTCCACCCGTGTCCAGCATATCGGCTTCTAATTTATGGCGTGCGGCTTCCTGGAGTGTTGCACCAAAGCAGGCGGCCTCAATCAATGCCGCATGCTGGCTAAGCGGGCGGGTTAATTTCCAGTGTTCTTCACCGTTGCCTGCAAGTGTCAGTGTACTTCCCTGCTGGCGTACAATCCCTGGGATCTCCAGTATTGCCAGCCGATGTAACACCTGACTTTGCGCTAGTCCATTGGGGTTAAAGCGATTTAAGGTAAGCTCCGCCGGAAGAGAGATTGCGGTACGTTCCAGTTCGCAGGTGACATCTTTTGGCAGAGGCGGTTGTGGCGTAGAAGGGGCAAGTTTACCGAATCCGTCACCCGCTAATGTGTCTATCAACGTTAGCAGAATCGGATCGGTATCGGGATGAATAACGCCGCGATAGCTCCACGGCAACGGCGCATTCAGGGCTTCTTTAATCAGCGAGCCTGCTAAGGCATCCAGCCAGTCAGTGCGTAACGGTAGTGTATGACCGCGCAACTGTGCCAGCGCCATCGCATGCAGATGAGCGGCAGCCATATCCGCGGTAGAAGCGGGCAATTTGTGCTGGCGCAAACGGGTAAGGATAGTTTTTAGCAGTTGTTCACCGGCCTTCTGCAAGCCCCACTGCCAGCACCAGTTTTGCCATACCGGGGCAGGCATTCCTGAAAGGTATCCTGCCAGCACATCAAGGCGCTTTTCACTGTAGGGTGTGAGATAACAACCTGTAACGGCATCTGCCAGCGAGGGCAATTCTGGCTTGTTAATTTCCTGAGGGCATTCGCGCCACATCTTTGCCAGTGCCGGAGCGTGCCAGCCACCGCAGACAACCAATTCGTCGCCATCATTTTGCTGCATCGCCCATCCAATCCAGCGGGTCATAAAGGCTTCGCGCTGACGATTGAGTACATCGCCGGGGGAATCGCCGCGCAGTTGGGCAAAATAGTGCGCCAGCGCAGAGGGTAATGCAATTTGCTGGCTTTCATCTTCGAACAAGTGATCCCACAGGGTGTCGCTGTTATCCATGCGGGTGGCACGCAGCAGCAAGGTCTGGCTTTCCTCTTGCGTATCAGGCGAATCGTCCTCTTCTTCACTCTGCGCCCAGCAAGGCAAATCGATGAAGTAAGTTTGTGCCTGAATACGACGAGCGGCTTGTAGCGCCTGCCACTCCGGCGAAAATTCAGCAAATGGCGTCCAGGCACCACGCCCGGGGGCTGCACCGTCCTGATACTGGCAATAACTGTAAATAGCTACCGGAAGCTGGTGGGCTAAAAACAGTTCGTCTACCCGGTCATTAAAATCAGCCGGGCCTTCAATCAACACGTATCGTGGCCGCTGGCTTTCGATTAACGATTTCACCAGCCGGGCGCAGGCCGGACTATGATGCCGGATGCCGACAATTAACGGCTCGCTCATGCATCTTTCCTCACGGCAGGCGGTGGCGGGCTTGATAATAAGCCTGCCAGTGAGCTTCTTTATGTGTGGCGACACGCTGTTCGAAGTAACGGCGCAGACGAGCGCGATCTTCTTCATTATCTTTGACGATGGTTCCGGCAATGCAGTCCACCAGGTCGGCTGGCTCACCTGCGCGATTCGCTAAAAACCAGGCGCGGACGCCCACTGCGTGGGCCACGTTCACGGCTTCAGCGGTGGACATAATTGCCGTCAGGGTATCCATTGACGTTTTCTTTTCGCCGTTGGCACGCAGATCGCGGAAGGTGCGGACCAGTAACTCCAGTACCGCGTCAGGCACTTTATGCGGAATACCGCTATGGGCCAGCAAACGCGCCGAAGCACTGGCGACCAGTTCCAGCTCCTGGGCGAAATCCATAATCGGAAAGACAGTTTCAAAATCGAAGCGACGCTTTAGCGCGGCACTCATCTCATTGACGCCGCGATCGCGGGTATTGGCAGTGGCAATAATATTAAAGCCTTCTCGCGCATAGAGCTGACTGGCTTCACTGGTGAGTTCCGGCACCGTCATAACCCGGTCAGAAAGCATACCTAACAGACAGTCTTGCACTTCCAGCGGTGTACGCGTTATCTCTTCAAAACGGACGATTTTGCCGTCGCGCATTCCCTGGTAAAGCGGGGCAGGGACCAGCGCTTCCGTTGATGGACCATGATTGATAAGCAGAGCGTAGTTCCAGCCGTATTTGATTTGATCTTCAGTGGTAGATGCGCCGCCCTGGATGGTTAACCCGGCATCGCCGCTAATAGCGGTTGCCAGTAATTCAGACAGGAGAGATTTTGCGGTGCCAGGTTCCCCCACCAACATCAAACCGCGCCCGGTGGCAAGAGTGACTAACATACGTTCGACAGCAGAGGGACTAATCACCACTTTACGGCTAATATTTTGCGCGCTATCGCCAAGGATAAAAGCACGGGCCGCAGGCAAACTTAACTGCCAACCGGGCGGGCAAGGTGCGTTATCATTTTGTTTTAATTTTGCCAGTTCATCGGCGTATAACACAGCGGCAGGCGGACGCTGCAGATGATTATTCTGCGGTGACATATATTCATCCCTGAAATGTATTAATGAAATAAACGATATTTTACGCGCAATAAATGTTTGGTGCATTAGTTGTTTGAGCGGAAAATATCTGGAAAGCAGATCACAGTAAATAAAAAAACCTGCTGGTGAGGCAGGTTCTTTTATTTACTATTTTCAGGCCCAACACCGCAGCCTGTGCAACATCGTGTTCCAACGAACGAATTATAACCACGGCTGGACCCCGTTGCAATTAAGATAATGAGATTTATAATCCAGGCCATTGGGACGTTGCGCCGGATCGGACCAATTTGAATTATTTAGAGTATATTATTCTATTTCTTGGTTGAATATATTCTGTAGTTCACGATTAAAAATTGCTATTACAGTTTCAGGTGATTCACCTCGTAATTTCCGCTCATCATTACACTCATCTCTTATATAAATCAACGCATCATTTATTAGCGGGTCAGCATCTTCTCGATCACGTTGATGAAATGTTGGATGTAGCCGGAATCGCTCCAGTCGATAGACGGAACCTGTAAATAATTCAGGGCATTTATGGATCTCAAGTCTGAAGGAAAACGGATCTTCAGGTACAGGGACCTCATAATCGTAAATAGCAACCAGCTCTTTTTGCACGATCATCGCTTTCCCCGCTGGTAAGTCGTGTAGATAACGGGCAGTCGCATCACTGCCCGCTGTGTTTTAATGGAAAATGACGTCAGGTGCGCTTAACGCCTCACTCAAATCAAACACATCAAGTTCGGCAAAAGTGACGGATTTATTGTCACGGTACACTCGAAGAGAACGGCAGCTCATTAACGCTTTGCTATCAACATTGTAGTGGTTAAAACCGGGTGAAAACTTAAGGACCAGCCGGTACTCGCCCAGGTCATAGACAAATGTGTCCTCATAGCCTGACTCCCAGCCTTTGTATCGCATTCCCATAAGTTGCCCAACGGTAGCGGATTTACCTTCCCAGCGAGTCAGGCTGTTACTGGTTGACTCGTCAGGTGTGAGCAGCACCGTGCGGCGCGACAACTGGCGAAAAGGCGGCATAATTTCGTAATCGGCAAAAAGCTGTGCAAATTCACTGCGCATTTCTACTGCCATTTCTAACGGGTGGGCAATGCCAATCAGAGCGTCCGCAGGCAGGTCAATTGGCTCATCTTGCGCATTGCAGAACTCCCCCTCTGCGGCCACACGAAAGGCGTTGAGTAAACGACGCGGTTCATTTGCCGGATAACCCCCCCATATTAATCGCTGGGTAACCAGACGGGTAAAGGGATGATTAACAAACAGAGAATGAAAATCTGCCAGCGACCAGCGTCGGGTGGTACGTAGGGCAGCTTCAAGACGCGGGAGCAGGTTTTTGCTCACCTGAGTAGCATCTTTTTTTAGCCCTTTTAGTCGGGCCAGTGCCTCGGGCGCTTTCAGTTGATCGTCATCGGCGCGCAAACGGGGAACGCTTTTCTGGCGAACGTTTTGCTGATCAAAGATAACCGGGTTGAGGTTTTCATCGAAGCGAACGGTAAACTGCCGGGGACCAAAATCAAAACTCAACGCCTGCGGATCATCAAGGCCCAGGGTTGGGACTAATCTGTCCGCTAGCTCTTCCTGGCTTAGCCCGCGATTTTCTGCGACCACCTGAAGAAATTCCGCCGCGTTATCACGTAAGGGGCGGGATTTAGCCCGTTGCGATATATGATGCAGCTGTATCAGCGCCATATCATTATTCATCAGGGTAAGGATGTTCAGGCCGCTGACAGCACGGGCAGATTTGCCTTCTTGTGGCCAGGCGAGGATCTGTGTCGTCAGATCCCGTGCCGTGCTTTCGTCACCAAAGAGACTTAACGCCAGAAATGCCCAGTTGTCTTTTGCGGGGGCACCAGCTTGTTGCCACGCAGTGAAGAGATCCCAGGCAAAAGCTGCCAGCGTTTGTGGCTGGCAGAACGTTTTCAGTTGTTCCAGCCCGCTATAAAAACGTCCCCCCTGGGTAAAGCGCAGCATTTCGCCGATAATTTCCAGAGCGTCACCGGTAACAGGCTGATTATTAGTGATAAGTCGAGGCCTGGACCACATTGCCGGATGCCAGAAATCAGGGGCTTTTGGAATGCGTGCCGGGTAAATGTCCATTGGACCCTGTTTAAGCAACTGCTCCAGGGCAGACCATACATCTGTACGCTGCCAGCGGTTTGCCACGGTTTGTAGCAATTCGCCATGTCCCTGTTCGTACAGTAAACGCAGGGCAAGTAATGCGGCTTCGCTATTATCGCTGGGTTTGGTAAAGACAAGAGGGATAAGTGCACTAGCCGTATGTTCCGGCCATTGTAAAATCCACTGGCGAGCCAGATCACGCTGCGCCGCGAAACGTCGCCAGACGTGGGCAACAGGCAGCGCCAGTTCTGTTGCGCCAAAATTTAAAATTAACGGAAATGTTTCTTTTGGACGATGTGAAAAAGCCAACAGCAGACCTGGTAGCGCATCCAATCCGAGGATACTGAGAAAATAGTCCTCACCCGCGAACAGATGCTTTTTCTCATTGATACGCAGCCAGAAGGTCAAAGCCATCTCACGCGGCAACTGTGCCAATAAATACAGGTTCCAGACACTCTTTTCCGGACGATAATGTGAGTAGTTGTCATTTTCCCATATGTTAATTAACGCTTCTATGTGACCGCTGCGGAGCGCCTGTTCTGCTAATTGTGCTTCCGGGGAGTTCCAGCCATTCAGGATCTCTTCAACCCGCCCCTGGTAGTAATGCCACTGAACAAAGAGTGAATTGCGTGCAGCATCCAGTTTTCCGGGGAGTATATAATTCAGAAACAGCCATACATCATCCCCAAAACCCAGTTCCTGTAATACAACTCGTCCACTTTTTTGTTCCATGCGTTGCGCAAGAGATTCCGTGCTGAAATAACGGGCAGGCTCAGTGGCGGCAAGCCTCTCTTGTTCGCCTGGTTGCCAGTAAACTTGCGGAGTTAATTCGAGCGGTGCCAAATCAAGACGTGGAGCTGTCATTTTTTTCTTACTACGCCACGGTGGTGAAACGAGGATTTCTGGCAGATTGCTGTTATCGGTGCCATCAATAACCGGTTTGGGCGGTGCCGATAAATAACTCTTCAGCACTGACTGGGGTTGAGTACTTAACCACGGCATCACTTCTGCTGCCAGTTGTGGCTGCGATGCCATCAGCGTTTGTAACAGCGTACGCCAGTATTCATCGCGTGCTTTTTGCTGTGCAGGCAGCTTTTTGTCTTCGATGATTGGATAACCAGGGCGGGCTGGTGGTTCTGTTAACGCCAGCAGTTCTGCCAGTGCGGCGAGCGTCGCATGGGGGAAGTTTTTATGGTATTTAGCTACACGTTGCAGGCTGGGTTTGTTTTTATCAGCCACCAGTAGCAAGGTGCGGATGACTTGCGGATGGTTAATTTGTACCAGCAGACTGCCGCAATCTTCTTTATGGGCATACATCGCGAGGCGCGGAATGGCTGCCAGTCCTTGTTCGCGCAAAAGGGCGGCGCAGGCCGCGTAGCCGAAGTGGTTTTCATGCGACATGTAGCTGGCTTCTCGATCGCTAAATATATCCTGGCTCCAGTAGTGTTCGAGTTTTCTCACCGCTGTGGGGTCATTAGCAACAACTTTTAACCACTCCTTAGAATGAAAATGAGTTCGCGGGCATTCAAGGCCTACCAACTCATTGGCTATTTCTGGTTTTTCCGGGAGGATCAGCGCAATAAAAGGGCGGCGAACTTTGGTTATTCCTGGTAGTGCGGCAATGAGTTTGTCGGCGCAACGCTGCCAGCAGCTTTCCTCTGCCAGAGAGAGATGCTTACGCAGTCGGAGATCGAATTCGTTATAGGTTTCTGAGCGATAACCATAGCCATAATCCTCGTCCTGATACTGCAATGTCACTACCAGAGGATCACTCTCATAACACCGCGCAATAAACTGGCGTGCAATCACCACCTCAGTCGCATATTCCAGCCCCTCTTGTTGGACGATTTCGTCGAGCAACTGTTGGCTGTCATTTTGCGCGATACAGGCTAGCGCCGCCATTGTCCGGGCCGGGATTGAGGGTTTGTGTTCGCCGATCAAGTTGATGGCCTGCGTGATGGCGGACTGCCACTCCAGTGAAAAATTCTCATAACGCCAGACAATGTTTTTTTTCTTCTCAGCTTTTTGTAGCAATTCATCACCCAATGTCTGGATGAGACTTCCAGTGATAACGGACACTGGTTCGCCCGGCCAGCGACGATGACTGAGCGGCGTTTTGCCTTTTTTATATTTCAGTTCCAGTTGGGCGTTATCCGCCAGCCACGGTAATTCCTTGTCCATGCTCTTTCCTTATTCAAACAGGGCTTCAATATCGTTAATTAGCTCGCTGGCGGTGATGGCATCGATTACGGAGAACTGCGCTTCCTGTGTTGAATTACTCCCCCAGCCATATCTTTCTGCTTTGCCTTCCCATAGCCACAGCTTGCTTAAGAGCTGCTCAGCGCTGAGTTCGGCTGGCGACATGCCTACCGCAAAGCCTTCATCGATTTCCATGATTAACGACCAGCGACCCAAAGGTTTGATCATCCATCCGATCCAGCCTCCATCCTGTGGTTCGCCCTTTATCCAGCCTTTATTCGCCAGCCCCATGACCCGACCACTCGGGCATTTTCTGCCTGCCCAGCGGGTCAGTTCACTGGCATTGCGCTCGGCTTCTGTCAGGGCGTAGCTGTTACGGTCGAGCTGGCGGAACGGTGGTAGCAGTTCGTAGTCGGCAAAAAGCTGACCAAAGGCGGCAGCATCCGTTGGTGATATTTCCAGAACGTGAGGAGTGCCGATAGAGATATCGCCTTCCGGCAGGGTGAAAAGATCATCGTCAGCGGTGCTGGAGCTGTTATCTTCTGCTACGCGAAAGCAAGCCAGTAGCTGGTTTTCGGCGCTATAAACGCCCCAAATCAGACGGCGGGTTAAGTGACGAACCAGCGGATGCTCAACCAGGAAGAGCTGGAAGTTTTCCAGCGACCAGCGGCGGCGCAGGCACATGGCGGATTCCAGCCTTGCTACCTGCTGGGCGGCGATGGTACGCGCATCTTTTTTCAGCAATTTGTAGCGGTTAACCGCATCGTTCGCCCGCGTTTCATCATCGCTTTTGTTCGGTTTGGGCAGGTCTTTCAGGCGGCTGCCGGAAACATCACGCACAAACGGTTTTAAGGTTTCATCAAAGCTGACGGTGAACTGCCGTGGGCCAAAATCCAGCAGCAGCGAACCGTTATCATCCAGACCGAGATCCGGTGCTAACCGATCTTCAAGCTCCGCCACCGTGAGTTCGCGGCTCTCGGCAATGTCGGCAATTTTTTCTTTTGCCCGCTCCTGTAATGCTTTGAATTTCAGTTTCTGGGCGATGCCGTTAAGCTGCATAAGGGCGATATCACTACCGATAGCAGCGAGAATATCCAACCCAACGGTGGCGCGTTTATGCTGGGATTCACCAGGCCAGGCGCGTATTAATGGCGTCAGTTTGCGGGCGGTGTCATCGTTACCGAGAACGCCTAACGCAGTGAACGCCCAACTCTCTTTCGACGGCGCGCCAGCGGTCTGCCAGGCGGTAAACAGATCCCAGGCAAATCCCGCCAGTGAGTCGGCGGAACAGACGTCTTTCACCTGCAATAATCCCGGATACAGAGCCTCTTCCTGAGGGAAGCGGAGCATTTCACCGAGGTGGAGGAGGGCGCTATCTGGCAGTGATTGGGCATTTGCTTTTAATACCGGGCGCGTCCAGAGCGATGGCTGATAAAAGGCCGGAAGAGTGGGGATTTTTGTCGGGTGATTATCTAAGGGATCGAGCGCAAGCAGAGCGTTCACCGCATCGGTTACTTCCGGCTGGTTATAACGTCGGGCGATTTCTTGCAGTAATGGCTGATGACCGTTTTCGGTAAGCATACGCAAGGCAGCGCGGGCGTTATCCTGTGCTTCACCGGCTTTGCCGAGCGCCGCAGGCAGCAGGCCGGTAAGGGCATGTTCCGGGTATTTCAACAGCCAGCTACGGGCGTTTTCGCGTAGCGTTTTCAGTTTGTTGAAGGCACGGGCGACGGCAGGAGCCAGCTCACTCGCTGCGAAGTAATTCGTGATGGGCAAGGCTTCTTGTGGATAGCGTGCAAGTGAGTTTACTAACCCAGGTAACCCTTTGAGTCCAAAATGTAACATGGAGTATTCGGTATCGGTATGTGGAGATAGGGTAAGGGCATTCCATGCTTTTACTGCTTTCTCCAGCGGCAATGTTGTCAAAATCCCCAACTGCCAATAATGCCCGGTAGGTGAATGAAACACCTTAAATTCACTTAGTAAGGTTGAATAATCTTCATTTAGCCATGCCTCAACTACCGCTTCGGGAGCTTTAATATATGTACCAGCGATCCGTCGTTGAAAACCCATCCTTGCCAACAGGTTGGTAGTACTTTCTTCATGGCTAACCGTGATGTGTTTTGAATACCAGATATATTTCGCCAAAAGTTGATTACTGATTTCTTCTGTCAGATAACAGATTGGCTCAATGCCTAATGGCGCTAAATCCAGCACCGGAATCGGCGATTTTTTCTTTTTCGAAAGCCAGGGAGGGGAGACTACTACGGCTGGCAGTAGATCGGCGCTGGCATGGTTTGAGGGCTGTGTCAGTTGTTGCTGGCATGATTTCAGTACGGCAACTGCGGGTGTCGAGAGCCAGGGAATGACCTGTTCTGCCAGTGCTGGTTGTGAGATAAGCATTGTCATTAGCATAATGCGCCAACTGTTCTCTTCTTTTTGCCCAAGAAGTTCCGTCAGTGCCGCCATTGCTGCATGTGGGAACGCAGCAATGGCTTTCGTCATCCGATCGTGACAGCGTTTAGTTTGCCCGGCTACACGTATAAGCAGTGTCAATGCGAACGGATGATTGATATGACGCAACACATCGGCGCAGTAGTCACTTGCGGCATAGGGAGCAAATCGGGGCAGGGCTGCAACACCTTGCTCCTGTAATACGGTGGCTGACCATATCGCACCACAATAGTAATCATCAAAAATGGCATATGGTTCGTGATATTTTTCTAATGAGGCAAGAATGTGCTCATCAGTCGCCACTATTTTTAACCACTCAAGCGAGGGTAATTTTTTTTGCCCCAGTAGACGCTGGGCAATTTCATGTGCAATTTCTGGTTTTTCGGGTAATAACAAAGCAATTAATGGTTGCCGCCATTCTGGAATATGTGGAATTGCGGCAATAAGTTTTTGTGCACATTTTTGCCAGAGAGACTCTTCCGTCAGTGATAAATGTTTACGTAGGCGTAATTCAAATCTGGAATATTGCTCCAAGTAGCTAGGTGCAATGCCAGACGGCAGAATAATAATGACATTATTCGCATAATCCCATTCAATATCAATCTGTTGAAGGTGTATTATTACATCAGTAGCATATTCCAGACCGCCTTCCTGGACGATCTGATCCATAACATCCTCACGCACTTTATATCTTGTGCATTTCATTTCAAGTGCCGTGAGTACAGCCATTACTGGTGATGGTAACTGTGTTGTTTTCAGGCCGTCGATCTGACTGATCGCCTGGGCGACGGTGTTTTGCCATTCTAAAGAACAGGCGCTGAAGTCAAATGTGGCTGTTTTATTATCCCGTTGCGACACACTACAGGCTAAGTGACGTAATTGGGTCAATTTGTCTGCTTGCTGAACAGGAACTCCGGGAAAGCGGCGATGACTTAACGTGGTGTGTACAACTTCGGGCGGAAAAACGACAGCAATATCTTTCGCCAGCCACGGTAAAACAGCATCTGTATTTTTGTCAGGCGCACGGGTTTCTGCTACGAAAGAGGGTTGTTCCTGAATAATGGTGGATAAGTCCGCTACCTTGAGAGAGCCCGTTACCGTTTGGGAAGGTTGCAAAGAATTATCCTTCGCTTGCTCCACATACCCCTTCTTCACCTTCTCCGCAATCAGCTTAAGTTCCGCTTTTTCCGCTGCCGCAGCATCTGAAAAACTTTTTATCTGACTTTGCCCTTTGGTGCCAACTTTTCCCCAACTGATATGCAACTCGTTTCCCTGTTGCTCCACCGCCCAGAATTTATGTGATTTTTCGTCCTGATAGATAAAGTGTCTCATTCTGCATCCCTGTAATTTTATCCAGTTGAATGCAGATGCTACCAGTATTTATGCGGGTTAGAGAGAGACAAAATCGCAAGAAAACAACTTTAGGAATTTATAAAGAAAAGGCGCTGTCGATGCAGCGCCTTGAAGGGGGATTATTTCACCTGATGACCCGGTTTAGCACCAGCATCCGGGCTTAGCAGGAAGATATCTTTCCCGCCTGGACCGGCAGCCATCACCATGCCTTCGGAGATTCCAAAGCGCATTTTACGTGGTGCCAGGTTAGCCACCATAATGGTGTGACGACCAATCAGTGCCTGCGGATCCGGGTAGGCAGAACGAATACCGGAGAAGACATTGCGTTTTTCACCGCCGAGATCCAGTGTCAGGCGCAGCAGTTTGTCAGAACCTTCAACAAACTCTGCGTTTTCGATCAGCGCTACGCGCAGGTCAACTTTGGCGAAGTCGTCAAAGGTGATGGTTTCCTGAATCGGATCATCTGCCAGTGGGCCAGTAACTGGCGCGGCAGCTGCTTTCACTTCTTCTTTAGAGGCTTCCACCAGAGCTTCAACCTGTTTCATATCGATGCGGTTATACAGCGCCTTGAACGGATTCACTTTGTGGCCCAGCAGCGGTTGCTGGATACCATCCCAGGTCAGTTCCGTATTGAGGAAGGCTTCTGCACGCTCGGTCAGTTTCGGCAGTACCGGCTTCAGGTAAGTCATCAGCACGCGGAACAGGTTGATGCCCATTGAGCAAATCGCCTGCAGGTCAGCATCGCGACCTTCCTGTTTTGCGACTACCCACGGAGCCTGTTCATCGACATAGCGGTTAGCCAGATCAGCCAGCGCCATGATTTCGCGCACAGCTTTACCAAATTCACGGCTTTCCCACGCTTCACCAATCACTTCAGCGGCATCAGTGAAGGTTTTGTACAACTGCGGGTCAGCCAGTTCGTTTGCCAGCACGCCGTCAAAACGTTTGTTGATAAAGCCCGCGTTACGGGAGGCCAGGTTAACCACTTTGTTAACGATATCGGCATTCACGCGCTGAACGAAATCCTCCAGGTTGAGATCGATATCATCAATGCGCGAAGAGAGTTTCGCAGTGTAGTAGTAACGCAGGCTGTCAGCGTCAAAATGATTCAGCCAGGTGCTGGCTTTAATAAAGGTGCCGCGAGACTTGGACATCTTCGCGCCGTTCACCGTCACATAGCCATGAACAAACAGGTTGGTCGGCTTGCGGAAGTTGCTGCCTTCCAGCATGGCAGGCCAGAACAGGCTGTGGAAGTAAACGATATCTTTACCGATGAAGTGGTACAGCTCGGCGGTGGAGTCTTTCTTCCAGTATTCATCGAAGCTTACGCTGTCGCCGCGCTTGTCGCACAGATTCTTGAAAGAACCCATGTAGCCAATCGGTGCGTCCAGCCAGACGTAGAAATATTTGCCCGGCGCGTTCGGAATTTCAAAACCAAAGTATGGCGCGTCGCGGGAGATATCCCACTGTTGCAGGCCGGATTCAAACCACTCCTGCATTTTATTTGCCACCTGCTCCTGCAACGCACCGCTGCGGGTCCATGCCTGCAACATTTCGCTGAAAGAGGGCAGATCAAAGAAGAAGTGTTCAGAATCACGCATTACCGGCGTAGCGCCAGAAACCACCGATTTCGGCTCGATCAATTCAGTCGGGCTGTAGGTCGCGCCGCAGACTTCGCAGTTATCGCCGTATTGATCCGGGGATTTACATTTCGGGCAGGTGCCTTTCACAAAACGGTCCGGCAGGAACATGCCTTTTTCCGGATCGTACAGCTGAGAGATGGTGCGGTTTTTAATAAAACCGTTCTCTTTCAGGCGAGAGTAGATAAGTTCTGACAACTGGCGGTTCTCTTCGCTGTGCGTCGAGTGATAGTTGTCATAGCTGATGTTAAAGCCTGCGAAATCAGTCTGATGCTCCTGACTCATTTCGCCAATCATCTGCTCCGGGGTGATACCAAGCTGCTGAGCTTTCAGCATGATCGGTGTACCGTGGGCATCGTCGGCGCAGATGAAGTTGACCTCGTGGCCGCGCATTCGCTGGTAACGGACCCAGACATCAGCCTGGATGTGCTCCAGCATATGGCCGAGGTGGATTGAGCCGTTAGCGTACGGCAGTGCGCACGTCACCAGAATTTTCTTCGCGACTTGAGTCATAGTAGGCATTACTTCTTAATAGTGAAAAGGGGTTAGATAGTACCAAATGGGAAAATGTTAAGTAAGTACTTCTCTATATTCTTCAGGTAAACTATCAGCTGATGGTTTATCTATACAAAAAAGGAGTCGGGATGAACGAACAATCCCAGGCCAAATCACCAGAAGCCTTGCGCGCAATGGTCGCCGGGACACTGGCCAATTTTCAGCACCCAACCCTGAAGCATAACCTCACCACGCTGAAAGCGTTGCACCATGTCGCCTGGATGGACGACACGTTGCATGTGGAACTGGTTATGCCGTTTGTCTGGCATAGCGCGTTCGAAGAGTTAAAAGAGCAATGTAGCGCCGAACTGCTGCGCATCACCGGGGCGAAAGCTATCGACTGGAAACTGTCGCATAACATAGCCACTCTGAAACGCGTGAAGAATCAGCCGGGAATTAACGGTGTGAAGAACATTATCGCGGTGAGTTCCGGTAAAGGCGGCGTGGGTAAATCGTCCACGGCGGTAAACCTGGCACTGGCGCTGGCGGCAGAAGGGGCGAAAGTCGGCATTCTGGACGCCGATATCTACGGCCCATCAATCCCAACAATGTTGGGCGCAGAAAATCAGCGTCCAACTTCGCCGGACGGTACCCATATGGCACCGATTATGTCTCATGGCCTGGCAACCAATTCAATTGGTTATCTGGTCACTGACGACAATGCGATGGTGTGGCGTGGACCGATGGCGAGCAAGGCGTTAATGCAGATGTTGCAGGAAACCTTGTGGCCGGATCTCGACTATCTGGTGCTTGATATGCCGCCAGGCACCGGTGACATTCAATTGACGCTGGCGCAAAACATTCCAGTAACCGGTGCAGTCGTGGTCACCACCCCGCAGGACATCGCGCTGATCGATGCGAAAAAAGGCATTGTGATGTTCGAGAAAGTCGAGGTTCCGGTGCTCGGTATTGTCGAGAACATGAGTGTGCATATTTGCAGTAACTGTGGTCACCATGAACCGATTTTCGGTACCGGTGGTGCAGAGAAACTGGCTGAAAAATACCATACACAGCTGCTGGGGCAGATGCCGTTACACATCTCCTTACGTGAGGATCTCGATAAAGGTACGCCAACGGTTATCAGCCGTCCGGAGAGCGAATTTACCGCTATCTACCGCCAGCTGGCTGACCGCGTTGCAGCTCAGCTCTACTGGCAGGGTGAAGTCATTCCAGGCGAGATTTCCTTCCGCGCGGTCTAACGCCTATTAACCATTCTGGTTATTCTTCATACACCGCAGAGATGTTACATTGATGCGGTGTATTAGTTTTTGCCGCATTAATGAACACTTATTTAATACTGCGAATATTCTGCGGACCTTCGTCCGAAACTCTACAAAGTCGATTGATTATACAGGCAATGCTTCATTATCATCCTTCGTGGCTGTGTAGTGGATGTACAGCTATAGTTTGTTATGCACTCATTCTATCCAGGCATAACCTTTACTACAGGGATAACGTTCAATGAATAAGTATTGGCTGTCAGGAATTATTTTTCTTGCCTATGGATTGGCTTCTCCCGCATTCTCTTCAGAGACTGCCACATTAGCGATTAATGGCAGGATCAGTCCCCCAACATGCAGTATGGCTATGGTTAATGGTCAACCTCAACAGCATTGTGGTCAGTTAACGTATAATGTTGACACCCGTCATCTGTTTTCTTCGCCCGTCAAAGGTGTAACGACAGAAGTGGTTGTTGCAGGTAGCGATAGCAAACGTCGAATCGTGTTAAATCGCTACGATTAATTTGGCAACCTGATTTTAATTGCATTTAGAAAGCCGAAATCATTTATATAAATGATTTCGGCTTTTTTATTGATATCAACAATACCATTTACATAAATCTACATTAATTGATAGATGCGATAAATAGTTAATACTCTTAAATATTTGTTGTATTTATAGTGCAATGGTTAATTTGTTTTAAATCAATAAAACAATGTGTTTACATTGCGGCAACTTTTTTGATGTGAGAAATTTGTTTCCAAGAGATACAGACTCTTAACAACCAAAAATAAATTTTATTAAGGAACATATTATGAAACGTTCAATTATTGCTGCCGCTGTCTTTTCTTCTTTTTTTATGAGCGCTGGAGTATTTGCTGCAGACGTTGATACCGGAACATTAACTATTAAGGGGAATATTGCAGAATCTCCGTGTAAATTCGAAGCGGGTGGTGATTCAGTAAGTATTAATATGCCGACTGTACCAACCAGTGTCTTTGAAGGTAAAGCTAAATATTCTACCTATGATGATGCAGTCGGTGTAACCAGCAGCATGTTAAAAATTAGCTGCCCGAAAGAAGTTGCTGGTGTAAAACTCTCGTTGATTACCAACGATAAAATAACCGGTAACGATAAGGCGATAGCCAGTAGCAACGATACCGTGGGTTACTATCTCTATTTAGGTGATAACAGCGATGTCCTGGATGTTTCTGCACCTTTTAACATTGAGAGTTATAAAACAGCGGAAGGTCAATATGCTATTCCGTTTAAAGCAAAATACCTGAAACTGACAGATAACTCAGTGCAATCAGGTGATGTGTTATCTTCTCTGGTTATGCGTGTGGCGCAGGATTAATAAATAAAATTGTAAGTTTCTCCAGGTAATAAACATGGCCGCTATCCCATGGCGGCCTTTTAATTTAAGAGGCATTAAAATGAAAGGATTATTATCTTTACTCATTTTTTCTATGGTCCTTCCTGCACATGCCGGAATTGTTATCTACGGGACGCGCATTATTTACCCGGCAGAAAATAAAGAAGTGATGGTGCAGTTGATGAACCAGGGAAACCGTTCTTCGCTGCTGCAGGCGTGGATTGATGATGGCGATACGTCATTACCACCAGAAAAAATTCAGGTTCCTTTCATGTTAACGCCACCAGTGGCAAAAATAGGGGCAAATTCCGGGCAGCAAGTAAAAATCAAAATTATGCCGAATAAACTGCCCACTAATAAAGAAAGCATTTTTTATCTGAATGTTCTGGATATTCCACCAAATAGTCCAGAGCAAGAAGGTAAGAATGCACTGAAGTTTGCGATGCAAAACAGAATTAAGTTGTTTTACCGGCCAGCGGGTATTGCTCCGGTAAATAAAGCGACATTTAAAAAATTGCTGGTAAATCGCAGTGGCAATGGTTTGGTGATAAAAAATGACTCAGCTAATTGGGTGACGATTTCGGATGTCAAAGCTAATAATGTCAAAGTCAATTATGAAACTATTATGATTGCCCCCTTAGAAAGTCAGAGTGTTAATGTCAAAAGTAATAATGCAAATAACTGGCATCTGACCATTATCGATGACCATGGCAACTATATTAGTGACAAAATTTAATTGCAGGAGCTGCCTATGTTGAGAATGACCCCACTTGCATCAGCAATCGTAGCGTTATTGCTCGGCATTGAAGCTTATGCAGCTGAAGAAACCTTTGATACCCATTTTATGATAGGTGGAATGAAAGACCAGCAGGTTGCAAATATTCGTCTTGATGATAATCAACCCTTACCGGGGCAGTATGACATCGATATTTATGTCAATAAGCAATGGCGCGGGAAATATGAGATTATTGTTAAAGACAACCCGCAAGAAACATGTTTATCAAGAGAAGTTATCAAGCGGTTAGGCATTAATAGCGATAACTTCGCCAGCGGTAAGCAATGTTTAACATTTGAGCAACTTGTTCAGGGTGGGAGCTATACCTGGGATATCGGGGTTTTTCGTCTCGATTTCAGTGTCCCGCAGGCCTGGGTGGAAGAACTGGAAAGTGGCTATGTTCCACCGGAAAACTGGGAGCGGGGTATTAATGCGTTTTATACCTCTTATTATCTGAGTCAGTATTACAGCGACTATAAAGCGTCGGGTAATAACAAGAGTACATATGTACGTTTTAACAGCGGGTTAAATTTACTGGGGTGGCAACTGCATTCTGATGCCAGTTTCAGTAAAACAAATAACAATCCAGGGGTGTGGAAAAGCAATACCCTGTATCTGGAACGTGGATTTGCCCAACTTCTCGGCACGCTTCGCGTGGGTGATATGTACACATCAAGCGATATTTTTGATTCTGTTCGCTTCAGAGGTGTGCGGTTGTTTCGTGATATGCAGATGTTGCCTAACTCGAAACAAAATTTTACGCCACGGGTGCAGGGGATTGCTCAGAGTAACGCGCTGGTAACTATTGAACAGAATGGTTTTGTCGTTTATCAGAAAGAGGTTCCTCCTGGCCCGTTCGCGATTACAGATTTGCAGTTGGCCGGTGGTGGAGCAGATCTTGATGTCAGCGTGAAAGAGGCGGACGGCTCGGTAACCACCTATCTGGTGCCTTATGCAGCGGTGCCAAATATGCTGCAACCCGGCGTGTCGAAATATGATTTAGCGGCGGGTCGTAGCCATATTGAAGGGGCGAGCAAACAAAGTGATTTTGTCCAGGCGGGTTATCAGTATGGTTTTAATAATTTATTGACGCTGTATGGTGGCTCGATGGTCGCGAATAATTATTACGCGTTTACTTTGGGGGCTGGCTGGAATACACGCATTGGTGCCATTTCCGTCGATGCCACTAAGTCGCATAGTAAACAAGACAACGGCGATGTGTTTGACGGGCAAAGTTATCAAATTGCCTACAACAAATTTGTGAGCCAAACGTCGACGCGTTTTGGTCTGGCGGCCTGGCGTTATTCGTCGCGTGATTACCGGACATTTAACGATCACGTTTGGGCAAACAATAAAGATAATTATCGCCGTGATGAAAACGATGTCTATGACATTGCCGATTATTACCAGAACGATTTTGGCCACAAAAATAGCTTTTCCGCCAATATGAGCCAGTCATTGCCAGAAGGTTGGGGGTCTGTGTCATTAAGTACGTTATGGCGAGATTACTGGGGGCGTAGCGGCAGTAGTAAGGATTATCAGTTGAGTTATTCCAACAACCTGCGACGGATAAGCTATACCCTCGCGGCAAGCCAGGCTTATGACGAGAATCATCATGAAGAGAAACGTTTTAATATTTTTATATCGATTCCCTTTGATTGGGGTGATGACGTTTCGACGCCTCGTCGGCAAATATATATGTCTAACTCAACGACGTTTGATGATCAGGGGTTTGCCTCAAATAATACGGGATTATCAGGAACAGTAGGGAGTCGGGATCAGTTCAATTATGGTGTCAACCTGAGTCATCAACATCAGGGAAATGAAACGACAGCTGGGGCGAATTTGACCTGGAACGCGCCGGTTGCGACAGTGAATGGCAGTTATAGTCAGTCGAGTACTTATCGACAGGCTGGAGCCAGTGTTTCAGGGGGCATTGTCGCCTGGTCGGGTGGCGTTAATCTGGCGAACCGTCTTTCCGAAACGTTTGCTGTGATGAATGCGCCAGGAATTAAAGATGCTTATGTCAATGGGCAAAAATATCGCACAACAAACCGTAATGGAGTGGTGATATACGACGGAATGACACCTTATCGGGAAAATCACCTGATGCTGGATGTGTCGCAAAGCGATAGCGAAGCAGAATTACGTGGCAACCGGAAAATTGCCGCCCCTTATCGCGGCGCGGTTGTACTGGTTAATTTTGATACCGATCAGCGCAAGCCATGGTTTATAAAAGCGTTAAGAGCAGATGGGCAATCATTAACGTTTGGTTATGAAGTCAATGATATCCATGGTCATAATATTGGCGTTGTCGGCCAGGGAAGTCAGTTATTTATTCGCACCAATGAAGTACCGCCATCGGTTAATGTGGCAATTGATAAGCAACAAGGACTTTCATGCACAATCACCTTCGGTAAAGAGATTGATGAAAGTAGAAATTATATTTGCCAGTAATAGTCAGGTGGTTCTATGGAAATTCGCATAATGCTATTTATATTAATGATGATGGTTATGCCTGTGAGCTATGCGGCATGTTATAGTGAGTTATCTGTTCAGCACAACTTGGTTGTTCAGGGGGATTTTGCACTTACTCAAACACAAATGGCGACATATGAGCATAATTTTAATGATTCGTCATGCGTAAGTACAAATACTATCACCCCTATGAGCCCGTCGGATATTATTGTTGGACTTTATAACGATACCATAAAATTAAATTTACATTTTGAATGGACCAATAAAAACAACATCACGTTGTCAAATAATCAGACCAGTTTCACCAGTGGTTATTCAGTTACGGTGACACCTGCGGCCAGTAATGCAAAAGTGAATGTTTCTGCGGGGGGCGGCGGTTCAGTGATGATTAATGGTGTTGCGACATTATCCAGTGCTTCATCATCGACACGCGGGAGTGCCGCAGTACAATTTCTACTGTGTTTATTAGGTGGCAAGTCATGGGATGCATGTGTAAATAGCTACAGAAATGCATTGGCACAAAATGCAGGTGTCTATTCCTTTAATCTGACATTGTCATACAACCCGATAACCACAACCTGCAAACCGGACGATTTATTAATTACTTTAGACAGTATTCCCGTTTCACAATTACCAGCCACAGGTAACAAAGCAACAATAAATAGTAAACAAGGGGATATTATTCTGCGTTGTAAAAATTTATTAGGTCAACAAAATCAAACATCACGGAAAATGCAGGTGTATTTATCAAGTTCTGACTTGTTAACCAACAGCAACACAATACTGAAAGGTGCGGAAGATAATGGCGTAGGATTTATTCTTGAAAGTAATGGTTCGCCAGTCACACTTTTAAATATCACTAACAGCAGTAAAGGATATACAAATTTAAAGGCAGTTGCGGCGAAGTCAAAACTTACAGATACAACGGTTTCAATTCCGATAACAGCCAGTTACTACGTCTACGATACAAACAAAGTTAAATCTGGCGCACTGGAGGCAACCGCATTAATCAACGTGAAATACGACTAATAACAAGCAAGACGAGCAAGTGGCTAATAATAAAAAATAACAAGGTGTCTGCATTTCCCCCTCATGATGAGGGGGCTTTTTTTAGCGATGATAAAAAATCTCACCGTCGTAGGCTTTAATGATTTTACCGTCGGTGTCGCTGATCAACACGTACGCGCCACCCATATAGGTCCAGTGCGTCCCGGCATCAGGCGCGGGCAGGTTACGCAACTGCCACTGCTTAATGTTGTACTCATCGGTACGGTACATTTCTGGTACGGTGTCCCCTGGTTTGAAATGCTTAAAGTCAGCAATGAAACTACTTAACTCATACTTAGAAATTCCCGAGGTATTGGTCGAACCCGCGGTGGCTGGTGCGGCCCAGGCGGCACTGGTAACCAGCAAAAGCGCACCCAGCAACATCTTATTTTTAATGGTCATAAACTCTCCACTTTGGGGATCTGTAATATCAGTCGCATATCTTTCCTGCCATACAATATAACTGACAAGCGATATTTTGTTAGTGATCCCATGATTTCGTAAAAAGTGTAAATGAAAGGATGCCCTAAAAGCATCCTTAGCGAGCAGAGAGTCAGCGGAAATAGCTGATTTAAGAATCATCCTGGGCTGAAGATAACATGCAAGCCTAAAGGATTGAGTTATCGCATTATGCCCATGAAGCCATGTACGCCCATATACACACCGACTAAGCCAATCAACAGACTGGAAAAATAGGGGGCGCGTTTAGCGAGAGTGTTAAATCCGCTCCAGCGTTTTGCGACCTGCTGAACGCTGATTGCTGCGCCAACGCCTACGGTGACAAGCGTTAACGCCAGGCCAATGCTGAAACTGACGACCAGTGTTGCGCCCAGTGTCAGGGCTTTCAACTGAATGCATATCAACAGCACGGTAATTGCTGCCGGGCAGGGGATAAGGCCACCGGTTAAGCCAAATAACAAAATTTGCCAGTTGGTGACCTCTCTACCATCAAAGCGTCGTTTAATGTCATTGGCATGGGCTCGTGCATGGGCATCCTGATACTCGCCATGTTCGTGATGGTGATGATGTCCATGGTCGTGGTGATGTTCGTGATCGTGATGATGATGCTCATAATCATGCCCGTGCATATTCTCCAGCCAGTTGCGTTCGCCGCGCCAGGTACGCCAGAACATCCAGAACGCGGTGCTAATAATGATCACTGCGGAAATCAGCTGGAGCCACGGTTCTGCTGATTGAGCAGTAAAGCGCTTGCTGATCACCATCCCGCCAAAGGCAATTAACCAGACCACTGCGGTATGCGAAATAGTTGCTGCCAGTCCGAGCATCACCGCTTGTTTAATGGTGCCTTTGATGGCGATGATAAACGCCGCCATCATCGTTTTTGAGTGCCCTGGTTCCAGGCCATGAAGCGCACCAAGTAAGATGGCGCTGGGGATGAAGAACCAGGCGTTTCCTTGCTGAAGAAGAGTTGTAAATTCGGTCATGATAATAATTCTTAGTATTAATTCGGCAATCTGATTCTACTCCCCCCCAGTACCTGATACTACCCCCCAGTAGATTAATAGTGCTATGATTTTTCATATTCTTGTTAACCAGGTGTTGCCATGTCTCATACAATCCGTGATAAACAGAAACTGAAAGCGCGTGCCAGTAAGATTCAGGGCCAGGTCGTGGCGCTCAAGAAAATGCTCGACGAGCCGCACGAATGCGCTGCAGTTTTACAACAGATTGCTGCTATCCGTGGCGCGGTAAACGGTCTGATGCGGGAAGTGATTAAAGGTCATCTGACGGAACACATCGTTCACCAGGGGGATGAGCTAAAACGTGAAGAAGATCTGGATGTCGTTCTGAAGGTGCTGGATTCATATATCAAATAATTTATTAACGCGATTGTAAAACTGCCGTTTTTCCTCGTTTACAACGCGTGCGCTGGACATTACCATCCTCCTCTGCGATTTATCATCGCAACCAAACGACTCGGGGTGCCCTTCTGCGTGAAGGCTGAGAAATACCCGTATCACCTGATCTGGATAATGCCAGCGTAGGGAAGTCACGGACCACCAGGTCATTGCTTCTTCACGTTATGGCAGGAGCAAACTATGCAAGTCGACCTGCTGGGTTCAGCGCAATCTGCGCACGCGTTACACCTTTTTCACCAACATTCCCCTCTTGTGCACTGCATGACCAATGATGTGGTGCAAACCTTTACCGCCAATACCTTGCTGGCGCTCGGTGCATCGCCAGCGATGGTTATCGAAACCGAAGAGGCCAGTCAGTTTGCGGCTATCGCCAGTGCCTTGTTGATTAACGTTGGCACACTGACGCAGCCACGCGCTCAGGCGATGCGTGCTGCCGTTGAGCAAGCAAAAAGCTCTCAAACACCCTGGACGCTTGATCCAGTAGCGGTGGGTGCGCTCGATTATCGCCGCCATTTTTGTCATGAACTTTTATCTTTTAAACCGGCAGCGATACGTGGTAATGCTTCGGAAATCATGGCATTAGCTGGCATTGCTAATGGCGGACGGGGAGTGGATACCACTGACGCCGCAGCTAACGCGATACCCGCTGCACAAACACTGGCACGGGAAACTGGCGCAATCGTCGTGGTCACTGGCGAGATGGATTATGTTACCGATGGACATTGTATCATTGGTATTCACGGTGGTGATCCGTTAATGACCAAAGTGGTAGGAACTGGCTGTGCATTATCGGCGGTTGTCGCTGCCTGCTGTGCGTTACCAGGCGATACGCTGGAAAATGTCGCATCTGCCTGTCACTGGATGAAACAAGCCGGAGAACGCGCAGTCGCCAGAAGCGAGGGGCCAGGCAGTTTTGTTCCACATTTCCTTGATGCGCTCTGGCAATTGACGCAGGAGGTGCAGGCATGAAACGAATTAACGCTCTGACGATTGCCGGTACTGATCCGAGTGGTGGTGCGGGGATTCAGGCCGATCTTAAAACCTTCTCGGCACTTGGCGCTTATGGTTGCTCAGTTATTACTGCACTGGTGGCGCAAAATACCCGTGGCGTACAGTCGGTGTATCGCATTGAGCCTGATTTTGTCGCCGCCCAGCTCGATTCGGTGTTCAGCGATGTGCGAATCGATACCACTAAAATCGGTATGCTGGCGGAAACCGATATTGTTGAAGCGGTGGCAGAACGGTTGCAACGTTATCAGATCCAAAACGTGGTACTCGACACCGTTATGCTGGCAAAAAGCGGCGACCCGCTGCTTTCACCTTCGGCGGTTGCTACGCTGCGCAGTCGATTATTGCCACAGGTTTCATTAATAACGCCAAACTTGCCCGAAGCTGCCGCCTTGCTCGACGCGCCACACGCGCGCACCGAACAGGAAATGCTGGAACAAGGGCGATCGCTGTTGGCGATGGGCTGTGGCGCAGTGCTAATGAAAGGTGGTCATCTGGATGATGAGCAAAGCCCGGACTGGCTGTTTACCCGCGAGGGTGAACAACGGTTTACCGCACCGCGCATTATGACCAAAAACACCCACGGCACTGGTTGTACACTCTCTGCGGCGTTGGCTGCACTACGCCCGCGCCATACAAACTGGGCTGACACCGTACAGGAGGCAAAAAGCTGGCTTTCATCGGCGTTAGCCCAGGCCGACACGCTGGAAGTTGGTCACGGTATTGGTCCGGTTCACCACTTCCACGCCTGGTGGTGAGCACCGTACTATAGCTGCTTTGGTTATTGTCAGCCTTTGGCACTGACATTCAGGGATGAAACCAATGCAGCTAAGAATTACCAGTCGAAAAAAACTCACCTCTCTATTATGCGCTCTTGGGCTAATTTCCATCGTTGCAATTTATCCGCGTCAGACGGTGAATTTTTTCTATTCGACAGCAGTTCAGATTACAGACTACATCCACTTCTACGGTTATCGCCCGGTTAAATCTTTCGCTATTCGCATTCCTGCCAGTTACACCATTCACGGAATAGATGTTTCGCGCTGGCAGGAGCGGATCGACTGGCAGCGGGTGGCAAAAATGCGCGACAACGGTATCCGCTTACAGTTTGCTTTTATTAAGGCGACGGAAGGCGAAAAGCTGGTGGACCCCTATTTTTCGCGTAACTGGCAACTAAGCCGCGAAAATGGCCTGCTGCGTGGGGCGTATCATTATTTCTCCCCGTCGGTATCCGCTTCAGTTCAGGCGAGATTATTTCTGCAAACGGTGGATTTCTCACAAGGCGATTTCCCTGCCGTGCTGGACGTAGAAGAACGGGGAAAATTATCGGCAAAAGAATTACGCAAGCGGGTAAGTCAGTGGCTAAAAATGGTCGAAAAAAGTACGGGGAAAAAGCCGATTATTTACTCAGGAGCCGTTTTTTATCACACCAATCTGGCGGGCTATTTCAATGAATATCCGTGGTGGGTGGCTCACTACTATCAACGTCGTCCGGACAATGACGGAATGGCCTGGCGCTTCTGGCAGCATTCCGACCGTGGACAGGTAGATGGCATCAATGGTCCGGTGGATTTTAATGTATTTAATGGCACGGTGGAGGAGTTGCAGGCATTCGTTGATGGGATTAAAGAAACGCCTTAAATAAGAAGCAGTGATATACTCCCACCAGACTCCCCGGCAGGAAAAAGACAAATGGAACAAGCGCATACCCAGCTGATTGCCCAACTGAACGAGCGTATTTTAGCGGCGGATAACACGCCGCTTTATATTAAGTTTGCCGAAACGGTAAAAAATGCCGTGCGCAGCGGGGTGCTGGAGCATGGCAATATTTTGCCCGGTGAGCGTGATTTAAGTCAGTTAACCGGCGTTTCGCGCATTACGGTGCGCAAGGCGATGCAGGCGCTGGAAGAAGAGGGTGTGGTGACGCGTTCGCGCGGTTACGGCACGCAGATCAACAACATCTTCGAATACTCGTTGAAAGAAGCGCGAGGTTTTTCTCAGCAGGTGGTATTGCGCGGGAAAAAGCCCGATACGCTATGGGTTAACAAGCGTGTCGTGAAATGTCCCGAAGAAGTCGCGCAGCAGCTGGCGGTCGAAGCAGGAAGTGATGTCTTTTTGCTTAAGCGTATTCGCTATGTCGATGAAGAAGCGGTATCGATTGAGGAATCGTGGGTTCCGGCGCATTTAATTCATGATGTTGATGCCATCGGGATTTCACTTTATGACTATTTCCGCAGCCAGCACATTTACCCACAACGTACGCGTTCCCGCGTTAGCGCCCGGATGCCGGATGCCGAGTTTCAGTCACATATTCAGTTAGATAGCAAAATACCGGTGCTGGTGATCAAGCAAGTGGCGCTTGACCAACAGCAACGGCCTATTGAGTACAGCATTAGCCACTGTCGCAGCGATCTATACGTTTTTGTGTGCGAGGAGTAGTTCCTCGCGCGTTGGCGCACAATCACCGCCCCGATGCCCGACAACCCACGACGCCACTGCATTGCCCAGTAATACGGCATCCGCCAGTGGCAGACCAGAGGCCAGCCCGGCAAGTACGCCACCGGCATGACTGTCGCCCGCCCCAATGGTGTCGACAACTTGCGTTGGAAATGCCGGAATGCAGCCAGAAGCGTCGTTGCTGAAATACCATGCGCCTTCTTTATCGAGACGAACGATCAACGGCGCGGCAAATTTCTCCTGCCATTGCTTGCCAAGTGTTGTTATCTCTGCGGATAAAGCAAAACGTTCGGCGGCAATCTCAGCCTCTTGACGATTGAGCGACACTAAAGGTCGACAGGCCATGATCCGCGCCAGTAATGCATCCGGGATATCGCCAATACGTGGGCCAAAATCGATAAACGGCGTCACGTCTTGCAGCTCTTCCAGCCATTCCACTAACAATTCGCCGCAGGGCGAGGCCAGTTGATAACCGGAAAAATAGAGCAGGCTGCCAGGCGCAACGGTTAATCGCGCCAGCCACTGGCGATTCCACTGATTTTCAACACCGCTGAATGACATAAAAGTGCGTTCGCCATCCGGCTCAACCAGCGCCAGACACCAGCCGTTATCACCTTCGGCGTTATCGATCAGGCTGATTAAGCCCTCTTTTGCCATCCGGTTGCGAATAATCTCCGCCCACACGCCCTGACCGAGCGGCAAGGCATTACCCGCTTCGATGCCGAGGCGCTTTAACGCCACGGCAATATTCAGTGCGCAGCCGCCAACGTTAACGCTCTGCTGTTTCAGTTCGATATCGCACCCACGCCAGGGGAGGGCATAAGCGTCGGCGATCACGTCAATGACCGCCGCGCCGACGACCATCACCGACTGACGCGTGGTTAATTCAGGCAGCAGCGTGTGTAATCGAGCGCCGCTCATACCGCCTCCCGTTGTTGACGATATTTCGCCAGCGCTGTGGCATAGCGGTTGAAATCAAGCTGATTTACCGCATCCAGTTCCGCCTTTAACGCAGGATCGATAGCGTTAACGCCATGCAACGCGCCGCAAATTGCCGTCGCCATAGCACCGATGGTGTCTGTGTCGCCGCCAAGGTTAGCGCACAGGACGGCGCAGCGATTCGGGTCGGTTTGTGCCAGTTCAACCAGCGCAATGGCGCACGGAACGGACTCAATAGTGCTGGTACCTGCGCCAACGACCTGGTAAAGCTGTTCGCTGGCGGATTCGGTGCCGTCGGCATTGCGCACAATTTTCAGCGCAATCTCCAGCCGCGCCGCCAGTGAGGCGCTGAACGTAGTGATGCGTTTTTGCTGTGCATGTCGCGCAATTGAAGGCAGGGAATCAACAATCGCTGACCAGCTTTCTCCGTCAATGGCACTAGAAATCGCCCATGCGATGACTACCGCGCCTGCAACCGCCAGATCGGATTTATGGGTCGGGCTGGACGCCAGCGCTACATCATCAATAAAGGAATCAACATCACGCGCCGGAAGCAAACAACCTAATGGCGAGACGCGCATCGCTGCGCCGTTGGTCACGCCGTTGTTTTCCAGTTCAGCAACGGGTTTACCGTCGCGAATGGCGTTAAGCGCAATCTTCGAGGTCGGACCTAGTACGTTTTTGTTAAAGGCGTCGAAACGCAGCGCCCAGTCGAGAATATTACGCCCAATCAGATCCGGATCGATCTTGCCTTCACGTTCCAGTAACGCATCCGCCAGACACAGCGCCATCGAGGTATCGTCGGTGAATTCGGCGCGGTTAAAATAACAGGCCGCGTTATTCTCCTTTGGTCCAGGAAGAAAACGGTCAATCCAGCCAAAGTGTGCTTTAACGCGGCTGCGTGGCCAAAGCTCGGAGGGCATCCCCATCGCATCCCCTAACGCCTGCCCATAAAGAGCACCGAGAATACGTTCTGTTTTCATTTAACTTCCCCTTGTGTCAACGCAATATCGCGATCATCGACCTTGATAGCCGTAATTTCGTTGTCGGATTCGCGGAAAAAAATCATGAACAGCACGGCGATAATGGCAATCATCACCGCGCCGAAAGTCCACATCCCGGACCAGTTGAAAGTCAGTCCGTTTACCGGTTCCTGATAAGCGAACATCTTTTCCATCATCACACCGCCAAGACGATAGCCGAGCAAACTGCCGAAGCCCTGGCAGCAGAGCGTGATCAGCCCCTGCGCAGCGGTACGCATATGCACGGGGGCTTTTTTATCGACATAGATGTAAGCGGTAACGTAGTAAAAATCGTAACTTACGCCGTGAAGCAAAATACCGAGGAACAGTAACGCGTAGGTGAAATATTCATCCGCACTACCGTAAATAAAGAAGCCATAGCGGATCGCAGCGGTGACCAGACCAAGCAATAATACCTTTTTGATACCAAAGCGTTTAGTGAAAAACGGCAATGCCAGCATAAAGAAGATTTCAGAGAACTGGCCGAGCGTCATCCAGCCGGTGGCGTTTTTCATGCCAACTTCGGTCAGATAACCGTTGGCAAAGATGTAATAGAACGCTAGTGGCATCGCAAACAGGAATGAACAGAAGAAAAAGACGAGGAAGTTTTTATCGCGCAGCAGGATCAGCGCATCCAGGCCGAGCATGACTTTAATATCCATTTTGCCGGTGCTTTTTGGTGGCGTGTCGGGCAGGAAAAACGCAAACACACCGAGCAGAGCAGAACTTCCGGCGGTAATCAGCAGCGGGATGTTAGTCGGTGAGATATCGGCATACCCCAGTATTTGCGGCAAGAAACCACATGCCAGACCGGAGGCAATCCAGCCGATAGTGCCCATCACACGAATGCGCGGGAAATCACGCTCAACATCCGGCACGTTGGCAAAAGCGATGCTGTTAGTCAGCGCAATGGTCGGCATATAGGTTAGCGAGTAGGCCAGCAGTAACGGGAAGAACCCGGCAAAAGTGGTCTGTTGCGCAGCGAAATACATCAGCAGCGCGCCTGCGAACATCAATACCGCCAGCACTTTCTGCGCCGAGAAAAAGCGGTCAGTGATGGAGCCAACCAGAATTGGCGACAGGATCGCCGCAATGGCGGTACAGGCATACGACCAGCCAATTTCTCCGGCACTAAAACCGCTTTTACTTAACCACAACCACAATGGCACAAACCACGCGCCCCAGATAAACCATTCAACAAACATCATGAACGACAGCTTTGCTGTTGTTTTCATCTTTTAATTCCTTCATGACAGGTAATGTAAGGTACGCGATGACAATACCACTTAATAATACCTTTTAAATACCTTTGCGGTGAAAACTTGACCGCGCTAACATTTTTTCTGATGAATCGAGCCAACAGAAAACGCTGAAAAAACATCCAAAAGATGGAAAAACTCGCCCGTAACGACCAGGATTATGATTGCCCGCAAAAGGCGGGCCAGGAAAATCCATAGCCGATATCCAATCGGAATTTACGGGAGCATAGTAATGACAGATATTGCGCAGTTGCTTGGCAAAGACGCCGACAACCTTTTACAGCACCGTTGTATGACTATTCCTTCTGACCAGCTTTATCTCCCCGGACATGACTACGTAGACCGCGTGATGATTGACAATAATCGCCCGCCTGCGGTGTTACGTAATATGCAGACGTTGTACAACACCGGGCGTCTGGCTGGCACAGGATATCTTTCTATTCTGCCGGTTGACCAGGGCGTTGAGCACTCTGCCGGAGCTTCATTTGCTGCTAACCCGCTCTACTTTGACCCGAAAAACATTGTTGAACTGGCGATCGAAGCGGGCTGTAACTGTGTGGCGTCAACTTACGGCGTGCTGGCGTCGGTATCGCGGCGTTATGCGCATCGCATTCCATTCCTCGTCAAACTTAATCACAACGAGACGCTAAGTTACCCGAATACCTACGATCAAACGCTGTATGCCAGCGTGGAGCAGGCGTTCAACATGGGCGCGGTTGCGGTTGGTGCGACTATCTATTTTGGCTCGGAAGAGTCACGTCGCCAGATTGAAGAAATTTCTGCGGCTTTTGAACGTGCGCACGAGCTGGGCATGGTGACAGTGCTGTGGGCCTATTTGCGTAACTCCGCCTTTAAGAAAGATGGCGTTGATTACCATGTTTCCGCCGACCTGACTGGTCAGGCGAACCATCTGGCGGCGACCATTGGCGCGGACATCGTCAAACAGAAAATGGCGGAAAATAACGGCGGTTATAAAGCGATTAATTACGGTTATACCGACGATCGCGTGTACAGCAAGTTAACCAGCGAAAACCCGATTGATCTGGTGCGTTATCAGTTAGCTAACTGCTATATGGGCCGGGCTGGGTTGATAAACTCCGGCGGTGCTGCGGGCGGTGAAACTGACCTCAGTGATGCAGTGCGTACTGCGGTTATCAACAAACGCGCTGGCGGAATGGGGCTGATTCTTGGACGTAAAGCGTTCAAGAAATCGATGGCTGACGGCGTGAAACTGATTAACGCCGTGCAGGACGTTTATCTCGATAGCAAAATTACTATCGCCTGATACGCCTTATACGAACAACACCACCCCGTAGGACGGATAAGGCGTTTACGCTGCATCCGGCAACCTATGCCTGATGCGACGCTGAAGCGTCTTATCATGCCTACATAGCACTGCCACGTATGTTTACACCGCATCCGGCATAAAAACACGCGCACTTTGCTACGGCTTCCCTATCGGGAGGCCGTTTTTTTGCCTTTCACTCCTCGAACAATTTTCATATTGTCGTTTTTGTGATCGTTATCTCGATATTTAAAAACAAATAATTTCATTATATTTTGAAATCGAAAACAAACGACAGGATATGAAAATGTACGTGGTATCGACAAAGCAGATGCTGAACAACGCACAGCGCGGCGGTTATGCGGTTCCGGCATTCAATATTCACAATCTCGAAACGATGCAAGTGGTGGTAGAAACCGCTGCCAACCTGCATGCGCCGGTCATCATCGCCGGAACGCCTGGCACATTTACTCATGCTGGTACAGAAAATCTGTTGGCGCTGGTCAGCGCGATGGCGAAGCAATATCACCATCCACTGGCAATTCATCTCGACCATCACACGAAATTTGACGATATCGCTCAGAAGGTTCGTTCTGGCGTGCGCTCAGTCATGATTGACGCCTCGCATTTGCCTTTTGCGCAAAATATTTCACGGGTCAAAGAGGTGGTGGATTTTTGCCATCGCTTTGATGTCAGCGTCGAGGCGGAGCTGGGGCAACTTGGCGGCCAGGAAGATGATGTGCAAGTCAATGAAGCCGATGCGTTGTACACCAACCCCGCTCAGGCGCGTGAATTTGCCGAGGCAACCGGAATTGATTCCCTGGCGGTCGCCATCGGCACGGCTCATGGGATGTATGCCAGCGCACCGGCGCTTGATTTTTCTAGACTGGAGAACATTCGCCAGTGGGTGAACTTACCGCTGGTGCTGCATGGCGCGTCAGGGTTATCGACTAAGGATATTCAGCAAACCATCAAACTGGGGATATGCAAAATCAACGTTGCAACGGAGCTGAAAAATGCCTTCTCGCAGGCGTTAAAAAATTACCTGACCGAGCACCCTGAAGCGACCGATCCCCGGGATTATTTGCAGTCGGCTAAATCCGCAATGCGCGATGTGGTGAGCAAAGTGATTGCCGATTGTGGCTGCGAGGGCAGGGCATAACGCACCTGCCATTTAACAAGGAAAAAACATGAAAACGTTAATTGCCCGGCATAAAGCTGGTGAACATATCGGCATATGTTCAGTCTGTTCTGCCCATCCGTTGGTTATCGAAGCGGCGCTGGCATTTGATCGCAACAGCACGCGCAAAGTGCTGATTGAAGCAACGTCAAACCAGGTCAATCAATTTGGCGGTTATACCGGAATGACACCGGCAGACTTTCGCGAATTTGTTTTTACGATTGCCGATAAAGTTGGGTTTGCACGCGAACGCATTATTCTCGGCGGCGATCATCTGGGGCCAAACTGCTGGCAGCAAGAAAATGCGGATGCGGCGATGGAAAAATCCGTCGAGCTGGTAAAGGAATATGTTCGTGCCGGCTTCAGTAAAATTCATCTTGATGCGTCAATGTCCTGCGCGGGGGATCCCATACCGTTAGCACCAGAAACGGTTGCGGAACGAGCTGCTGTGCTTTGCTTTGCTGCGGAAAGTGTGGCGACAGATTGCCAGCGTGAGCAACTGAGCTATGTCATTGGCACCGAAGTTCCGGTTCCGGGCGGTGAGGCCAGCGCCATTCAGTCAGTACACATCACCCATGTTGAAGATGCCGCCAATACTTTACGTACGCATCAAAAGGCCTTTATTGCCCGTGGGCTGACAGAGGCGTTAACACGTGTGATTGCCATCGTGGTGCAGCCGGGTGTGGAATTTGATCACAGCAATATTATCCATTATCAGCCGCAGGAAGCGCAGCCGCTGGCGCAATGGATAGAAAACACCCGAATGGTTTATGAAGCACATTCTACCGATTACCAGACCCGGACGGCTTATTGGGAATTAGTCCGCGATCACTTTGCAATATTGAAAGTCGGTCCCGCATTAACCTTTGCTTTACGCGAGGCGATATTTGCACTGGCACAAATTGAGCAGGAACTTATCGCCCCTGAAAATCGCAGCGGTTGCCTGGCGGTAATTGAAGAAGTGATGCTCGACGAACCGCAATACTGGAAAAAATATTATCGTACGGGTTTTAACGATTCATTACTGGATATTCGTTACAGCCTGTCGGATCGTATTCGTTATTACTGGCCGCATAGTCGGATTAAAAATAGCGTCGAAACGATGATGGTGAATCTTGAAGGCGTGGACATCCCACTGGGCATGATTAGTCAGTATCTTCCCAAACAATTTGAACGCATTCAGTCCGGGGAATTATCAGCAATACCGCATCAGCTGATTATGGATAAAATTTATGATGTTTTGCGCGCCTATCGCTACGGCTGTGCGGAATAAGGACGGTATATGACTAACCTGTTTGTTCGTAGCGGAATTTCTTTTGTCGATCGTAGCGAAGTTTTAACCCATATCGGTAATGAGATGCTCGCCAAAGGTGTGGTTCATGATACCTGGCCACAGGCATTAATTGCCAGAGAAGCAGAATTCCCTACCGGGATAATGCTTGAGCAGCACGCTATTGCAATACCGCATTGTGAGGCGATTCATGCTAAGTCGTCAGCCATTTATCTGTTAAGGCCAACAAATAAAGTTCATTTTCAGCAAGCGGATGATGATAACGACGTGGTGGTATCGTTGGTTATTGCGTTGATTGTGGAAAATCCGCAGCAGCAATTGAAACTTTTACGCTGTTTATTTGGCAAGTTACAACAGCCCGATATCGTCGAGACACTAATCACTCTTCCTGAAACCCAGTTAAAGGAATACTTCACAAAGTATGTTTTAGATTCAGACGAATAAATCCCTCTGTAACAATAAAAAGGACTATTTATGAAACGCAAGATTATTGTCGCTTGCGGAGGCGCGGTTGCGACCTCTACGATGGCGGCGGAAGAAATTAAAGAGTTGTGTCAGAATCATAATATTCCTGTTGAATTAATCCAGTGTCGGGTTAATGAAATAGAAACCTATATGGATGGTGTGCATTTGATATGCACCACTGCCAAAGTGGATCGTAGTTTTGGCGATATTCCGTTAGTTCACGGCATGCCTTTTATTTCTGGTATCGGTATCGAAGCATTACAAAATAAAATTCTGACTATCTTACAGGGGTGACCTATGTTTTCAGAAGTCATGCGTTATATTCTCGACCTCGGCCCTACGGTGATGCTGCCGATTGTCATCATTATTTTTTCTAAAATATTAGGCATGAAGGCAGGCGATTGCTTTAAAGCGGGTCTGCATATCGGGATTGGCTTTGTTGGCATTGGCCTTGTGATTGGCTTAATGCTGGATTCCATTGGCCCGGCGGCGAAAGCGATGGCGGAAAATTTCGACCTGAATCTGCATGTGGTCGATGTTGGCTGGCCGGGCTCTTCACCAATGACCTGGGCGTCGCAAATTGCGCTGGTGGCGATTCCGATTGCGATTCTGGTTAACGTGGCGATGTTACTGACCCGTATGACGCGGGTGGTAAATGTTGATATCTGGAATATCTGGCATATGACCTTCACCGGCGCGTTGCTGCATCTGGCAACCGGTTCATGGATGATAGGGATGGCAGGTGTGGTAATTCACGCGGCGTTTGTTTATAAGCTCGGCGACTGGTTTGCCCGCGATACCCGAAATTTCTTTGAGCTGGAAGGTATTGCTATTCCGCACGGTACGTCGGCGTATATGGGGCCGATTGCGGTGCTGGTCGATGCTATCATCGAGAAAATCCCAGGTGTTAACCGAATTAAATTTAGCGCCGACGATATTCAGCGCAAATTTGGTCCATTTGGCGAGCCTGTCACCGTGGGTTTTGTGATGGGGCTGATTATCGGCATCCTCGCGGGTTACGATGTCAAAGGTGTATTGCAGCTGGCGGTAAAAACGGCGGCAGTGATGCTGCTAATGCCACGGGTGATTAAACCCATCATGGATGGTTTAACGCCCATCGCTAAGCAGGCTCGTAGTCGTTTACAGGCGAAGTTCGGCGGTCAGGAGTTCCTGATTGGCCTTGATCCGGCGTTGCTGCTGGGACATACGGCGGTGGTATCGGCAAGCCTGATTTTTATCCCACTCACCATTTTAATTGCTGTTTGTGTGCCGGGTAATCAGGTGCTGCCGTTTGGCGATCTTGCCACCATCGGCTTCTTCGTGGCGATGGCGGTCGCCGTGCATCGTGGAAATCTGTTCCGCACCTTAATCTCGGGTGTCATCATTATGAGCATCACCCTGTGGATCGCGACGCAAACTATTGGTTTGCACACCCAACTGGCGGCTAATGCTGGGGCGTTAAAAGCCGGGGGTATGGTGGCTTCAATGGATCAGGGCGGTTCTCCCATTACCTGGTTACTGATTCAGGTTTTCTCCCCGCAAAATATTCCCGGTTTCATTATTATCGGTGCAATTTATCTGACCGGTATTTTCATGACCTGGCGTAGAGCGCGTGGCTTTATTAAACAAGAGAAAGTCGTTCTCGCAGAATAATTTTTACCTGAGGGGGAGGTTATCCCCCTTAACAATCAGGAGTTTTTATGAAATCAGTGGTGAATGATACTGATGGTATCGTGCGCGTTGCAGAAAGCGTCATTCCTGAAATTAAACATCAGGATGAGGTGCGGGTAAAAATTGCCAGCTCGGGCTTATGTGGTTCCGATTTACCCAGGATATTTAAAAATGGTGCACATTATTATCCAATAACGTTAGGCCATGAATTTAGCGGCTATATTGATGCGGTGGGATCCGGTGTTGATGATTTACACCCTGGCGATGCGGTTGCCTGTGTGCCGTTATTACCCTGTTTTACTTGTCCAGAGTGTCTGAAAGGGTTTTATTCCCAGTGCGCAAAATATGATTTTATTGGCTCGCGGCGTGATGGTGGATTTGCTGAATATATTGTCGTTAAGCGAAAAAATGTCTTTGCTCTACCCACGGATATGCCTATTGAGGATGGGGCTTTTATTGAGCCGATTACCGTTGGTCTGCATGCTTTTCATTTAGCGCAAGGTTGTGAGAATAAAAACGTTATTATTATTGGTGCCGGAACCATTGGCCTGCTGGCCATTCAGTGCGCTGTCGCGCTGGGAGCAAAGAGTGTGACGGCGATCGACATTAGTTCAGAAAAACTGGCACTGGCAAAATCTTTCGGTGCGATGCAAACATTTAACAGTAGCGAAATGAGCGCGCCGCAAATGCAGAGCGTTTTACGCGAACTGCGCTTTAATCAGCTTATCCTCGAGACGGCTGGCGTACCGCAAACTGTCGAACTGGCGGTAGAGATTGCCGGTCCTCATGCCCAACTGGCGCTGGTGGGCACGTTGCATCAGGATCTGCATTTAACATCGGCAACGTTTGGCAAAATATTGCGTAAAGAGCTGACGGTTATCGGCAGTTGGATGAACTACTCCAGCCCTTGGCCGGGGCAGGAGTGGGAAACGGCGAGCCGGTTGCTGACAGAACGTAAGTTAAGCCTGGAGCCATTAATCGCTCACCGTGGAAGCTTTGAAAGCTTCGCCCAGGCGGTGCGTGACATCGCTCGTAATGCTATGCCGGGCAAAGTGTTGCTCATTCCCTGAAACCGCGGGCCAGCGTGATGCTGGCCCGGTATTGTGCAAAACAGATCATTCACCAATGGTCCCCCTTCGTTTACACTAGCCACAATTGAATATGGGTAAATGACGATGAATTCATTCGAGCGAAGGAATAAGATCATCCAATTAGTGAATGAACAGGGAACCGTGCTTGTTCAGGATCTGGCGGGAGTATTTGCTGCCTCGGAAGCGACAATCCGTGCCGATTTGCGCTTTCTCGAACAAAAAGGCGTGGTTACGCGCTTTCATGGCGGTGCGGCGAAAATAATGTCTGGTAATAGTGAAACCGAGACCCAGGAAGTCGGGTTTAAAGAGCGATTTCAGCTCGCCAGCGCGCCAAAAAACAGAATAGCGCAGGCGGCAGTCAAAATGATCCACGAAGGGATGACCGTTATTCTCGACAGCGGAAGTACGACAATGCTTATCGCCGAAGGATTAATGACCGCCAAAAATATCACGGTGATTACCAACAGTCTCCCGGCAGCGTTTGCCCTTTCCGAAAATAAAGACATTACTCTGGTCGTCTGTGGTGGCACGGTCCGCCATAAAACGCGCTCGATGCATGGTTCCATTGCCGAGCGTTCATTACAGGATATTAATGCCGATTTAATGTTTGTCGGTGCTGATGGTATTGATGCGGTTAATGGTATTACGACCTTTAATGAAGGTTATTCTATTAGCGGTGCGATGGTCACAGCCGCTAATAAAGTGATTGCCGTTCTCGATTCATCGAAATTTAACCGTCGCGGTTTTAATCAGGTACTACCAATCGAAAAAATTGACATTATTATTACCGATGATGCTGTGTCAGAGGTGGATAAACTGGCATTGCAGAAGACGCGGGTAAAATTAATTACGGTGTAGTATTGTTCTGTATGCCGGATAAGGTGTTTACACCGCATCCGGCATTACGGATTCTCCCTGGTTCAAGAGAGAATAGTTTGATTAACGCAACAGTGGACAATCTGGTGGTAATCGACAACGCAACGCTGCCGGAAGTATTTCAATATGAAAATTTTGCCCACTCAACGGTTCGCCATCAAGATTAAAGGTGATGTCGTGTGGTGCCTGAATATCAAACCACGACGAAGCGCCTTCGATAATATTCGGGTTATCTTCGTCAGATTTTAAGGTTGATACGAGAGCCGGAAGTATTTCATCGCCGGTAAAAATGCGCAGTTGCAGCAAGCCATCGTTAATTAACGCGTTCGGACACAATTGCTGACCGCCACCGGCCTGACGCCCGTTACCAATACCAATGACCAGGGCGTCACCTTGCCAGTGAAAGTTTTCACCGCGGATTTCACAACGGTCCGGTTGCAGAGTATCCATACGCATTAAGCCATGAATGATGTAAGAGACGCTACCCAGCGCGGCTTTTAATTTTTCCGGCGTTTCTGTGGTAATACGCGTCCCAAATCCGCCTGTCGCCATATTAATAAAACAGGTTTGTTTGTTGACCTGCGCCATATCTATCGCAATGGCGTCACCGGCAATTGCCAGTTTCAGCGCCTTATCCAGTGCCTCAGGAATCCCTACACTGGTGGCAAAATCATTGGCGGTTCCTAATGGCAAAATTCCCAGCGCGGGTATGTCATCCCCCTCACACTGAATCAACGCCGTAGAAACTTCATTAATGGTGCCATCGCCACCACCGGCAATCACCGTTGCGACGCCCAACTTCCGGGCCTCCTCTACATATCGTGCGGCATCGCCTTTCTCCCAGGTGACCCGCACATGGATCGTCATTCCTTCCTCACGCAACAGCATAATTGCTTCGCGCAAGGGTAGATTGTCAGTACTTTTGCCATTAAGAATCAGTAAGCTGGCGGGAAATTCTGCCATGATCGTATGTGCCTTTATGATTGGTCTGTAGATAGTGTAGAGCAGAAAACAAAAGGTGGAGTCAGAACAGGATGAAAGTCGGAGGATAAAAAGTCAGTTCAAGTATGGAGGATTCAGTGGTTACCACCAGGAGCTTGCAATGGGGACAGCGAATACTAACGGCTGCCACCGATAAATTTCAAAAAAGAGCATATACCTAATATTCAACTAAACAGTGGCATCTTCAATATAATATATTAAAGCCCCCATGGAGTTACCCTGAAGGGCCTCAATGTCCGTAATTCCTACTTATGTAGGAAATGTTGTACAGAACATTTATTATAATCCTATTCAATTATAATAATCATGCCATTATTATATTTAAACACTAGAGAGTGTCGTTGGTATTTAATGGGGGAAGGTGAGATGAAAAAGATAGCTGCTATATCATTAATTAGTATTTTTATTATGTCTGGTTGTGCTGTGCATAATGATGAGACAAGTATCGGTAAATTTGGTCTTGCATATAAAAGTAATATTCAGCGTAAACTCGATAACCAATACTACACCGAAGCCGAAGCTTCTTTAGCCAGGGGTAGAATATCTGGTGCAGAAAATATAGTAAAAAATGATGCAACTCATTTCTGTGTTACTCAGGGCAAAAAAATGCAAATAGTTGAGCTGAAGACAGAAGGTGTAGGATTACATGGTGTCGCTCGTCTGACATTCAAATGTGGAGAGTGAGAATATTTTTTGGTAAGCGTCAAATATGCGCGTTCTGGCTGTGCGTAGCCGGAACCTGTGGGAGCACGATGCCGATAAGTGAAAGGCATCGTGCTATGAAGGAGGATTCTATCGATGTGGTCAATGGAAGACGGTTACCAGAGATAGGGCTTATGCATAAAAAAATAAGCCCGTGTAAGGGAGATTACACAGGCTAAGGAGGTGGTTCCTGGTACAGCTAGCATTTTATGGGTTATGTTTTTCAGCGAAACGGATGATAACCTTAATAAATGCAGCTGTATGTGATCGGTTTCTAAGAATTTTCCATCCGGGAAAAATAATCGAAATTAATCACTTACCGTGTGGGTTACGCGTGGTTTCCCCGGAGAAATTACGCATCAGCAGAGCGTAATTGAGCTCAAGATCCTGCGGGACCGGGAGCCACACAGTATAACCATCGCCTGGTGCGACCGGCATCGCTTCACCTTTGGCGTTTTCCATGTGCTCAAGGGTAAAGTTAATGTTGCCTTGCGGCGTCATCAGCTCAAGGCTGTCGCCAACGGAGAATTTATTTTTCACCGCTACCGCCGCGAGGTCCCCCTTGCGCTCACCGGTAAACTCACCAACAAACTGCTGGCGGTCAGAAACTGAATAACCGTATTCGTAGTTCTGATAATCGTCGTGAGTATGACGACGCAGGAAACCTTCGGTATAGCCACGATGCGCCAGACCTTCCAGAGTTTCCAGCAGGCTGGTATCGAACGGTTTGCCCGCAGCGGCGTCATCGATAGCTTTACGGTAAACCTGTGCGGTGCGTGCGCAATAGTAGAAAGATTTAGTACGGCCTTCGATTTTCAGCGAATGCACGCCCATTTTGGTCAGGCGTTCTACATGGGCGATGGCGCGCAGATCTTTCGAGTTCATGATGTAAGTGCCGTGCTCATCTTCAAACGCGGTCATATACTCGCCCGGACGCTGGGCTTCTTCGATCATAAACACTTTGTCGGTTGGCGCGCCGATACCCAGCGTCGGCTCAACATTTTGCACCGGAATCGGCTCGTACTTGTGTACGATGTTGCCAACGTCATCTTCTTTCCCTTCCTGGACGTTGTACTCCCAGCGGCAGGCGTTGGTGCAGGTACCCTGGTTCGGATCGCGCTTGTTGATATAGCCAGAGAGCAGGCAGCGACCGGAGTAGGCCATGCACAGTGCGCCGTGAACGAAGATCTCGATCTCCATATCCGGCACCTGATTGCGGATCTCTTCAATCTCTTCCAGCGACAGCTCGCGAGAGAGGATCACGCGGGTCAGGCCCATTTGCTGCCAGAATTTCACCGTCGCCCAGTTTACGGCGTTAGCCTGCACCGAGAGGTGGATCGGCATTTCAGGGAAGTGCTCACGCACCAGCATAATCAGCCCTGGATCGGACATAATCAGCGCATCCGGCCCCATTTCCACCACCGGTTTCAGGTCACGGATAAAGGTTTTCAGCTTGGCGTTGTGCGGTGCAATGTTGACCACGACATAAAACTTTTTCCCCAGCGCGTGGGCTTCATTGATGCCGAGCTGAAGATTTTCGTGGTTGAATTCGTTGTTGCGCACACGCAGGGAGTAACGCGGCTGGCCCGCATAAACAGCATCTGCGCCATAAGCGAAAGCGTAACGCATATTTTTCAGCGTTCCCGCCGGGGAAAGGAGTTCCGGTTTAAACATAATTCTCTCGTTCTGATGACAGGTCAGATCCGCTTCACCTGATGAAGCGGTTAGGGGAGTGCCCCCACTTTAAGGGCGGGCATTGTAGCGCTGTGGGGGGATCTGGTAAAGCGCCGGACGCCAACAACCCACGCCCGGCATCGTAATTACGTATTGTCTTTCACCGTCTGGCTTGTGCCATTGGCTTTAACGGAGGCAATTCCGGTTTCACGAGATTGCGCGGTGGCGTACATCTGGCTGGAGCCGATAATTTGATGATTAGCGGCTTTCAGATTGAAATAGAATTTGCCGTTACTTGCCGTTTTTTTCTCATAGCGTTCTTCTTGCGGGCTGTTGCTACGCACCGACGCGATGCCCTTTTCCGCAGAGGCTTTTGAGGTATAAAGCTCGCTGGTGAGGATAGTCTCACCATTGCCCGCTTTTAGCACAAACCGGAACTGATTATCACTGCTCTTACTGAGTTCAAACCAACCAGCCATAATGACTCCTTGATTGAAATTGTGTATCGAAAACAGCATCTAAAGGTGCTGTTTACCGATTAAAGTATGAGCGATTTTCTGATGCCTGCCAGGGCGGAGAGATAATGTCAGTTTGCTGACCATGCGTGGGATAATGTTGCCGGATCTGGTCTGAACGCCATCTCCGGCTAACAAAATAATGTCGCTAAAACTAAACGATGCGGCAGGCGTCGGCTTCCCAGCGGTAACCGACGCCATAAACGGCGCGGATAAATGACTGTTCGGCGTCGAGAGATTCCAGCTTGCGGCGCAGGTTTTTAATGTGGCTGTCGATGGTGCGGTCGGTTACTACGCGGTAGTCGTCATAAAGATGATTGAGCAATTGCTCGCGGGAGAACACTTTTCCTGGTTCGTGAGAGAGCGTTTTCAGCAGACGAAATTCCGCAGGCGTCAGGTCAAGCATTTTACCGAGCCATGAAGCCTGAAAACGACCTTCGTCGATAATCAACGGGCTTTCAGCATCCTGTTGCTGCAACTCGCGCTGCGGTTTGCAACGGCGCAAAATGGTTTTGACGCGCGCTACCACTTCCCGTGGGCTGTACGGCTTACAGATATAATCATCTGCGCCAATCTCCAGCCCCAGCAGGCGATCGATCTCTTCGATTTTTGCCGTCACCATCACGATCGGAATGTCAGAAAAACGACGAATTTCCCGGCACAGCGTCAGGCCATCGGTGCCAGGGAGCATCAGATCTAACAGGATCAGATCCGGTGGTGTCTGGCGCACATACGGCAGTACCTGATCGCCGTGGCTGATAAGCGTCGGCGCATAGCTCGCAGCACGCAGATAATCAATGAGCAACTGCCCCAGCTTCGGTTCATCTTCCACGATCAAAATACGCGGTGTGTTTTCGTCGATTGGTAACTCGGTCATACTTCTCTCTGTAAATCCCGTTCCAGCGGTAACTCTACTGTAATGCTTACCCCGCCAAAAGGCGAATGGGCAGCAATAATGCGACCATTATGTGCTTCAACAATGTTCAGGCAAATCGCCAGCCCCAGCCCGGAACCGCCGCTGGCACGGTTGCGGGAACCTTCGGTGCGATAAAAACGTTCAAACAATTTTTGTAGCTGATCGTCACTGACACCTGGCGCACTGTCGGCAAAGGTCAGGCGCACCGTTTTGTCGCGCTGCCCGGCAGAGATTTGCAGGCTGCCGCCGCTGTCAGTGTAGCGCAGGCTGTTTTCCAGTAAGTTATTGAATAACTGCATTAAACGGTCGCGATCGCCAAATACGGTAATACTGTCTGGCAGGGAAAATTGCAGTTTCAGGCCACGACTGGCGAATCGTTCGCGAAATGCGCCGCCCGCCACTTCCAGCAGTGGGATCAAATCTACCGGTGCTTTTTGATAGGCGAGAGCGCCTTCATCAGACATCGACAACTGATGGAGATCGTCAACCAGTTTGGTCAGTGTACCGACCTCCGCCTGTAAAGACGCCACCGTCTCCGGCGTGAATTTACGCACGCCATCCTGAATGGCTTCCAGTTCACCGCGCAGCACCGCTAATGGCGTACGCAGTTCGTGAGAAATATCGGCCATAAAATCGCGCCGCATTTGCTGGTTTTTCTCCAGTGTGCTGGCAAGCTGGTTGAAGTCTTGCGCCAGTTTGCCCAGTTCATCTTCACTGGTGGGCGTTACGCGGGTAGTGAAATCGCCCGCCGCCAGTTTGTGCGTGCCATCGACAAGTCGTTTTACCGGTGCCAGTAAACCGCGCGCCAGCAGAAAAGTGGCAAGTGCCGCGAGTAACGTTGCCAGGGCGACAATCAACCAGCTGGTTTGCCGCTGTTGTTTATCGAAATTGATATCAGTATTGCGCGTTAACCGCTCAACGGGGGAGGCGATCACCGCGCCAACTTCCGCACCGTTGACCAGAATGGGTCGCCGTGTACCGTCAGGTGGAATCGGCGCTCGCGGACCAACCAGCACTTTGTTGTTTTGATCAACCACCCAGAACTGGGTACGCCAGCCGTGCGGTGGCATACCCGGGCCGGGTTTATCTTCCGAATTATCGTGTTCAAATGAACGCAGGATCTGAAAGACAAAGCGATCATTGTTGCGCAGGAAGCGCCAGTTGCCATGCTGCGCATACTGCTCGCCAAGCGCATCACTTAACAGTTGTAATCGCTGTTCATTACCATGCTTGATGTAATCAATAAAGCCACGCTCAAAACTGATACGCACCGCCCAGTGCATACTGATCAGCAAGACAATGCAGGTGGCGAAAATCGCCAGAAACAGTTTGCCGGTAATACCGGGTCGCCAGAACTTCATTGCGCGCTCCTTTTTCGCCGCGAAATAGCTACATTTTGATGCGTATCGTTCGGCACTCTGGCAAAGATGAACGCCGGAAGGGCGATGATCAACGCCATGCTAAGCCAGGTGTACATAAAGACGGTTTGTGTGGTGCCGCTGTCGACGCTGACATGCTGTGAACCAAAAAGTCCCAGCAACAGCCCGGCGATAGTGACGCCGATACTCATCGACAATTGCATAATCATCGACAGCAGGCTGTTGCCGCTGCTCGCCAGATTGTCCGGGAGATCTTTCAGCGTCAGGGTGTTCATGGAGGAGAAACGCGTCGAGTTGACCATCCCTTGTAAAAACAGGACGAACGGCAAAACGTAGTACCAGCCCAGCAGGGCGGTAGTCATAAACAACAGGGTGACCAGCGACAGACCCAGCGTGGTCGCTACCAGTACCCGACGATAACCAAAGCGATTCACCACCTGTACCACAATTCGCTTCATTCCCATGCTGCCAAGCACCATCGGGATCATCATCAGTCCGGCATGAAACGGCGAGAAACCGAGGCCAATTTGCAGGAAAACCGGTGTCATAAAGGGCAACATGCCACTGCCAATACGTCCGGCAAAGCTCCCCGCCAGGCCCAGCGAAAAGGTACGAGTACGGAACAGTTTCAGACTGAACAGGGCACGGTTGTTATTTCTGGCGTGCAGCAGATAAAGCACCAGTGCCACCACGCCAACTGCGACCAGGCCTGCAATCGTCAGCGGCGATAAACCTGTACCTTTACTGCCGTCCAGCGCCAGGGTTAATACCGCCATGCCAACCGCCAGCAATAAAAATCCGGAGAGATCAAAGCGCCGCGTCTGCATGGTGTAGTTTGGCATTAACAGCAATGTGGCGATCGCACCGATAATCCCCACCGGAATGTTGATCAAAAAGATCCAGCGCCACGATGCGTACTCCACCAGCAGACCGCCGAGCGCCGGACCGAGCAGCGGACCGACCTGACCGGGTAACGTGACAAAGGTCATCGCCGCCATATATTGCTCGCGCGGTACGATTTTCATCACCGTCAATCTGCCGACCGGCACCATCATCGCGCCGCCAACGCCCTGTAACGCGCGTGCCAGCAACAGTTCGTTCAGCGTGCCGGAAAGCGCGCAAAACAGTGAACCGAGAGTAAACAGCACGATGGCGGTAAAGAAAATATTGCGCACGCCGACTTTGTCCGCCAGCCAGCCGCTGGCGGGCAGCATCACCGCCACGGTCAGCACATAAGAGACAATGACCATGTGCATATGCAACGGACTTTCCCCGAGGCTTTGCGCCATTGAGGGAAGGGCGGTGTTTACGATGGTGGTGTCCAGCGACTGCATAAAGAAGCCGAAAGCCACAATCCACAATTGCCAACGGGTGCTGTCGGGAAGATCTGTCATTTACTCGGTTACCGTTTGTTTAGGTTTACGCGAAAAACGCAGCCGCAGACGGTCGAAAAAGAGATACACCACCGGCGTGGTATACAGCGTAAGGAGCTGGCTCATTACCAGTCCGCCGACAATGGTGATCCCCAGGGGTTGCCGCAGCTCCGAGCCGTCGCCGCCCGACAATACCAGCGGCAGCGCACCAAACAGCGCCGCCAGGGTAGTCATCATAATCGGGCGAAAACGCAGCAGACAGGCCTGGAAAATAGCTTCCTGCGGCGTCAGGTTACCGTGCCGTTGGGCTTCAAGCGCAAAATCGACCATCATAATGGCGTTTTTCTTCACGATGCCGATTAATAGCATGATCCCTATCAGGGCGATTAGGCTGAACGGGGCATTGAACAGCTCCAGCGCCAACAGCGCTCCAACGCCCGCCGAGGGCAGGGTGGAGAGAATCGTCAGCGGATGTACGTAACTCTCGTAAAGGATACCCAGCACGATATACACCGTGGCGATGGCGGCGATAATCAGGATCACCTGCGAGTTCATCGTCTCCTGGAACACCTGCGCCGTGCCGGCAAAACTGCCGCGCACCGTCGAAGGCACACCAAGCTGGGTCATTGCGCGATCGATCGCCGCACTGGCGTCCGAGAGCGATTTTCCGGTCGGCAGGTTAAACGAAATGGTCGAGGCCGCCGATAATCCCTGATGATTCACCGATAGTGGGGCATTCGCCGGTTGCCATTTAGCGAAATACGACAGCGGGATCGCTTTGCCTTCGTTATTGATAACGAACATTTTTTCCAGCGCACTGATGTCCTGGGTATAGCGCGGATCCACTTCCATCACCACTTTATACTGGTTCATCGGCTGGTAAATGGTCGAGATTTGCCGCTGACCGAAGGCGTTATTTAACAGACTGTTGGCGGCTTGTACGTCGATTCCCAGCCGTGCCATGGTGTCGCGGTCGTAAACCAGATTCATCTCCGCGCCGTTATCCTGCTGATCGGAGTTCACGTCCGCCAGTTCCGGCAACGTCGCCAGTTTTTTGCGGATTTTCGGCTCCCATTCTCGCAGTGCCGCCAGGTCGTCGGATAACAACGTGTACTGGTAGCTGGCGTTCGACTGACGCCCACCAACGCGAATATCCTGTACCGCCATCAGGAACAGATTCGCCCCCGGTTCTTTCGCCAGTTTTACGCGCAGACGGTCGATAATTTGCTGCGCCGTTTCGCTGCGTTCGTCGCGTGGCTTGAGGGTGATAAACATCATCCCGCTGTTCACTCGCGAACCGCCTGTAAAGCCGGTGACATTATCCACTGCCGGATCGTCACGGATAATTTTCATGAAATCCTGCAAATTACCGCGCATCGCCTGAAACGAAATACTCTGATCCGCCTGAATCCCGCCCATCAACACGCCAGTGTCCTGCTCCGGGAAGAAGGTTTTCGGGATCGAGATATACAGCCAGATATTCAGCGCAATGGTGCCAAGCAGCACCACGCCCACCAGACGGGTATGATTGAGCACCCATTTCAGTGACTTGCCGTAGCCTTGTTGCAGGGCTACCAACATGCGACCAAAACCACGCAGTCGCTTTTGCTCGCGCGGCTTGCTGGCTTTCAGCATCCAGCCACACATCATTGGCGTTAATGTCAGAGAAACCAGCAACGATATACCAATGGCGACAGAAAGCGTCACGGCAAATTCGCGTAACAGTCGGCCCGGCAATCCGCCCATCAACAGCAGCGGCAGGAACACCGCCACCAGTGACAGACTCATCGACAGCACCGTAAAACCGACTTCGCGAGTACCTTGCAGTGCGGCTTGCAACGGTTTCATTCCCGCTTCCAGATGACGTGCAATGTTTTCCAGCACCACGATGGCGTCATCCACCACGAAACCAGTAGCGATGGTGAGCGCCATTAACGAAAGGTTATTGAGACTGAATCCGCACAGGTACATCGCCGCAAACGTACCAATCAGCGAAACCGGCACCGAAACGGCGGGAATAATAGTGGCGCGACCCGAGCGCAGGAATAAAAACACCACCAGAATCACCAGCGCCACCGAGATAATCAGCGTTTGCTCGACTTCTTCCAGCGAGGCGCGAATGGTGGGGGAGCGATCCTGGGCAATTTGCAGATCAATCGCCGCCGGAATGGTTTCCTGCAACTCCGGTAATTTTGCCCGGATGCTGTCAACCGTCTGGATAATATTGGCTTCCGGCAGTTTGCGGATCATCAGTAAAATAGCCGGTTTGGCGTTGGTCATCCCGGCGTTGCGCACATCCTGCACTGAGTCGGTCACCGTCGCCACATCGCCCAGACGAACCGCGCCGCCGTTGTTGTAGTGAATAATCAACGGCTGATATTCAGCGGCGGTTTTTAGCTCATCATTGGTCTGGATCTGCCAGCGGTGAGTGCCATCTTCCAGCGCGCCCTGCGGTTTACGCACGTTGGCATTGCTGACGGCGGTGCGTACGTCGTCCAGCGACACGCCCTGATTAAACAGCGCCTGCGGATTCAGCCCGACGCGTACGGCGGGCAGTGAGCTGCCTCCGACATCGACATCACCAACACCGTCGATTTGCGAAATCGTCGGAGCCAGCTGCGTCGAGGCGAAATCGTACAGTTCACCCTGCGAATAAGTATCGGACGTCAGCGTGAGGATCATAATTGGCGCATCCGACGGGTTCGCTTTGCGATAGGTCGGGCGGCTGGGCATCCCACTGGGCAGCAAACTTTGTGCAGCGTTGATCGCCGCCTGCACATCACGCGCTGCGCCGTTGATATCCCGGTCAAAATCAAACTGCAAAATAATACGCGTGCTGCCGAGCGAACTGCTGGAGGTCATTTCACTGACTCCGGCAATGCGCCCAAGTGAGCGCTCCAGCGGCGTGGCAACGGAAGACGCCATTGTTTCTGGTGACGCACCGGGCAGCGAGGCGCTGACCATAATCACCGGAAAATCGACCTGCGGCAGCGGGGCGACCGGCAGCATACGGAAGCCCAGTATGCCGCACAGGGTAATGGCAACCGACAGTAAAATCGTCGCCACCGGACGGTAAATGAAGAGGGCAAAAAACTTCACTTACGCCTCCTCTTCATGACGGGCAAAGCGGCTTTTGGTCCACAATGCCAGGCGGTCGAACAGCAGATAAATCACCGGCGTGGTGAACAGCGTCAGCACCTGGCTGACAATCAGGCCGCCGACCATGCCGATACCTAACGGACGACGCAGTTCCGCGCCGACCCCGGTACTCAACATCAGCGGCAGCGCGCCAAGCAGAGCCGCCAGGGTGGTCATCAGGATCGGACGAAAACGCAACAGACAAGCCTGGTAGATTGCCTCGCGCGGCGACATGCCTTGCTCGCGCTCGGCAGCCAGCGCGAAGTCGATCATCATGATGGCGTTCTTCTTCACGATACCGATCAGCAAAATAATGCCGATAATCGCAATCACATCCAGTTCGCTACCAGCAATCAGCAACGCCAGCAGTGCGCCAACCCCTGCGGTGGGTAGCGTCGAGAGAATGGTGATCGGGTGAATAAAGCTCTCGTACAGAATGCCGAGCACGATATACATCGCCACCACCGCCGCGACAATCAGCCAGACAGTGCTGCCCAGCGCCGACTGGAAGGCGAGGGTGCTGCCCTGGAACTGCGTGGTGATATCCACCGGCAGATTCAGCGTCTTTTCGGTGTCCATAATCGCCTGCACCGCATCGCCCAGCGAATAGTTATCCGGCACGTTAAAGGAGATGGTCGTTACCGGGAACTGATCCAGATGGTTGATGGAGAGCGGCGCAAAACGCTGCTCAATTTTGGCAATTGAGCTTAGCGGCACCACGCCGCCGTCGCTGCTGGTCAGGCGAATGGTATCCAGCGCCGCGAGGCCTGGGGTATTTTCGGTGTTGTGCTCCAGCACCACGCGATACTGGTTGGCCTGAGTATAAATAGTGGAAATCAGCCGCTGACCAAACGCGTTGTACAGGGCGTTATCGACATCCGCCATGCTGATCCCCAGACGGCTGGCGCTGTCGCGATCAACATTGACATACGCCACCAGCCCTTTGTCCTGCCAGTCGCTGGAGACATCAGAAAGCTGTGGCAGTTGCTGGAGTTTTTCCATCAACTGTGGCACCCAGGTACTGAGCGCATCCAGTGACGTGGCCTGCAAGGTAAACTGGTACTGGGTGCGGCTGACCTGAGTATCAATAGTCAGATCCTGCGTTGGTTGCAGGAAGAGATCGACGCCCGGCACTTTATCTACCGCCGTTTGCAGACGGGCGATGACTTTTTGCACCCGATCATCACGTTCATCCAACGGTTTGAGGTTGATTTGTAAACGTGCACTGTTCAGCGACGGGTTAGTGCCATCAACGCCAACAAATGAGGTCAGGCTTTGCACTGCCGGATCCTGCAAAATCACGTCCGCGACCTGGCGTTGTCGCTGGGCCATATTGGCAAAGGAGCTGGATTGCGGTGCCTGCAAAGTGCCCTGAATAATGCCATTGTCCTGTACCGGGAAGAAACCTTTCGGAATGAACACCCACAGCAGCACGCTAAGCAGCAGCGTGCTGAGTGCCACGCTTAAGGTCAGCCACGGATGATTCAGCACTTTCGCCAGTCCACGACCATAGGCGGCGATTATCCTGTCGAACATTTTTTCCGAGGCACGGGAGAAGCGGTTCTGTTTACGCAACGACTCCTGGCTGAGCATCCGCGCGCACATCATCGGTGTCAGGGTCAGCGACACCACCGCTGAGATCAAAATCGCTACCGCCAGGGTAATAGCAAATTCGCGGAACAGTCGCCCGACGATATCGCCCATAAACAGCAGTGGGATCAACACCGCAATCAGTGAGAAGGTCAGCGAGATAATGGTAAAGCCGATTTCACCTGCGCCCTTGAGCGCCGCCGCCAACGGTTTTTCGCCTTTTTCGATATAGCGGGAAATGTTTTCGATCACCACGATGGCGTCATCGACCACGAATCCGGTGGCGATAGTTAACGCCATCAGTGTCAGGTTATTGATTGAAAAATCGAGAAACACCATAACCGCGAAAGTGCCGATTAACGACAGCGGTACAGCAACACCGGGAATGATGGTCGCCGGAATATTGCGCAAAAACAGGTAGATAATCATGACTACCAGCGCGATAGCCATCATCAATTCAAACTGAGTATCATCGACGGATGCGCGGATATTGGTGGTGCGATCGGAAAGCACTGTCACCTTCACCGATTTCGGCAGACTCTCAGTGAGCTGTGGCAGCATCTGCCGAATGCTGTCGGCGGTGGAGATAATGTTAGCACCGGGCTGGCGCTGAACATTCATCACAATGGCCTGTTCTTTGTTCGCCCACGCGCCGAGCCAGCTGTTTTCTGCACCTTGCTCTACAGTTGCGACATCGCCCAGACGAATTGGCGCGCCGTTCTGGTAGGCGATGATTAGCTGGCGATACTCTTCGGCGGATTGCATCTGGTCGTTCGCGGAAAGCGTGACCGCACGGGAAGGGCCGTCGAGGCTACCTTTTGCCGAGTTAACGTTAGCGCCGGTAATGGCGGTGCGCACGGTTTCGCTGGTCAGGCCGAGGGCGGCAATCGCCTGAGCGTTAAGTTTGACGCGAACAGCCGGACGCTGACCGCCGGAAAGCGTCACCAGGCCGACGCCGGAAATCTGCGAGATTTTCTGCGCGACGCGGGTTTCCACCATATCTTCCACTTGCGTCATCGGCATGGCGGTTGAGGTGACGGCGAGCGTCATGATCGGCGGATCTGCCGGGTTCACTTTGCTGTAAACCGGCGGGTTAGGCAGATCGCTCGGCAACAAGTTGGTCGCAGCGTTAATCGCGGCCTGCACTTCCTGCTCGGCGACATCGAGCGGTAATGTTAGCTGGAACTGCAAAGTGATAACTGACGCACCGCCGGAACTTTGCGACGACATCTGTTTCAGGCCAGACATCTGCCCGAACTGGCGTTCTAGCGGCGCGGTAACGGCAGAGGTCATGACATCCGGGCTGGCACCTGGGTAGAGCGTGACCACCTGAATGGTCGGATAGTCCACTTCCGGCAGCGCCGAAACGGGCAGGGCGCGATAACCGATAATCCCGGCGAGTAAGATCGCCACCATCAGCAGCGTGGTGGCCACAGGACGCATAATAAACAGGCGCGACGGGCCGCCTGTGCTGCTCGGGGGTAACACCTGCATCAGGAGCGTGCTCCTTTTTTCGCGTATTCGCGGCTGGTGGCTTTCTCTTCCGGAGTAGTGGCGCTCTGGGCTTCCACCACTTCCACTTTCGCCCCTTCGGTCAGGCGATCAATGCCGTCTGTCACCACGCGATCGCCCGCAGAAATACCTGCACGGATCACCACTTTCTGACTGTCCTGAATGCCCGGCGTCACCAGATGTTTGCTGACCTTGTTTTCGCTATTCAGCACCCAGACAAAATGGCCTTCATTGCCCATTTGCAGGGCGGCTGTTGGGATCACTACGGCGTTTTGTTCGGTGTCGACTAACATGCGCGCGTTAACAAACTGATTGGGAAACAGCGCATCATCCTGATTATTAAAGCGTGCTTTCACTTTAATCGTACCGGTAGTGGCATCGATTTGGTTATCTAGACTTAACAGCGTGCCTTCACTTAATTTCTTCGAGTTGGTGCGATCCCAGGCTTCTACCACCAGCGGTTTTCCGGCTTTCTGCGCCTGCACTACGGTAGCGATATCGCTTTCCGGCAGGGTAAAGACTAAATCGATAGGATGCGTCTGGGTGATCACCACGATCCCGGTGGTATCACCACTGGAGATTTGGTTACCAACATCAACCTGCTTGAGACCAACGCGACCATCGACTGGTGCGGTAATCCGGCTCCAGTCGAGTTGCAGCTGCGCGCTGGCAACGCTTGCTTCATCAGCCTTAATGGTGCCTTCGGTTTCACTGACCAGCGCCTGTTGGGCATCCAGCTCCTGGCGGGAAACGAGATTGGTTTTTGCCAGTTGTTGATAACGCGCCAGGTCACGGCGGGCGTTGGCAAGCGTGGCTTTATCTTTTGCCAGTTGGCCCTGGGCTTGTGCTAATGCAACTTTGAACTGGCTGGGGTCAATTTCTGCCAGTAAATCGCCTGCTTTGACCTGCTGGCCTTCCTGGAAATGTAACGCTATCAGTTGGCCGTCCACGCGGCTGCGCACCGTAACGGTATTAGCGGCGGTAATGGTGCCAAGCCCGGTGAGGTAACGCGGAACTGCCTGTTCTACGGCGGTCGCCGCCTGAACCGGGGCTAATGGGCCGGAACGCATACCACGTCGACCACCCGCTGGCGATTGCTGCGCTTGTTTCGTCGCCCCTGGGGCTGCACTCCGGGAGTCATTGCGGCCTTGCCAGAACCAGAATGCGGCGATGGCGGCGATAACCACCACGATTACGATTACCCAACGGGATTTATAACTACCTTTCATCGTTAAGAGTTTCTCTTCCTGAAACGTTTCGCGGAATGATACTAGTGTAGCCAGCCAATAAGGGAGAAAAATGGAGGAATTATGAAACACTGTCGGGAATCGTCTGAATGACGGGCACATTTGCGAGCACGCATCCAGTAATAACACAGGAAACTATTTTATCTACGCGTTAGCGATAGACTGCTTGCATGGCGAAAGGAGGTAAGCCGCAGATTTCAGCCGGATGCTGAAACGGGAAAGCCCCTCCCGAGGAAGGGGCCTTAAATAAGGAAAGGGTCATGATGAAGCTACTCATCATCGTGGTGCTCTTAGTCATAAGCTTCCCCGCTTACTAAGACTACCAGGGCGGGGGAAACCCCGCTCTACCCTCACTCCTGAAAGTATGCCTTCACGATAAGATTGTCAATCCGCAGGCTTTGTAGTCTGCGATCCTGCCAGCAAATATTCTTTGCGAGTCGTTACGCAATAATCACAGAGGAAACTATTTTATTCACGCGTTAGCGATAGACTGCATTCAGGGCGAAAGGAGGTAAGCCGATGATTTCAGCGGGACGCTGAAACGGGAAAGCCTCTCCCGGAGAAGAGGGCTTTTAATAAGGAAAGGGTTATGATGAAGCACGTCATCATACTGGTGATACTCTTAGTGATTAGCTTCCAGGCTTACTAAGAACACCAGGGGGAGGGGGAAACCTCTCCCTAACCCTCACTCCTGAAATTATGTCACTCCGCCCTTAGTGTCAATCGACGGCTCTCCGTTCTTGCGAGGCGAATAGCAAAATTTTCTGCGCCGCCGGGCCTAATTCTGAAAGTTTCTTCGTTTGCTCTTATTTCATTATTGCAGTCGGTATGATACCGGACCTCGATAATTCTCTAAGAAAGGATTTCTTATGAGCGAACAAATCACGTTTGCCACCAGCGATTTTGCCAGTAACCCGGAACCACGTTGCCCCTGCATTTTGCTGCTGGATGTTTCTGGTTCTATGAACGGTAGACCTATTAATGAACTTAACGCCGGATTGGTTACCTTTCGTGATGAACTGCTTGCTGATCCGCTGGCTTTAAAAAGAGTGGAACTCGGCATTGTGACGTTCGGCCCGGTGCATGTGGAACAACCCTTTACCAGCGCCGCTAATTTTTTTCCGCCCATCCTGTTTGCCCAGGGCGATACACCAATGGGTGCGGCCATTACCAAAGCCCTGGATATGGTAGAGGAGCGGAAACGTGAGTATCGTGCAAATGGTATTTCGTATTATCGCCCGTGGATTTTCCTGATTACCGATGGTGCACCAACCGATGAGTGGCAGGCTGCAGCCAACAAAGTGTTTCGGGGGGAAGAAGATAAAAGGTTTGCTTTCTTTTCCATCGGTGTTCAGGGGGCGGATATGAAGACGCTGGCACAAATTAGCGTTCGTCAGCCTTTGCCTCTGCAAGGATTACAATTCCGTGAACTGTTTAGCTGGTTATCCAGTTCGCTGCGTTCGGTTTCCCGCTCCACGCCGGGAACGGAAGTTGTGCTGGAAGCGCCAAAAGGCTGGACGTCAGTGTGAGCTGGCGTCTGGTCTATGCATCAACCGTTGGAACGTCGCACATCAGCGCGGACTTGCCTTGTCAGGATGCCTGCCAGATGCAGATTGCCTGGTTAAATGACCAGCAGCCATTATTGTCGGTATTTGTCGCTGATGGCGCAGGCAGTGTCTCGCAGGGTGGCGAAGGCGCGATGCTCGCCGTCAATGAAGCGATGGCTTATATGTCGCAAAAAGTGCAGGGCGGGGAATTGGGGCTTAATGATGTCCTCGCCACAAATATGGTACTGACCATTCGTCAACGACTTTTTGCCGAGGCGGAAGCCAAAGAATTAGCGGTTCGCGATTTTGCCTGCACATTTCTGGGACTGATTTCATCGCCTGACGGCACCTTGATTATGCAGATTGGCGATGGCGGCGTGGTGGTAGATTTGGGTCACGGTCTGCAATTGCCTCTCACGCCGATGGCGGGTGAATATGCCAACATGACGCACTTCATTACCGACGAAGATGCCGTTTCCAGACTGGAAACTTTCACCAGCACTGGGCGTGCGCACAAAGTTGCAGCATTTACGGATGGTATCCAGCGACTGGCGTTAAATATGCTGGATAATTCTCCTCATGTGCCTTTCTTTACCCCGTTTTTCAATGGACTGGCGGCAGCAACGCAGGAACAACTCGATTTATTACCTGAATTGTTAAAGCAGTTTTTGTCCAGCCCGGCGGTAAACGAGCGTACGGATGATGATAAAACGTTGGCACTGGCGCTGTGGGCAGAGTGAGTTTCTCATGGCGGTTGAAGACAACAATTCAACCGCCAGTTTAAACAATAAATATAACGGCTGATTAGCGAACTAATTTTGCTCTTAGCTCGTCGGCTTCTTCTTTTGGATAGGTGACCAATAAAGGATCAATGGTATAACCGCCGTAAATTTTATCCCCGCGCGTATACATCCAGTCTGAAATATCTTCTTTCTTGATTTTCCACTCCTGGCCATATTCTACGTTTGTAACAATACCAGGGTCATTGCTGATTACGCCAATAAACATGCCGTTAGAATAAGTGACATCCGTAAGCCAGAAATGCTCGGTTCTTCCGTGATCGGTTATCGGGGCTTTGACTGCGAAAGTATCGGCATCTTTTTTATTCATAACCTCGATGAATTTATCGGTTTCTTTCCGCGCATGTTTAATCGCGTCAGACATCGCTTGTTTATCATAACCTCCCGTCACTAACGTATCCGAAACTTCACTAAAGCCCGCGGTAGTAAAAAATAGCAGACTCAACATAAGTAATATCTTTTTCATTTTTTCTCCAGAATCCCTTTGTAGTCAAAGTTAGCAAAAACCTGTGGAAGTTAATCATTATCAGGCCGAAATTGAATTGTATCCTGATAAAATTGCATTATCATTTTTATTCTTGAGTGGGTTTTCCCCATATAGAAATAATTTTAATGGTTAGTTGTTATTATTCATTGAAATATAATATAACTACCCGCGAAATATTATGAAAACAAATATAAAAGTATTTACATCGACAGGTGAATTGACCACTCTTGGCCGTGAACTGGGCAAAGGTGGTGAAGGCGCGGTTTATGATATCGAGGAGTTTGTCGATAGCGTCGCCAAGATTTATCACACGCCGCCACCCGCCTTAAAACAGGACAAACTTGCCTTTATGGCTGCGACAGCTGACGCGCAGTTGTTGAATTATGTCGCCTGGCCGCAGGCAACGCTTCACGGTGGACGAGGCGGAAAAGTTATCGGTTTTATGATGTCAAAAGTTTCTGGTAAAGAACCGATTCATATGATCTATAGCCCGGCACATCGTCGCCAGAGTTACCCTCATTGTGCGTGGGATTTTCTACTCTATGTTGCGCGCAATATTGCTTCATCTTTTGCTACGGTTCACGAGCACGGGCACGTCGTGGGTGACGTAAACCAGAACAGTTTTATGGTAGGTCGCGACAGCAAAGTGGTACTGATTGATAGCGACTCCTTTCAGATTAACGCCAATGGCACACTGCATTTATGCGAAGTCGGCGTGTCGCATTTTACGCCGCCAGAGCTACAAACCTTGTCGTCATTTGTCGGCTTTGAACGCACAGAAAATCACGCTAATTTTGGCCTTGCGTTGCTGATTTTTCACGTCTTGTTTGGTGGCCGGCATCCTTATTCTGGTGTGCCGCTTATCTCTGATGCGGGTAATGCGCTGGAGACGGATATTACCCATTTCCGTTATGCCTACGCGTCAGATAATCAGCGACGTGGTTTAAAACCGCCGCCACGATCGATTCCGCTATCGATGTTACCGAGTGATGTTGAAGCCATGTTTCAGCAGGCATTCACGGAAAGTGGCGTGGCAACCGGGCGTCCGACGGCTAAAGCGTGGGTAGCGGCACTTGATTCTCTGCGCCAACAGTTAAAGAAATGTCCCGTTTCGGCAATGCATGTTTATCCCGCTCATTTGACCGACTGCCCGTGGTGTGCGCTGGATAATCAAGGCGTTATCTATTTTATTGATCTCGGCGAAGAGGTCATTACCACCAGCGGTGATTTTGTGCTGGCGAAAGTCTGGGCGATGGTGATGGCGTCAGTAGCACCGCCAGCATTGCAATTGCCATTACCCGATCATTTCCAACCGACTGGCAGGCCGCTTCCTTTAGGCCTGTTACGGCGCGAATACATCATTCTGATTGAGATCGCACTGTCAGCGTTATCGCTGTTGCTTTGCGGCCTTCAGGCAGAACCGCGTTATATTATTTTGGTTCCTGTGCTGTCGGCTATCTGGATTATTGGCAGTCTGACAAGCAAAGCGTACAAAGCAGAAGTTCAGCAACGCCGTGAGGCATTTAATCGCGCGAAAATGGACTATGACCATTTAGTCAGCCAGATCCAACAGTTGGGCGGGCTGGAAGGTTTTATCGCCAAACGGACGATGCTCGAAAAAATGAAGGACGAAATGCTCGGGTTACCGGAAGAAGAAAAACGTGCTCTGGCAGCACTTCACGACACCGCAAGGGAACGGCAGAAGCAGAAGTTTCTGGAGGGATTTTTTATTGATGTTGCCTCTATTCCCGGCGTTGGCCCTGCGCGTAAAGCGGCGTTACGGTCCTTTGGTATTGAAACAGCAGCGGATGTTACCCGTCGTGGGGTTAAGCAAGTGAAAGGGTTTGGTGATCATCTGACCCAGGCAGTTATCGACTGGAAAGCAAGTTGCGAACGCCGTTTTGTGTTCAGGCCGAATGAAGCGGTAACGCCAGCAGACAGACAAGCGGTAATGGCGAAAATGACCGCCAAACGACATCGGCTGGAATCGACGTTGACTGTCGGCGCGACAGAGTTGCAGCGATTCCGCCTTCATGCTCCAGCACGGACCATGCCGTTGATGGAACCGTTACGTCAGGCGGCAGAAAAACTGGCTCAGGCGCAGGCTGATTTAAGCCGCTGCTGAGCCATTTTCTTTTAACGAAATACCACTTCTGCCCAGCGTGCCAGCCCGGCGGTGACGGAGCCAAAGTCATCGCCGCCTGCAATCGGAATGCCCGGCAACTGTTCTGCCAGCGCTTTTTTAATCAGCGGCGAACGGGCGCTACCGCCGGTCAGGTAGATAACGTCCGGTTTTTCCTGGGCGTTATCCAGCGCCAGTTGCACCTGTTCCAGAATCCGCGCCAGTGGCTGGCTGAGGGCGCTTTCCAGCCCTTGCTGGCTAATCAGCGTAGCCAGTTCATCGCTGATAAACGGCAGTGAGGCGCGGGTTTCCGCAGTGCTTGAAAGGGCGATTTTGCTCTCTTCTGCGCTACGCACCAGGCGATAGCTTAAACGCTGACGCCAGACTTTCTGTAACAGGGCCACTTTTTCCGGTTCGCGGGCATCGCGTACCAGATCGTTAAGCAGACGACCGTTGGCACTACTGTAGAAATCACTCTGTGCAGGAACGTCGTTGATGGCAACCGCATTCCACCACGGCAGAATCGGCAGGGCGATGCCTTTTTCGGTTTCGCCACCCATGCCCAGTAACGGCATCAGGTTTTTAAACGCCAGCGCGATATCCAGATCGTTACCGCCAATACGGCAACCACTGTGACCCAGCAGGCTGGCTTCACGATCGAGACGCGAACGCCACTGCGGCCCCATCAGCAGCAATGAACAGTCAGTCGTACCACCGCCGATATCCACCACCAGCACCCGTTTTTCTTCCTGCAAGGTGGCTTCGTAATCCAGCCCAGCCGCGACCGGCTCGTACTGGAATACCACGTCCCTGAATCCGGCACGCTTCGCCGCGCGTTCCAGAATCCCTTGCGCCTGGGTGTTTGCTTCATCACCGCCCAGCCCCTGGAAGTTGATCGGACGACCAATCACCGCCTGAGTAATCGCTTCTGGCAGCTGTGCCTGCGCCTGCTGGCGAATGTGCAACATCATTGCGCAGACCAGATCCTCAAACAGCGCTACCTGCTGCGGTTTTAAGCCGCTGGCACCGAGGAACGATTTTGGTGATTTCACAAACCACACTTCTTCTGGATCATCAATGTACTGTGCCAGTGAGGAAAGACCGAACTGCACGCTTTTCGCCGTAACATCGATATCTTCTTCGCGGTTATAACGAATCGCCCGACGTAACAGCGCCTGCGTTTCATCGTCGTCTGCCGGAACATCATGATGGCGGTACAGCCATTCGCTTACCGCTTCACGCGTTGGCGCGCAAAGCATTGAAGGCAGCAGCGTGCTGTCGTTTTCCATTTTTAGCAAATGCGGTTTACCGTCACGCATGACCGCCACTGAACAGTTTGCTGTACCGTAATCAAAACCAATAAACACGAAATAATCCCCATGCCGGTGAAGAAGGGGCGTGACTTTAGCGAAATGTTGCCGTCGCGACAACCGGAATATGAAAGCAAAGCGCAGCGTCTGAATAACGTTTATGCTGAAAGCGGATGAATAAGGAGATGCGATGTATACCCTGAACTGGCAGCCGCCGTATGACTGGTCGTGGATGTTGGGATTTCTCGCCGCCCGTGCGGTGAGCAGTGTGGAAACGGTCGCGGACAGTTATTATGCCCGTAGTCTGGCGGTGGGCGAATATCGCGGCGTGGTGACTGCTATTCCGGATATAGCCCGCCATACTCTGCACATAAATTTAAGTGCAGGTTTAGAACCTGTTGCCGCAGAGTGTCTGGCGAAAATGAGCCGCCTGTTTGATCTGCAATGTAACCCACAAATTGTTAACGGTGCGTTGGGCAGGTTAGGCGCGGCGCGGCCCGGATTGCGTTTACCCGGCTGTGTTGATGCTTTTGAGCAGGGCGTGCGGGCGATTTTAGGCCAACTGGTGAGCGTGGCGATGGCGGCAAAATTGACCGCCAGAGTGGCACAGCTTTATGGCGAACGGCTGGATGATTTTCCGGAGTATATCTGCTTCCCGACGCCTCAGCGGCTGGCAGCAGCAGACCCGCAGGCATTAAAAGCGTTAGGTATGCCGTTGAAACGGGCAGAGGCGCTGATTCATCTGGCAAATGCGGCGCTGGAGGGCACCTTACCAATGACAATACCGGGCGATGTGGAGCAGGCGATGAAAACGCTGCAAACTTTTCCGGGTATCGGGCGCTGGACGGCGAATTATTTTGCTTTGCGTGGCTGGCAGGCGAAAGATGTTTTCCTGCCGGATGATTATCTGATTAAACAGCGATTTCCGGGAATGACACCGGCGCAAATCCGCCGTTATGCCGAGCGCTGGAAGCCCTGGCGTTCTTATGCGCTGTTGCATATCTGGTATACGGAAGGCTGGCAACCAGACGAAGCATGACGTTGGTCGCCGGATGCGGTGCGAGCGCCTTATCCGGCCTGGGGAATGAGCGATTTGTAGGCATGATAAGACGCGTTAGCGTCGCATCAGGCGATGGGGAAGCACGCCTCAGTTAATCGCGAAATAACTACTATTCACCAGCAAATCCAGCGGTTGGGCATCGGCAATCACCTCACCATAAATCAGATCGACGCCGATGCCAGAAAGCGTATCCATCACTAAGGGTAAAACGACTGGCCCGGCGATGGTTTTCATCCCGAGTCGCTGAGCGTGCCCCTGAATAATCGTAATCAGCATCTCATCCATCAAATTACCCTGCACGTTGGCGCATAACTCACCATCAAGTAGCAGGTAATCTGCCATATTCGCTTTCAGCGAGTTGAAGATTTGCAGATCGCGGCCCACCTGGCTGAGCACTATCCGACATCCCGCCAGCCGCAGTTTTTGCACGCTTTCTGCGTGATCTAAAATCGCTTCAGCCGGAATAATCAGATGTAATAACCGTGGTGGTAGAGGGCTATTTTCCAGCTGCTCAAGCAGATCATTCACCAGCGTGGCGCTACTCAAACCGGCAACGGAAAGGGGGAGGGAGATGCTTATGCCTTTACTGGCAACCGCTTTTGCGGCCTGCTGGAAAAATTCGTGGAATACCCGGCGGTCAAGAGCATGGCTAAGCGCCGGATCGCTGAAGCTACGACGAAATGTTTGTTCATCAATAATCTCGCCTTCGCAACTCCAGAGCTTAAGTGAAATCAGCCACAAATTACGCGCTTCCGGGATCCGTGGCGAAGCGACACCGTGGGCGAGCATCATCAACTGATTCTCTTTAATCATCCGCCACTGTTCATCAAGCGACATCGCCGCCCGTTCGCTATGTGCGGCAGCTTGCTGCGGTTCGTAAACCGTCACCCGGCCCCGGCCACCATTTTTGGAGGCATAACAGGCGATATCAGCCTGCGACATCACTTCTGCCGCCTGATGATTGTTGTCATCAATCAAGGTAATCCCGGCACTGGCACCTACCCGATGCACACGGCCTTCCCATATAAAGTGATAGTCATTCACGGCACTGATAATGCGTGTAGCGATAAAACGCGCGCTTTCAACATTACAGTCTGGTAGCAGCAGACCAAATTCATCCCCACCGAGTCGCGCCAGCACGTCGCTGGAACGCAGCATACTCAGCATTAACGACGCCAGTTCGCGCAGCAAAGCGTCACCCGCCGCATGCCCGGCGCTGTCATTCACCGCTTTAAAGCGATCAAGATCGATAAACACCAGGGCATGTCGCTGATGTGTACTGTTTACCGTTTGCAGCAGGATACGCAGTTGTTTCTCAAAACTGGCGCGGTTGGCGAGATGCGTCAGTGCATCATGGGAGGCGCTGTAGCTCAGCTGGCGCAGCATTTTGCGTGATTCGGTAACGTCCTGAATCACCAGAACCGAACCAATATTGCTGCCGTCCAGAGTACTTAACGGCGTAATACTGTAATGCACGTCGTAACTGCCGCCGCTCCGACAGTGCAACACCACATCTTGCTCGATCGCGGAACGTGAGGTGTCGGCACTGTAAATGTTCTCCATTAATGGTCCGTTGTCGCCAAAAGTAATATGCAACACCGTCAGGAGCGGAACACCTAACGCTTCTTCCTGCGTCCAGCCGCTCATCTTCTCCGCCACTGGATTCATAAAGGTAATTTTCATCGCCATATCAATACAGACCACGGCTTCACCGATGGAATCAAGCGTAATGTGCAGGCGCTCTTTTTCCTGAAACAATGCCTCGTTAAGCTGTTTCACTTCGGTCATATCCATATTGATGCCGAGGAGACGTTCGACTTCGCCTTCTTTATTCAGTACCCGGTTGGCGAGGGCGCGGATATGGCGAATACCGTCTTTTACGGTAATGCGAAATTCCAGTTTAAAGGGCGAGCGTGATTGCAACGAATCACGAATCACTTTTTCGGCATGCTGGCGATCTTCCGGCAGCACGCACTCGTACCACACCTGCCAGTTCGGTTTGATATGTGGAGGAATTTCATACAGCTCGAACATCCGCTTATCCCAGCTAAAAATATTCGGCTTCAACTCCCACTCCCAGATGCCAATCCCGCCCGCTTCGTTAGCCAGAGTGATGCGCTCCATCAGTTGCTGATTGACCTGTTCGGTGCGTTTTAGCTCGTTAATGTCTTCAATCTGAGCGATAAAATAGAGCGGCGTGCCATCCGTGTGGCGCACCAGTGAGACGGCAAGCAACGCCCAGACAACATCGCCATTGCGGTTGTAGTAGCGTTTTTCCATTGAATAGGTGTTTATTTCACCGCTTATCAGCTTTTCAACCTGTTGGAGATCTTTATTGAGATCCTCCGGCCAGGTCAGTTGCTGAAAGGTGAGTCCGCGCAGCTCTTCCTGACTGTACCCGAGAAACTGGCAGAGCGCTTTGTTGGTTTGCAGCCATTGTCCCTCGGTGCCCACTAACGCCATACCGATAGCGGAATATTCCATCGCGTTCCGAAAGTGGGTTTCGCTTTCGGAAATGTGTTTGCGTTCCGCACGAAAGGCATACATCACCATGGTCATGATGTTGGCGGGCAGCAGGATCAGCAAAAACGGTAGCCACGGCATATGGCTCATCAGGTACGTACGCGGCGTAGCAAGCAGGGAGGGATCCGCGGCCATCATCAGCGACACCATCATCACCGTGGTAAGGAAGATCAAAAAGGCTTCCATTCGTGGCAGACGCACGGCGCTCCACATCAACAGCACAATAATGAAAGTAAAAGGCCACGGCAGATACAGCATCGAAAGCCAGCTTAACGTCAGTGTGATGGCTAACGTGAGCAGCGACTCAAAAAGCAACCGTGGGTTGCGATGGCGCAGCAGATAGTGTGGTTTAAATAACAATCCCAGCGGCACCAGTGCCAGAGCGCCGATGGATTCTGACAGTACCCATATCAAAAATGCCCTGAGAGGATCGTCTCCGGGCGTCAGCAGGACAACCAGAACACCCCCCAACAGAGGCGGAACAATGGCGCTGCCGAGTGCCAGACGCAGCCAGTCAGCCAGATTTTGCAAGGGGTTATACCACGGCAGCAATTTACGTAGCAGCACTGCCCCGACCACGGCTTCAACAATATTGATGGTCGTCCAGGTCATGTTCAGCGAGCTGGTGGAAAAAAGCAGGATGGATGCGGCGATATTTCCCAGCGAACAGCTCAGCGCAATTCCCGGCCACATGCGCCCGGCATGGCGATAAAACGCCACCATCATGATGGACGTCGGGAACCACAGTGGGGCGAGTTGGGTGCCAAACTGCGAAAGCTCAAGCGAGAAAAGGGTAAAGATAAACGAGACTAAACCTAAACTGACCAGGTGAAGCAGCGGGTGGGGCAGGGCAATTAATACATGCTGTGATTGTTTGCTCATTACCGCTTTATCCGCAAGACCTGGTCGCCAGTATTCGTTTCTGTGTTTATGCTAGTACAAAAGTTTTACATTTTATATGCGAATTGCTCATAAAGTGACGTAAAGGCGGATAATTTGCGCAACTGCGTATAACATTTTTTACCTTACATAAAACTGATCAACGTAATTTGCCCCCGGGAATTCTTTGTCAACAATTAACTCTGAGCGCGCGGCAACGCTATTCGACTGGTATCAGACGGATGAAATCCCTATAATTGCCGCGTTTGGCGCTTCGTCGCCCCCTTCCTAACATCCAGGTTAATCAGGTCGCTAAATATATGACTGATCAGTCTCATCAGTGCGTCATTATCGGTATCGCTGGCGCATCGGCTTCCGGCAAGAGTCTTATTGCCAGTACCCTTTATCGTGAATTGCGTGAGCAAGTCGGTGATGAACACATCGGCGTAATTCCCGAAGACTGCTATTACAAAGATCAAAGCCATCTGTCGATGGAAGAACGCGTTAAGACCAACTACGACCATCCCAGCGCGATGGATCACAGTCTGCTGCTTGAGCATTTACAAGCGTTGAAACGCGGCTCGGCAATTGACCTGCCGGTTTACAGCTATGTTGAACATACGCGTATGAAAGAAACGGTGACGGTTGAGCCGAAGAAGGTCATCATTCTCGAAGGCATTTTGTTGCTGACGGATGCGCGTTTGCGTGACGAACTTAACTTCTCCATTTTCGTTGATACCCCGCTGGATATCTGCCTGATGCGCCGCATCAAGCGTGACGTTAACGAGCGTGGGCGTTCAATGGATTCAGTGATGGCGCAATATCAAAAAACCGTGCGCCCGATGTTCCTGCAATTCATTGAGCCTTCTAAACAATATGCGGACATTATCGTGCCGCGCGGCGGGAAAAACCGCATCGCGATCGATATATTGAAAGCGAAAATAAGTCAGTTCTTTGAATAAGCTTGATAAATTGTGTACCGTTCAGTGATAACCTGGTATGCCCTTGACGTAATTGGCGTTAAGGGAGTGATGCGCGAAAGGAGAAAATGCCATGCGTCTGTGTGACCGAGATATTGAAGCCTGGCTTGATGAAGGCCGTTTGTCGATCAACCCACGTCCGCCAGTGGAGCGTATTAACGGCGCGACGGTGGATGTACGCCTGGGCAATAAATTTCGTACCTTCCGTGGTCACACGGCAGCGTTTATCGATCTGAGCGGTCCCAAAGATGAAGTGAGCGCCGCGCTTGACCGCGTGATGAGCGATGAGATCGTTCTCGACGAGGGCGAGGCGTTCTATCTTCACCCAGGAGAGCTGGCGCTGGCGGTGACGCTGGAGTCGGTGACGCTGCCAGCCGATCTGGTGGGCTGGCTGGACGGGCGTTCCTCACTGGCGCGTCTGGGGCTGATGGTGCACGTCACCGCGCACCGCATCGATCCGGGCTGGTCTGGTTGCATTGTGCTGGAGTTCTACAACTCCGGTAAGCTGCCGCTGGCGCTGCGTCCGGGCATGTTAATTGGTGCGCTGAGCTTTGAGCCGCTTTCCGGCCCGGCGGCGCGACCTTACAACCGCCGTGAAGATGCGAAATATCGCAACCAGCAGGGCGCGGTAGCCAGCCGAATCGATAAAGACTAATTCAGGCCCATTGAGGATACCATGAGACGATTTCTGACGACGCTGATGATACTCCTGGTCGTGCTGGTGGCCGGGTTATCTGCGTTAGTGTTGCTGGTGAATCCGAATGATTTCCGCGACTATATGGTCAAGCAAGTTGCTGCACGTAGCGGTTATCAATTGCAGCTCGACGGGCCACTGCGTTGGCACGTCTGGCCGCAGCTTAGTATCCTCTCCGGGCGAATGTCTCTCACCGCCCAGGGCGCAAGCCAGCCACTGGTTCGCGCCGACAACATGCGTCTGGACGTGGCGCTTTTACCACTACTGAGTCATCAACTGAGCGTTAAGCAGGTGATGCTAAAAGGGGCAGTGATCCAACTGACGCCGCAGACGGAAGCGGTGCGCAGTGAAGACGCTCCGGTTGCACCGCGCGACAATACCTTGCCGGATCTGTCAGACGATCGCGGATGGTCGTTTGATATATCCAGTCTTAAGGTGGCGGACAGCGTGCTGGTGTTCCAGCATGAAGATGACGAGCAGGTGACAATCCGCAATATTCGCCTGCAAATGGAACAAGATCCCCAACATCGTGGTTCATTTGAGTTCTCCGGGCGGGTTAATCGCGATCAGCGCGATCTCACGATATCCCTTAACGGTACGGTAGATGCTTCTGATTATCCGCATGATTTAACGGCGGCTATTGAACAAATTAACTGGCAGTTGCAGGGTGCCGATTTACCAAAACAAGGTATTCAGGGGCAGGGGAGTTTCCAGGCCCAGTGGCAGGAGTCACATAAACGCCTTTCATTTAACCAAATTAGTTTGACCGCCAATGATAGTACGCTAAGCGGGCAAGCACAGGTTACGCTGACAGAGAAACCGGAATGGCAGCTGAGGCTGCAATTCCCGCAACTGAATCTTGACAACCTCATCCCGCTTAATGAAACCGCGAATGGTGAAAACGGTGCCGCGCAGCAGGGGCAGAGCCAATCAACGTTGCCGCGCCCGGTCATTTCTTCGCGTATTGATGAACCGGCCTATCAGGGACTGCAAGGCTTTACGGCTGATATTTTGTTGCAGGCCAGTAACGTGCGCTGGCGCGGAATGAATTTTACAGATGTTGCCACGCAAATGACCAACAAGTCGGGTTTGCTGGAAATTACTCAACTGCAGGGCAAACTTAACGGTGGACAGGTTTCACTGCCGGGCACGCTGGACGCGACATCAATAAATCCGCGGATAAACTTCCAGCCACGGCTGGAAAACGTTGAGATTGGTACCATTCTGAAGGCGTTTAACTATCCGATTTCGTTGACCGGAAAAATGTCACTGGCTGGTGATTTCTCCGGTGCTGACATAGATGCCGACGCATTCCGCCACAACTGGCAAGGACAGGCACATGTCGAAATGACCGACACGCGCATGGAAGGGATGAACTTCCAGCAGATGATTCAGCAAGCGGTAGAGCGTAATGGCGGTGATGTGAAGGCCGCTGAAAACTTTGATAACGTGACGCGGCTTGACCGCTTTACCACCGATTTGACGTTGAAGGATGGCGTCGTGACGTTAAACGACATGCAAGGTCAATCGCCTGTGCTGGCGCTGACAGGGGAAGGCATGTTGAATCTGGCAGATCAAACCTGCGACACCCAGTTTGATATTCGGGTCGTGGGTGGCTGGAACGGGGAAAGCAAACTGATTGATTTCCTGAAAGAAACGCCAGTACCGCTGCGGGTTTATGGCAACTGGCAGCAACTCAATTACAGCCTGCAAGTGGATCAGTTACTGCGCAAACATCTACAGGACGAAGCGAAACGTCGCCTGAATGACTGGGCCGAGCGGAATAAAGATTCCCGTAATGGCAAAGATGTGAAGAAGTTGCTGGAGAAGATGTAGGTTACCAGGTGACCAGTCCTGTAGGCCTGATAAGACGCGTAAAGCGTCGCATCAGGCGTTCGTGGCGGCATCATTATATTCTGAATATGTAAGATCGAAGGCTGTTCCGTTCACTTGATGTTCCTCACTACTATGGAACGCTCAAGCCGGTGAACGTGCCAGGGTGGCTCAATCTCCACCACCCTGGCAACCCGGGCTCCCGGCGGTAAATCGCCGCTGGCGCGGTTCCCTCATCTTATTCCTTTCGGCTATCGGGTAAAATGACCGATACCATCACACCTCGTACTCCATCTCGCCATCCTTACGCAGCGGTATAATCTGCACCTTCTGCACGCGATGGCTTTCTACCTGCAACGTTTTAAGCAAATAATCCCCCACCTGAACTTCTTCGCCAGGTTTTGGAATACGCTGCAAATACTCCATCAACAGCCCGGCAATGGTGTGATATTCACGTTTTTCATCCAGCGGCAGCGGCACATATTGCACCAGATCTTCCAGCGGCATATGACCATTCGCCGTCCAGGAACCGTCCGCATTCTTCTGAATATCATGGCGGGCGTCGATCTCTTCCACTTCGTTCGGTAAGTTACCGGCAATGGTTTCAGTGACGTCACTTAATGTCACAATCCCTTCCACCGAGCCAAACTCATCCACCACAAAAGCAAAGTGCGTGCGGGCATTACGGAACTGCTCCAGGGCAGGTAACAACGGCAAGGTTTCCGGGAACACCAGCGGCTGGCGAATCAACACCCGCAGGTTGAGCGGTTCGCCGCGCAGAGACTGTTGTAGCAGGTCGATAACGTGAACAACACCGAGCAAATCTTCTGCGTCATCACCGTCGGTAACCACCAGCCGCGTATGCTGATTTCGCTCCAGCAACTGGCGGATTTCTTCTTCCGGCGCGTTGAGATCGATATGCTCAATATCGTGGCGCGACGTCATAATGCTGCTGACGGTACGCTGGTTAAGATTAAGTACCCGCTCAATCATCCGCCGTTCCTGCGGATTAAAGATCTGCTGGTTTCCATGATCCACCAGCATGGACGCGGTTTCGGCGTCCAGTTCCGCATCTTCTTTTTGCCCGCTAAGCAGGCGCATTACCGCTTCGGTAGTCCGCTGGCGTAGCGTCTGATTAGCGGAAAGAAAACGTCGCCGGTTAAAGATAGCCAACTGATTGAGTGCCTCGATCATCACCGAGAAACCAATGGCAGCGTACAGGTAGCCTTTCGGAATGACGAAGCCGAAACCTTCTGCCACCAGGCTAAAGCCAATCATCAACAGGAAGCTTAAGCAGAGAATAACGATGGTCGGGTGGCTATTAACGAACTGGGTTAACGGCTTGCTGGCCATCAACATCAGGCTGATAGCGATAACCACGGCGGCCATCATGACCAGTAAATGGTCGACCATCCCGACGGCGGTAATCACCGAGTCGAGTGAGAAGATGGCGTCCAGTACCACAATTTGTGTCACCACCCCCCAGAACTTCGCACCTTTGCGTTGTGTGGGATTATTGCTGTCTTTCCCTTCCAGCCGTTCGTTCAGCTCCATCGTGGCTTTGAACAACAGGAAGAAACCACCAAACAGCATGATTAAGTCGCGGGCGCTAAAGGTAAACGAGCGGAAGCTGAACAGCGGTTGCGTCAGGGTGACCAGCCAGGAGATTGACGCCAGCAGTAACAGGCGCATTAACATCGCCAGCAGCAGCCCGGTAACCCGTGCGCGGTCGCGCTGCTTCGGCGGTAGTTTTTCGGCGAGGATGGCAATAAAGACCAGGTTATCAATGCCGAGGACCAGTTCGATCACAATCAGCGTGATTAACCCGGCCCAGATAGACGGATCGGCAATCCATTCCATAGTAAGTACAAAACCTATTCGTTGTATGACAAATGTCACAATTCGATCATGGATAAATCGGGGCAAAAATGCAATGTTGCAGCACTATTTATCTCATATTATTTGAGGGTAATAACATCACATTATCCCTGAATTAAAAGTGGTAATAATAAAACATTATTTAAGAAATATCGCATGTGGAGACGCAATATTAAATATTGTCAACCTAAAGAAACTCCTAAAAACCATATTGAATGACACTTAATATAATTCTTAAAAATAGCCAATTGCCGAATTGTTACCTTGCCTGCTATTCCGTTAGCTGTAACACTTCCTCCTGCATTATTGGAGAGCCAATATTCAATTACCATAATGTCACCTTATATTCGGAAGTTAATTTCCGCAATAACCCTTTCTCATCAACGATTGTATGCAGAGAGGGTTTGAAAAATTAAGCTAAATCAGTGTATTGGTAGCTAAAAAGCCAGGGGCGGTAGCGTGTCTGGATGCCTGAAAGACCAGTCTGAATTATTCTGTCAATAGCCTGCGGATGAAATCAATTTTTTTAGGACTGATGCCAGTTAAATTTTTATTCAATTAACTGCAAGGTAAATGTGCATGGCGACATTGCTATTAATAGTGCACAGGATAATTACTCTGCCAAAGTGATAAATAAACAATGATGAAATCCAAAATGAAATTGATGCCATTATTGGTGTCAGTAACCTTGATAAGCGGTTGCACAGTACTTCCGGGCAGCAATATGTCGACGATGGGCAAAGACGTCATCAAACAGCAGGACGCTGATTTCGATCTCGACAAAATGGTGAATGTTTATCCGCTGACCCCGCGCCTGATTGACCAATTACGCCCACGCCCGAATGTAGCGCGCCCCAATATGACGCTGGAAAGTGAGATCGCGAATTACCAGTATCGCGTCGGGCCGGGGGACGTTCTTAATGTCACCGTCTGGGATCACCCGGAACTCACCACGCCAGCCGGTCAGTACCGCAGCTCCAGCGACACCGGCAACTGGGTACAGCCTGACGGCACTATGTTTTACCCGTATATCGGCAAGGTTCACGTAGTCGGGAAAACGCTCGCTGAAATCCGCAGTGATATTACCGGGCGCTTAGCGACGTACATCGCTGACCCGCAGGTGGACGTTAATATCGCCGCCTTCCGCTCACAAAAGGCCTATATCTCAGGTCAGGTGAATAAATCCGGTCAACAGGCGATCACCAACGTACCACTGACCATTCTCGACGCCATCAACGCCGCAGGTGGCCTGACCGACACCGCTGACTGGCGCAACGTGGTGCTAACACACAATGGTCGTGAAGAACGCATTTCTTTGCAGGCGCTGATGCAAAACGGCGACCTCAATCAGAACCGACTGCTTTATCCCGGCGATATTCTCTACGTGCCGCGTAATGATGATCTGAAAGTATTTGTGATGGGTGAAGTGAAGAAACAGAGCACCCTGAAAATGGACTTTAGCGGCATGACCCTGACTGAAGCTCTGGGCAATGCCGAAGGCATCGACATGACCACCTCCAACGCCAGCGGCATCTTTGTCATTCGTCCGTTGAAAGGCGAGGGCGGGCGTAACGGCAAGATTGCCAATATCTACCAGCTGGATATGTCCGATGCGACGTCGCTGGTGATGGCGACAGAATTCCGCCTGCAACCTTATGACGTGGTGTATGTCACCACCGCCCCGGTTTCCCGCTGGAACCGTCTGATCAATCAGTTGCTGCCAACTATTAGCGGTGTCCGTTACATGACGGATACAGCCAGCGACATTCATAACTGGTAATCGTCATGTTTAACAACATCTTAGTTGTCTGTGTCGGCAATATTTGCCGTTCCCCGACGGCGGAACGCTTACTGCAACGTTATCACCCGGAGCTGAAAGTGGAGTCCGCTGGACTCGGCGCGCTGGTCGGTAAGGGCGCTGATCCTACCGCTATCAGCGTCGCCGCAGAACATCAACTGTCTCTGGAAGGTCACTGTGCACGGCAAATCAGCCGCCGTCTGTGTCGCAACTATGACCTGATTTTGACCATGGAAAAGCGCCATATCGAACGCTTATGCGAGATGGCACCTGAGATGCGCGGCAAAGTGATGCTGTTTGGTCACTGGGATAACGAATGTGAAATCCCCGATCCGTATCGCAAAAGCCGGGAAACGTTTGCAGCGGTGTACACATTACTTGAACGGTCTGCCCGCCAGTGGGCGCAGGCATTGAACGCAGAGCAGGTATAAGAATGACAGAAAAAGTAAAACAACATGCCGCTCCGGTAACGGGCAGTGATGAAATCGATATTGGTCGCCTGGTCGGCACCGTCATTGAAGCGCGCTGGTGGGTGATTGGCATCACCACCGTATTCGCCCTCTGTGCCGTGGTTTACACCTTCTTCGCCACGCCGATTTATAGTGCCGACGCACTGGTACAAATCGAGCAAAACAGCGGCAATTCGTTAGTGCAGGACATTGGTTCGGCATTAGCCAACAAACCGCCTGCATCGGACGCCGAGATCCAGTTGATTCGTTCGCGTCTGGTGCTTGGTAAAACGGTGGACGATCTCGACCTCGATATTGCAGTGAGCAAAAACACGTTCCCGATTTTCGGTGCGGGCTGGGATCGCCTGATGGGACGTCAGAACGAGACGGTGAAAGTGACCACCTTTAACCGCCCGAAAGAGATGGCGGATCAGGTGTTTACGCTTAATGTGCTGGACAACAAAAACTACACCCTGAGCAGCGACGGCGGCTTTAGCGCCCGGGGGCAAGCGGGCCAGATGCTGAAAAAAGAAGGCGTCACGCTGATGGTTGAAGCCATTCACGCCAGCCCGGGCAGTGAGTTTACCGTCACCAAATACTCCACGCTGGGGATGATCAACCAACTGCAAAACAGCCTGACGGTAACGGAGAACGGCAAAGACGCTGGCGTTTTGAGCCTGACTTATACCGGTGAAGATCGTGAACAGATCCGCGACATTCTTAACAGCATCGCCCGTAACTATCAGGAACAAAATATTGAGCGCAAATCGGCGGAAGCGTCGAAAAGCCTCGCCTTCCTCGCGCAACAGTTACCGGAAGTACGTAGCCGCTTGGATGTTGCCGAAAACAAACTGAATGCCTTCCGTCAGGATAAAGATTCTGTTGATCTGCCGCTGGAAGCAAAAGCGGTGCTCGATTCGATGGTGAACATCGATGCGCAGTTGAACGAACTGACCTTTAAAGAGGCGGAAATCTCCAAGCTGTACACCAAAGTTCACCCGGCGTACCGCACGCTGCTGGAGAAACGTCAGGCGCTGGAAGACGAAAAAGCCAAACTTAACGGTCGCGTAACGGCGATGCCGAAAACCCAGCAGGAGATTGTCCGTCTGACCCGCGATGTCGAGTCTGGTCAGCAGGTCTATATGCAACTGCTGAATAAAGAGCAGGAGCTGAAAATCACCGAGGCCAGCACCGTCGGCGATGTGCGCATTGTTGACCCGGCAATCACTCAGCCTGGCGTGCTGAAACCGAAGAAAGGGCTGATTATCCTCGGCGCGATTATCCTTGGCCTGATGCTTTCTATCGTGGGTGTGCTGCTGCGCTCGTTGTTTAATCGCGGCATTGAAAGCCCGCAAGTACTGGAAGAACACGGTATTAGCGTCTATGCCAGCATCCCGCTGTCGGAATGGCAGAAAGCGCGTGATAGCGTCAAAACCATCAAAGGGATTAAACGCTATAAACAGAGCCAGCTACTGGCGGTGGGGAATCCAACCGATCTGGCGATTGAAGCCATCCGTAGTCTGCGTACCAGTTTGCACTTCGCGATGATGCAGGCACAGAACAATGTGTTGATGATGACCGGGGTTAGCCCGTCAATTGGTAAAACCTTTGTCTGCGCCAACCTGGCGGCGGTGATCAGCCAGACCAATAAACGCGTGTTGTTGATCGACTGCGATATGCGCAAAGGCTACACCCACGAGCTGTTGGGCACTAATAACGTTAATGGCCTGTCGGAAATTCTGATTGGTCAGGGCGATATTACTACCGCTGCTAAACCGACCTCTATTGCCAAATTTGACCTGATCCCGCGCGGTCAGGTGCCGCCAAATCCTTCTGAACTGTTGATGAGCGAACGCTTTGCCGAACTGGTGAACTGGGCGAGTAAAAACTATGACCTGGTGTTGATTGATACGCCGCCGATTCTGGCAGTGACCGATGCGGCAATTGTTGGTCGTCATGTCGGAACCACGTTAATGGTGGCGCGTTATGCGGTCAACACATTGAAAGAAGTGGAAACCAGTCTGAGCCGCTTTGAGCAAAACGGTATTCCGGTGAAAGGGGTGATTCTGAACTCCATCTTCCGCCGCGCCAGCGCGTATCAGGATTATGGCTATTACGAATACGAATATAAGTCGGATGCGAAATAACGACGCCTGCATTCGCACCGCCCCGTAGGCCGGATAAGGCGTTCACGCCGCATCCGGCAAGCAAACCAGCTCATAAGCCGGGAGAACAACCTATGAAAGACAATCCGCTGATCTCAATCTATATGCCGACCTGGAACCGCCAACAACTGGCGATTCGGGCAATAAAATCGGTTTTGCGCCAGGACTACAGCAACTGGGAGATGATCATCGTGGATGATTGCTCCACCTCCTGGGAACAACTGCAACAGTACGTCACCGCCCTCAACGATCCGCGTATCACTTACATTCACAACGACATTAACAGCGGGGCGTGCGCGGTACGTAACCAGGCGATTATGCTGGCGCAAGGGGAATATATCACCGGGATTGATGACGATGACGAATGGACACCCAACCGTCTGAGCGTCTTCCTCGCCCATAAACAGCAACTGGTCACACACGCCTTTTTGTACGCTAACGACTACGTTTGCCAGGGCGAAGTCTATTCCCAACCGGCAAGCTTGCCGCTGTATCCCAAATCGCCGTATTCACGCCGCCTGTTCTACAAACGCAATATCATTGGCAACCAGGTCTTTACCTGGGCATGGCGTTTCAAAGAGTGTTTGTTCGATACCGAACTGAAAGCGGCACAGGATTACGACATCTTCCTGCGGATGGTGGTGGAGTACGGCGAACCGTGGAAAGTAGAAGAGGCGACGCAGATCCTGCATATCAATCACGGTGAAATGCAGATCACCTCGTCACCGAAAAAATTCTCCGGGTACTTCCACTTTTACCGCAAGCACAAAGACAAATTCGACCGCGCCAGCAAAAAATATCAGCTGTTTACCCTCTACCAGATCCGCAATAAACGTATGACCTGGCGCACTTTGCTGACGCTGCTGTCGGTGCGTAACGGCAAACGTCTGGCTGATAGTATTCGGGGGCGCTAAAGATGCTGGAAGATCTGCGCGCCAACAGCTGGAGTTTACGCCCGTGCTGCATGGTTCTTGCCTATCGTGTTGCTCATTTTTGTTCGGTGTGGCGCAAAAAGAACGTCCTCAACAATCTGTGGGCGGCCCCGCTGCTGGTGCTGTATCGCATTATCACCGAATGCTTTTTCGGTTATGAAATCCAGGCTGCCGCGACCATTGGCCGCCGCTTTACTATCCATCACGGTTACGCCGTCGTGATCAATAAAAACGTGGTAGCGGGGGATGATTTTACCATTCGCCACGGCGTCACTATCGGCAATCGTGGTGCCGATAACATGGCATGTCCACACATTGGCAACGGCGTCGAACTCGGTGCCAACGTCATTATTCTTGGTGATATCACGCTTGGTAACAACGTCACCGTGGGCGCGGGCAGCGTGGTGCTCGACTCTGTCCCGGACAACGCGCTGGTGGTGGGAGAAAAAGCGCGAGTGAAGGTAATTAAATGAATATTTTGCAATTTAATGTGCGACTGGCGGAAGGCGGGGCAGCAGGTGTGGCGTTAGATCTCCACCAGCGTGCGCTGCAACAGGGGCTGGCGTCACATTTTGTCTACGGTTACGGCAAAGGCGGCAAAGAGAGCGTCAGCCATCAGAACTATCCGCAGGTCATCAAACATACGCCGCGGATGACCGCGATGGCGAATATTGCTCTGTTTCGTCTGTTTAATCGCGATCTGTTTGGCAATTTCAATGAGTTATATCGCACCATTACTCGCACAGCGGGTCCGGTGGTCCTGCATTTTCATGTGCTGCACAGCTACTGGCTAAATCTTAAGAGCGTGGTGCGCTTTTGCGAAAAAGTGAAAAACCATAAACCGGACGTCACTCTGGTCTGGACGCTGCACGACCACTGGAGTGTTACCGGACGCTGCGCCTTTACCGACGGTTGCGAAGGCTGGAAAATAGGCTGCCAGAAATGCCCGACCTTAAATAACTATCCGCCGGTGAAGATTGATCGCGCACACCAACTGGTGGCGGGCAAACGCCAGTTATTCCGTGAGATGCTGGCGCTGGGCTGTCAGTTTATTTCCCCCAGCCAGCATGTGGCTGACGCTTTCAATAGCCTGTACGGTCCAGGGCGTTGCCGGATTATCAATAATGGCATTGATATGGCAACTGAAGCGATTCTGGCGGACTTGCCTCCGGTGCGCGAAACCCAGGGCAAGCCGAAAATCGCGGTGGTGGCGCATGATCTGCGTTACGACGGCAAAACTAACCAGCAACTGGTACGCGAGATGATGGCGCTGGGCGACAAAATTGAACTGCATACCTTTGGTAAGTTCTCGCCGTTCACCGCTGGCAACGTGGTTAATCACGGCTTTGAAACCGACAAACGTAAGCTGATGAGCGCGCTCAATCAGATGGATGCGCTGGTATTCAGTTCTCGCGTCGATAACTACCCGCTGATTTTGTGTGAGGCGCTATCGATTGGCGTGCCGGTGATTGCCACCCATAGCGATGCGGCGCGGGAAGTGTTGCAAAAATCCGGCGGTAAAACCGTCAGCGAAGAAGAGGTGCTGCAACTGGTGCAGTTAAGCAAACCGGAAATCGCGCAGGCGATATTTGGTACCACGCTGGCTGAGTTCAGCCAACGCAGCCGCGCCGCCTACAGTGGACAACAGATGCTGGAGGAGTATGTCAACTTCTATCAGAATCTGTAGCTACCTGTTGCTGCCGCTGATTTATCTGCTGGTTAACGTCAAAATCGCCCAGCTTGGCGAAAGTTTCCCCATCACCATCGTCACTTTTTTACCTGTCTTGTTACTGCTGTTTTTAGAACGCATCAGCGTTAAAAAATTGATGATTGCCTTAGGGATTGGCGCGGGACTCACGGCGTTTAACTATCTGTTTGGTCAGTCGCTGGATGCCAGTAAATACGTCACTTCAACTATGCTGTTTGTCTATATTGTGATCATTATTGGCATGGTGTGGAGTATTCGTTTTAAAACAATTTCGCCACACAACCATCGCAAGATATTACGTTTCTTTTATCTGGTGGTCGGGCTGGTGGTGGCGCTGGCGGCGGTGGAGATGGCACAAATTATCCTCACCGGTGGCAGCAGTATTATGGAGTCGATTTCGAAATATCTGATTTACAGCAACAGCTATGTGCTGAATTTCATTAAATTCGGCGGCAAGCGCACGACAGCACTTTATTTCGAACCGGCATTTTTCGCTCTGGCATTAATCTCAATTTGGCTCAGCATCAAACAGTTTGGTATCAAAACGCCTAAAACAGATGCTATGATTCTCGCAGGGATAATATTATCCGGATCGTTTTCAGGGGTTATGACCTTTATCCTGTTTTATTTGCTGGAGTGGGCATTTCAATATCTGAATAAAGAGGCGATTAAGAAAAAGTTACCGTTAGCATTGATTTCTCTGGCTGTATTCCTGGTTGGTGTGGTAATCGCGTTTCCTTATATTTCCACCCGTCTGGGCGATTTAGGTACGGAAGGATCGTCATCATATTATCGTATTGTCGGTCCGCTGGTGATGGTCGGTTATTCTTTGACCCATATTGACGGTGTAGTCAGATTTGGCTCACTTTATGAATATGTCGCATCATTCGGAATATTTAACGGTGCGGATGTCGGAAAAACCATAGACAATGGTTTGTATCTGCTGATTATTTATTTTTCCTGGTTCGCGGTGTTTTTATCACTGTGGTACATGGGGAAAGTGATAAAAATGATGATCAACGCTTTTGGTGATAACCGCAATTTTCGCGTGCAATTATATCTTTTTACTCCGGTATCGCTGTTTTTTACCGGTTCGATATTTAGCCCGGAATATGCATTTTTAATCGTCTGTCCGTTTATTTTGCGAAAAGCGTTAAATATTACGAGGTAAGAATAAGAACATGTTGCTTAGCATAATCACTGTCGCGTTTCGTAACCTCGAAGGGATAGTCAAAACACATGCCTCGCTGGCGCATCTGGCGCAGGTGGAAGATATCAGCTTCGAATGGATTGTTGTCGATGGCGGTTCCAACGACGGCACCCGTGAGTATCTGGAAAATCTCAATGGTATCTTTAACCTACGCTTTGTCAGCGAGCCAGATAACGGTATCTACGACGCCATGAACAAAGGCATTGCGATGGCACAAGGCAAGTTCGCGTTGTTTCTCAATTCGGGCGATATTTTTCATCAGAATGCCGCAAATTTTGTCCGTAAGTTAAAAATGCAAAAAGATAACGTGATGATCACCGGCGATGCGCTGCTGGATTTTGGCGACGGGCATAAAATTAAACGTAGCGCCAAACCGGGCTGGTATATTTATCACAGCCTGCCCGCCAGTCATCAGGCGATATTTTTCCCTGTATCCGGCTTGAAAAAATGGCGTTATGACCTGGAATATAAAGTTTCTTCCGACTACGCGCTGGCAGCCAAAATGTATAAAGCCGGTTATGCATTTAAAAAACTCAATGGCTTGGTGTCTGAATTTTCCATGGGTGGGGTATCTACCACCAATAATATGGAATTGTGTGCTGACGCGAAAAAAGTCCAACGACAAATATTACATGTGCCTGGCTTTTGGGCTGAATTATCCTGGCATTTACGCCAACGTACTACCTCAAAGACGAAAGCCTTATATAACAAAGTCTGAATATAAGGAAAACCAATGCAAGATTTAAGCGGTTTCTCGGTGCCGAAAGGGTTCCGGGGCGGCAACGCTATTAAAGTGCAATTATGGTGGGCAGTACAGGCAACAATATTTGCCTGGTCGCCACAAGTATTGTATCGCTGGCGGGCTTTTTTATTACGTTTATTCGGAGCAAAAATAGGAAAAAACGTAGTTATTCGTCCGTCAGTAAAAATTACCTATCCGTGGAAATTAACCTTAGGTGATTACGCGTGGGTCGGCGATGACGTCAATTTATATACCCTCGGTGAAATAACCATTGGCGCACATTCGGTGATATCGCAAAAAAGTTATTTATGCACCGGTAGCCACGACCATGCAAGTCAACATTTCACCATTAACGCCACGCCTATTGTGATTGGCGAGAAATGCTGGCTGGCAACCGATGTCTTTGTTGCCCCAGGCGTCACAATCGGCGACGGCACCGTCGTGGGTGCACGAAGCAGTGTTTTTAAATCGCTTCCGGCAAATGTGGTTTGCCGGGGGAATCCCGCAGTGGTGATACGCGAACGCGTTGAAACTGAATAAATTCAAAAATACAGAGGAATAATACATGTCAAAAGTCGCTCTCATCACCGGTGTAACCGGACAAGACGGTTCTTACCTGGCAGAGTTTCTGCTGGAAAAAGGTTACGAGGTGCATGGTATTAAGCGTCGCGCATCGTCATTCAACACCGAGCGCGTGGATCACATTTATCAGGATCCGCACACCTGCAACCCGAAATTCCATCTGCATTATGGCGACCTGAGTGATACCTCCAACCTGACGCGCATTTTGCGTGAAGTGCAGCCGGATGAAGTGTACAACCTGGGCGCAATGAGCCACGTTGCGGTTTCTTTTGAGTCACCGGAATATACCGCAGACGTCGATGCGATGGGTACGCTGCGCCTGCTGGAGGCGATCCGCTTCCTCGGTCTGGAAAAGAAAACCCGTTTCTATCAGGCTTCCACCTCTGAACTGTATGGTCTGGTGCAGGAAATTCCGCAGAAAGAAACCACGCCGTTCTATCCACGCTCTCCGTATGCGGTCGCCAAACTGTATGCCTACTGGATCACCGTTAACTACCGCGAATCCTACGGCATGTATGCCTGTAACGGTATTCTCTTCAACCATGAATCCCCGCGCCGCGGCGAAACCTTCGTTACCCGCAAAATCACCCGCGCAATCGCCAACATCGCCCAGGGGCTGGAGTCGTGCCTGTACCTCGGCAATATGGATTCCCTGCGTGACTGGGGCCACGCCAAAGACTACGTAAAAATGCAGTGGATGATGCTGCAGCAGGAACAGCCGGAAGATTTCGTTATCGCGACCGGCGTTCAGTACTCCGTGCGTCAGTTCGTGGAAATGGCGGCAGCACAGCTGGGCATCAAACTGCGCTTTGAAGGCACGGGTGTTGAAGAGAAGGGTATTGTGGTTTCCGTCACCGGGCATGACGCGCCGGGCGTTAAACCGGGCGATGTGATTATCGCCGTTGACCCGCGTTACTTCCGTCCGGCAGAAGTTGAAACGCTGCTCGGCGACCCGACCAAAGCGCACGAAAAACTGGGCTGGAAACCGGAAATCACCCTCAGAGAGATGGTGTCTGAAATGGTGGCTAATGACCTCGAAGCGGCGAAAAAACACTCTCTGCTGAAATCTCACGGCTACGACGTGGCGATCGCACTGGAGTCATAAGCATGAGTAAACAACGCATTTTTATTGCTGGCCATCGCGGGATGGTCGGTTCCGCCATCAGGCGGCAGCTCGAACAGCGCGGTGATGTGGAACTGGTATTACGCACCCGCGACGAGCTGAACCTGCTGGACAGCCGCGCTGTGCATGATTTCTTTGCCAGCGAAAGCATTGACCAGGTCTATCTGGCGGCGGCGAAAGTGGGCGGCATTGTTGCCAACAACACGTATCCGGCGGATTTCATCTACCAGAACATGATGATTGAGAGCAACATCATTCACGCCGCGCATCAGAACGACGTGAACAAACTGCTGTTTCTCGGATCGTCCTGTATCTACCCGAAACTGGCAAAACAGCCGATGGCAGAAAGCGAGTTATTGCAGGGTACGCTGGAGCCGACCAACGAGCCTTACGCCATTGCCAAAATCGCCGGGATCAAACTGTGCGAATCTTACAACCGCCAGTATGGACGCGATTACCGCTCGGTCATGCCGACCAACCTGTACGGGCCACACGACAACTTCCATCCGAGTAACTCGCATGTGATCCCAGCATTGCTGCGTCGCTTCCACGAGGCGACGGCACAGAATGCGCCGGACGTGGTGGTGTGGGGCAGCGGTACACCGATGCGTGAATTTCTGCACGTCGATGATATGGCGGCGGCGAGCATTCATGTGATGGAGCTGGCGCACGAAGTCTGGCTGGAAAACACCCAGCCGATGCTGTCACACATTAACGTCGGCACGGGCGTTGACTGCACTATCCGCGAGCTGGCGCAAACCATCGCCAAAGTGGTGGGTTACAAAGGTCGGGTGGTTTTTGATGCTAGCAAGCCGGATGGTACGCCGCGCAAACTGCTGGATGTGACGCGCCTGCATCAGCTTGGCTGGTATCACGAAATCTCACTGGAAGCGGGGCTTGCCAGCACTTACCAGTGGTTCCTTGAGAATCAAGACCGCTTTCGGGGGTAATGATGTTTTTACGTCAGGAAGACTTTGCCACGGTAGTGCGCTCCACTCCGCTTGTCTCTCTCGATTTTATTGTCGAGAACAGTCGCGGCGAGTTTCTGCTTGGCAAAAGAACCAACCGCCCGGCGCAGGGTTACTGGTTTGTGCCGGGAGGGCGCGTGCAGAAAGACGAAATGCTGGAAGCCGCATTTGAGCGGCTGACGATGGCGGAACTGGGGCTGCGTCTGCCGATAACAGCAGGCCAGTTTTACGGTGTCTGGCAGCACTTTTATGACGATAACTTCTCCGGCACGGATTTCACCACTCACTATGTGGTGCTCGGTTTTCGCTTCAGAGTCGCTGAAGAAGATCTGTTACTGCCGGATGAGCAGCATGACGATTACCGCTGGCTGACGCCGGACGCGCTGCTCGCCAGTAACGATGTTCACGCTAACAGCCGCGCCTATTTTCTCGCTGAGAAGCGTGCCGGAGTACCCGGATTATGAAAATACTGGTCTACGGCATTAACTACTCGCCGGAGTTAACCGGCATCGGCAAATACACCGGAGAGATGGTTGAATGGCTGGCGGCGCAAGGTCATGAGGTGCGGGTTATTACCGCACCGCCTTACTACCCGCAGTGGCAGGTGGGCGAGAACTATTCCGCCTGGCGGTACAAACGAGAAGAGGGGGCCGCTACGGTGTGGCGCTGCCCGCTGTACGTGCCAAAACAGCCGAGCACCCTGAAACGCCTGTTGCATCTCGGCAGTTTTGCCGTCAGCAGTTTTTTCCCGTTGATGGCGCAACGTCGCTGGAAGCCGGATCGCATTATCGGCGTAGTGCCAACGCTGTTTTGCACGCCGGGAATGCGCCTGCTGGCGAAACTCTCTGGCGCGCGTACCGTGCTGCATATTCAGGATTACGAAGTGGACGCCATGCTGGGGCTGGGCCTTGCCGGAAAAGGCAAAGGCGGCAAAGTGGCACAGCTGGCAACGGCGTTCGAACGTAGCGGACTGCATAACGTCGATAACGTCTCCACGATTTCGCGTTCGATGATGAATAAAGCCATCGAAAAAGGCGTGGCGGCAGAAAACGTCATCTTCTTCCCCAACTGGTCAGAAATTGCCCGTTTTCAGCATGTCGCAGATGTCGATGTTGATGCCCTTCGTAACCAGCTTGGCCTGCCGGATAACAAAAAAATCATTCTTTACTCCGGCAATATTGGTGAAAAGCAGGGGCTGGAAAACGTTATTGAAGCTGCCGATCGCCTGCGTGATGAACCGCTGATTTTTGCCATTGTCGGGCAGGGCGGCGGCAAAGCGCGGCTTGAAAAAATGGCGCAGCAGCGTGGACTGCACAACATGCAATTTTTTCCGCTGCAATCGTATGACGCTTTACCCGCACTGCTGAAGATGGGCGATTGCCATCTGGTGGTGCAAAAACGCGGCGCGGCAGATGCCGTATTGCCGTCGAAACTGACCAATATTCTGGCGGTAGGCGGTAACGCGGTGATTACCGCAGAAGCCCACACCGAACTGGGGCAGCTTTGCGAAACCTTTCCGGGCATTGCGGTTTGCGTAGAACCGGAATCGGTCGAGGCGCTGGTGGCGGGGATTCGTCAGGCGCTCCTGCTGCCCAAACACAACACGGTGGCACGTGAATATGCCGAACGCACGCTCGATAAAGAGAACGTGTTACGTCAATTTATAAATGATATTCGGGGATAATTATGGCGCAGTCGAAACTCTATCCAGTTGTGATGGCAGGTGGCTCCGGGAGCCGCTTATGGCCGCTTTCCCGCGTACTTTACCCCAAGCAGTTTTTATGCCTGAAAGGCGATCTCACCATGCTGCAAACCACCATCTGCCGCCTGAACGGCGTGGAGTGCGAAAGCCCGGTGGTGATTTGCAATGAGCAGCACCGCTTTATTGTCGCGGAACAGCTGCGTCAACTGAACAAACTCACCGAGAACATTATTCTCGAACCGGCAGGGCGTAACACTGCACCGGCCATTGCGCTGGCGGCGCTGGCGGCAAAACGTCATAGCCCGGAGAGCGACCCGTTAATGCTGGTCTTGGCGGCGGATCATGTGATTGCCGATGAAGACGCGTTCCGTGCCGCCGTGCGTAATGCCATGCCGTATGCCGAAGCGGGCAAGCTGGTGACCTTTGGCATTGTGCCGGATCTCCCTGAAACCGGATATGGCTATATTCGTCACGGTGAAGTGTCTGCGGGTGAGCAGGATACGGTGGCCTTTGAAGTGGCGCAGTTTGTCGAAAAACCGAATCTGGAAACCGCGCAGGCCTATGTGGCAAGCGGCGAATATTACTGGAACAGCGGCATGTTCCTGTTCCGCGCCGGACGCTATCTCGAAGAACTGAAAAAATATCGCCCGGATATCCTCGATGCCTGTGAAAAAGCGATGAGCGCCGTCGATTCGGATCTCGATTTTATTCGTGTGGATGAAGAAGCGTTTCTCGCCTGCCCGGAAGAGTCGGTGGATTACGCGGTCATGGAACGAACGGCAGATGCCGTTGTGGTGCCGATGGATGCGGGCTGGAGCGATGTCGGTTCTTGGTCTTCATTATGGGAGATCAGCACCCACACCGCCGAGGGCAATGTTTGCCACGGCGATGTGATTAATCACAAAACTGAAAACAGCTATGTGTATGCCGAATCTGGCCTGGTCACCACCGTCGGGGTGAAAGATTTGGTGGTAGTGCAGACCAAAGATGCAGTGCTGATTGCCGACCGTAACGCGGTGCAGGATGTGAAAAAAGTGGTCGAGCAGATCAAAGCCGATGGTCGCCATGAGCATCGGGTGCATCGCGAAGTGTATCGTCCGTGGGGCAAATATGACTCTATCGACGCGGGCGACCGCTACCAGGTGAAACGCATCACCGTGAAACCGGGCGAAGGCTTGTCGGTACAGATGCATCATCACCGCGCGGAACACTGGGTGGTTGTCGCAGGAACGGCAAAAGTCACTATCGACGGTGATATCAAACTGCTTGGTGAAAACGAGTCCATTTATATTCCGCTGGGGGCGACGCATTGCCTGGAAAACCCGGGGAAAATTCCGCTCGATTTAATTGAAGTGCGCTCCGGCTCTTATCTCGAAGAGGATGATGTGGTGCGCTTCGCGGATCGCTACGGACGGGTGTAAACGTCGCATCAGGCGCTGTTTGTCGGATGCGGCGTGAACGCCTTATCCGACCTACGGTTCGGATTTGTAGGCCTGATAAGACGCGGCAGCGTCGCATCAGGCAATGAATGCGAAACCGAGATGTAAATAACGACAAAAACAAAATTGGCCGTTTCGGTCAGGGCCAACTATTGCCTGAAAAAGGGTAACGACATGAAAAAATTAACCTGCTTTAAAGCCTATGATATTCGCGGGAAATTAGGCGAAGAACTGAATGAAGATATCGCCTGGCGCATTGGTCGCGCCTATGGCGAATTTCTCAAACCGAAAACCATTGTGTTAGGCGGTGATGTCCGTCTCACCAGCGAAACCTTAAAACTGGCGCTGGCGAAAGGTTTACAGGATGCGGGCGTCGATGTGCTGGATATTGGCATGTCCGGCACCGAAGAGATCTATTTCGCCACGTTCCATCTCGGCGTGGATGGCGGCATTGAAGTTACCGCCAGCCATAATCCGATGGATTATAACGGCATGAAACTGGTGCGCGAAGGGGCTCGCCCAATCAGCGGTGATACCGGACTGCGCGACGTCCAGCGTCTGGCAGAAGCCAACGACTTTCCTCCCGTCGATGAAACCAAACGCGGTCGCTATCAGCAAATCAACCTGCGTGACGCTTACGTTGATCACCTGTTCGGTTATATCAATGTCAAAAACCTCACGCCGCTCAAGCTGGTGATTAACTCCGGGAATGGCGCAGCGGGTCCGGTGGTGGACGCCATTGAAGCCCGCTTTAAAACCCTCGGCGCGCCCGTGGAATTGATCAAAGTGCACAACACGCCCGACGGCAATTTCCCCAACGGTATTCCTAACCCGCTGCTGCCTGAATGCCGCGACGACACCCGCAATGCGGTCATCAAACACGGCGCGGATATGGGCATAGCCTTTGACGGCGATTTTGACCGCTGTTTCCTGTTTGACGAAAAAGGGCAGTTTATCGAGGGCTACTACATTGTCGGCCTGCTGGCAGAAGCGTTCCTCGAAAAAAATCCCGGCGCGAAGATCATCCATGATCCGCGTCTCTCCTGGAACACTATTGATGTGGTGACTGCTGCAGGCGGCACGCCGGTAATGTCGAAAACCGGACACGCCTTTATTAAAGAACGGATGCGCAAGGAAGACGCCATCTACGGTGGCGAAATGAGCGCCCACCATTACTTCCGTGATTTCGCTTACTGCGACAGCGGCATGATCCCATGGCTGCTGGTCGCCGAACTGGTGTGCCTGAAAGGAAAAACGCTGGGCGAACTGGTGCGCGACCGGATGGCGGCGTTTCCGGCAAGCGGTGAGATCAACAGCAAACTGGCGCAACCCGTTGAGGCGATTAATCGCGTCGAACAGCATTTTAGCCGCGAGGCGCTGGCGGTGGATCGCACCGATGGCATCAGCATGACCTTTGCCGACTGGCGCTTTAACCTGCGCTCCTCCAACACCGAACCGGTGGTGCGGTTGAATGTGGAATCACGCGGTGATGTGCCGCTGATGGAAGCGCGAACGCGAACTCTGCTGACGTTGCTGAACGAGTAATGTCGGATCTTCCCTTACCCCACTGCGGGTAGGGGCTAATAACAGGAACAACGATGACAAATCTAAAAAAGCGTGAGCGAGCGAAAACCAATGCATCGTTAATCTCTATGGTGCAACGCTTTTCAGATATCACCATCATGTTTGCCGGACTATGGCTGGTTTGCGAAGTCAGCGGACTGTCATTCCTCTACATGCACCTGTTGGTGGCGCTGATTACGCTGGTGGTGTTCCAGATGCTGGGCGGCATCACCGATTTTTATCGCTCATGGCGCGGTGTTCGGGCAGCGACAGAATTTGCCCTGTTGCTACAAAACTGGACCTTAAGCGTGATTTTCAGCGCCGGACTGGTGGCGTTCAATAATGATTTCGACACGCAACTGAAAATCTGGCTGGCGTGGTATGGGCTGACCAGTATCGGACTGGTGGTTTGCCGTTCATGTATTCGCATTGGGGCGGGCTGGCTGCGTAATCATGGCTATAACAAGCGTATGGTCGCCGTAGCGGGGGATTTAGCCGCCGGACAAATGTTGATGGAGAGCTTCCGTAATCAGCCGTGGTTAGGGTTTGAAGTGGTGGGCGTTTACCACGACCCGAAACCGGGCGGCGTTTCTAACGACTGGGCGGGTAACCTGCAACAGCTGGTCGAGGACGCGAAAGCGGGCAAGATTCATAATGTCTATATCGCGATGCAAATGTGCGACGGCGCGCGAGTGAAAAAACTGGTCCATCAATTGGCGGACACCACCTGTTCGGTGTTGCTGATCCCCGATGTCTTTACCTTCAACATTCTCCATTCACGTCTTGAAGAGATGAACGGCGTTCCGGTGGTGCCGCTGTATGACACGCCGCTTTCCGGGGTTAACCGCCTGCTAAAACGTGCGGAAGACATTGTGCTGGCGACGCTGATCTTGCTGCTGATCTCCCCGGTGCTGTGCTGTATTGCGCTGGCGGTGAAACTCAGTTCACCAGGGCCGGTTATTTTCCGCCAGACTCGCTACGGCATGGATGGCAAGCCGATCAAAGTGTGGAAGTTCCGTTCCATGAAAGTGATGGAGAACGACAAAGTGGTGACCCAGGCGACGCAGAACGATCCGCGCGTCACTAAAGTGGGGAACTTTCTGCGCCGCACCTCGCTGGATGAACTGCCGCAGTTTATCAATGTGCTGACCGGCGGGATGTCGATTGTCGGTCCGCGTCCGCACGCGGTAGCGCATAACGAACAGTATCGCCAGCTCATTGAAGGCTACATGCTGCGCCACAAAGTGAAACCGGGCATTACCGGCTGGGCGCAGATTAATGGCTGGCGCGGCGAAACCGACACACTGGAGAAAATGGAAAAACGCGTCGAGTTCGACCTTGAGTACATCCGCGAATGGAGCGTCTGGTTCGATATCAAAATCGTTTTCCTGACGGTATTCAAAGGCTTCGTTAACAAAGCGGCATATTGATATGAGCTTACGTGAAAAAACCATCAGCGGCGCGAAGTGGTCGGCGATTGCCACGGTGATCATCATCGGCCTCGGGCTGGTGCAGATGACCGTGCTGGCGCGGATTATCGACAACCACCAGTTCGGCCTGCTTACCGTGTCGCTGGTGATCATCGCGCTGGCAGATACGCTTTCTGACTTTGGTATCGCTAACTCGATTATTCAGCGAAAAGAAATCAGCCACCTTGAACTCACCACGTTGTACTGGCTGAACGTCGGGCTGGGGCTTGTGGTGTGCGTGGCGGTGTTTTTGTTGAGTGATCTCATCGGCGACGTGCTGAATAACCCGGACCTGGCACCGTTGATTAAAACATTGTCGCTGGCGTTTGTGGTGATCCCCCACGGGCAACAGTTCCGCGCGTTGATGCAGAAGGAGCTGGAGTTCAACAAAATCGGCATGATCGAAACCAGCGCGGTACTGGCGGGCTTCACTTTTACGGTGGTTAGCGCCCATTTCTGGCCGCTGGCGATGACCGCGATCCTCGGTTATCTGGTCAATAGTGCAGTAAGAACGCTGCTGTTTGGTTACTTTGGCCGCAAAATTTATCGCCCCGGTCTGCATTTCTCGCTGGCGTCGGTGGCACCGAACTTACGTTTTGGTGCCTGGCTGACGGCGGACAGCATCATCAACTATCTCAATACCAACCTTTCAACGCTGGTGCTGGCGCGTATTCTCGGCGCGGGCGTGGCAGGGGGATACAACCTGGCGTACAACGTGGCCGTTGTGCCGCCGATGAAGCTGAACCCAATCATTACCCGCGTGTTGTTTCCGGCGTTTGCCAAAATTCAGGACGACACCGAAAAGCTGCGCGTTAACTTCTACAAGCTGTTGTCGGTAGTGGGGATTATCAACTTTCCGGCGCTGCTGGGGCTGATGGTGGTGTCGAATAACTTTGTACCGCTGGTCTTTGGTGAGAAGTGGAACAGCATTATTCCGGTGCTGCAATTGCTGTGTGTGGTGGGGCTACTGCGCTCAGTGGGTAACCCGATTGGTTCGCTACTGATGGCGAAAGCGCGGGTCGATATCAGCTTTAAATTCAACGTATTCAAAACATTTCTGTTTATTCCGGCGATTGTTATTGGTGGGCAGATGGCGGGCGCAATCGGCGTCACGCTCGGTTTCCTGCTGGTGCAGATTATCAACACCATTCTGAGTTACTTCGTGATGATTAAACCGGTTCTTGGTTCCAGTTATCGCCAGTACATCCTGAGTTTGTGGCTGCCGTTTTATCTCTCGCTGCCGACGCTGGTGGTCAGTTATGCGCTGGGCATTGTGCTGAAAGGGCAACTGGCGCTGGGGATGCTGCTGGCGGTGCAAATAGCCACGGGTGTGCTGGCGTTTGTGGTGATGATTGTGCTGTCGCGCCATCCGCTGGTGGTGGAAGTGAAGCGTCAGTTTTGTCGCAGCGAAAAAATGAAAATGCTTTTACGGGCGGGGTGAATTGCTGTTTTCGGTTCCGACAACGGTTGCCGGATGCGGCGTAAAACGCCTTATCCGTCCTACGGTTCTGTGCTCGGGACCTGTAGGCCTGATAAGACGCGCCAGCGTCGCATCAGGCACTGAATGCCGGATGCGGCGTAAACGCCTTATCCGGCCTACGGTTCTGTGCTCGGGTCTTGTAGGCCTGATAAGACGCGCCAGCGTCGCATCAGGCACTGAATGCCGGATGCGGCGTAAACGCCTTATCCGGCCTACGGTTCTGTGCTCGGGTCTTGTAGGCCTGATAAGACGCGCCAGCGTCGCATCAGGCACTGAATGCCGGATGCGGCGTAAACGCCTTATCCGGCCTACGGTTCTGTGCTCGGGTCTTGTAGGCCTGATAAGACGCGCCAGCGTCGCATCAGGCACTGAATGCCGGATGCGGCGTAAACGCCTTATCCGGCCTACGGTTCTGTGCTCGGGTCTTGTAGGCCTGATAAGACGCGTCAGCGTCGCATCAGGCAAAAAGCGGCAACGAACAAAACAAACACAGCCTCACCTGGCATCAAATTTATGAGGAAAAAATGAAATTACTTATTCTGGGCAACCACACTTGCGGCAATCGTGGCGACAGCGCCATCTTGCGTGGCTTACTTGATGCCATCAACATCCTCAATCCACACGCCGAAGTGGACGTGATGAGCCGCTATCCGGTCAGTTCTTCCTGGCTGCTCAACCGCCCGGTAATGGGCGATCCGCTGTTCCTGCAAATGAAACAACACAATAGCGCGGCGGGCGTTGTCGGGCGCGTTAAAAAAGTCCTCCGTCGCCGCTATCAGCACCAGGTATTGCTCTCACGCGTCACCGACACTGGCAAGCTGCGCAATATCACCATCGCCCAGGGATTCACCGACTTCGTGCGCCTGCTGTCAGGTTACGACGCCATTATCCAGGTCGGCGGATCGTTTTTTGTCGATCTCTATGGCGTGCCGCAGTTTGAACATGCACTTTGCACGTTTATGGCGAAAAAGCCGCTGTTTATGATTGGTCACAGTGTTGGCCCGTTCCAGGATGAGCAATTTAACCAACTGGCGAACTACGTTTTTGGTCACTGCGACGCGCTGATCCTGCGCGAATCGGTCAGCCTTGATCTGATGAAACGCAGCAATATCACCACCGCAAAAGTGGAACATGGCGTCGATACCGCGTGGCTGGTCGATCACCACACAGAAGACTTCACCGCCAGCTATGCCGTCCAACACTGGCTGGACGTTGCCGCACAACAGAAAACGGTGGCAATTACCCTGCGCGAACTGGCACCGTTCGACAAACGTCTCGGCACCACTCAACAAGCGTATGAAAAAGCCTTTGCCGGGGTGGTCAATCGCATTCTCGACGAAGGCTATCAGGTGATTGCTCTCTCCACCTGTACGGGGATCGACAGCTATAACAAAGACGACCGCATGGTGGCGCTCAACCTGCGCCAGCACATCAGCGATCCTGCCCGTTACCACGTGGTGATGGATGAACTCAACGATCTGGAAATGGGCAAAATTCTGGGGGCCTGTGAACTCACCGTCGGTACGCGCCTGCACTCCGCCATTATCTCAATGAACTTTGCCACCCCGGCGATTGCCATCAACTATGAACATAAATCCGCCGGGATCATGCAGCAGCTGGGACTACCGGAGATGGCAATTGATATCCGTCATTTATTAGACGGCAGCCTGCAAGCGATGGTTGCGGATACCTTAGGCCAGCTTCCGGCGCTGAACACGCGACTTAACGAAGCCGTCAGTCGCGAACGCCAGGCAGGAATGCAGATGGTGCAATCTGTGCTTGAACGCATCGGGGAGGTGAAATGAAGGTCGGCTTCTTTTTACTGAAATTTCCGCTGTCGTCGGAAACCTTCGTCCTCAATCAAATTACCGCGTTTATTGATATGGGATTTGAGGTGGAGATTGTCGCGCTGCAAAAAGGCGATACAGAGAACACCCACGCGGCATGGACGAAATACAACCTTGCCGCCAGAACCCGCTGGTTACAGGACGAACCAACGGGCAAAGTGGCGAAGCTGCGCCACCGCGCCAGCCAGACCTTACGCGGCATTTATCGTAAAAATACCTGGCAGGCGCTCAACCTCAAACGCTATGGTGCCGAGTCGCGGAACCTGATTTTGTCTGCCATTTGTGGCCAGGTCGCAACACCATTTTATGCCGATGTCTTTATCGCTCATTTTGGCCCTGCGGGGGTAACCGCAGCAAAACTACGCGAACTGGGTGTGATTCGCGGCAAAATTGCCACCATCTTCCATGGTATTGATATCTCCAGTCGGGAAGTGCTCAACCACTACACTCCCGAATATCAACAACTGTTTCGCCGTGGCGACCTGATGCTACCAATAAGCGATCTGTGGGCCGGAAGGCTGCAAAAAATGGGTTGCCCCAGAGAAAAAATCGCCGTATCGCGTATGGGCGTGGACATGACGCGCTTTAGCCCGCGTCCGGTGAAAGCGCCCGCAACGCCGCTGGAAATCATATCTGTCGCACGCTTAACCGAGAAAAAAGGCCTGCATGTGGCGATTGAAGCCTGCCGTCAGTTGAAAGAGCAGGGCGTGGCATTTCGCTATCGCATCCTCGGCATTGGCCCGTGGGAACGACGCCTGCGTACCCTCATCGAACAATATCAACTGGAAGATGTGGTAGAGATGCCGGGCTTTAAACCGAGCCACGAAGTCAAAGCGATGCTCGACGACGCGGATGTCTTCCTGTTGCCATCGGTAACGGGCGCGGATGGCGATATGGAAGGCATTCCGGTAGCGCTGATGGAAGCGATGGCGGTCGGCATTCCGGTGGTTTCTACTCTGCATAGCGGAATACCGGAATTGGTGGAGGCCGATAAATCCGGCTGGCTGGTGCCTGAGAACGATGCTCGCGCACTGGCACAACGTCTGGCGGCATTTAGCCAACTGGACACTGACGAACTGGCTCCGGTTATCAAACGTGCGCGCGAAAAAGTCGAACATGATTTTAACCAGCAGGTGATCAATCGAGAACTCGCAAGCTTGCTGCAAGCTTTATAGAGGAGAACGTATGCCATTTAAAAAACTCTCCCGACGCACCTTCATGACGGCAAGCTCGGCGCTTGCCTTCCTCCATACCCCTTTCGCTCGCGCACTTCCCGCCCGACAAAGCGTTAACATTAACGACTACAACCCTCACGACTGGATCGCCTCATTTAAACAAGCCTTCGGCGAAGGGCAAACGGTCGTCGTGCCTGCCGGATTGGTTTGCGACAATATCAACACCGGCATCTTCATTCCTCCTGGCAAAACGTTACACATCCTTGGAAGCCTGCGCGGCAACGGCAGAGGGCGATTTGTCTTACAGGACGGCAGCCAGGTGACAGGGGGGGAGGGCGGCAGTATGCATAACATCACCCTGGATGTGCGCGGCTCTGACTGCACCATCAAAGGGCTGACTATGAGCGGCTTTGGTCCGGTAACGCAGATTTATATCGGCGGCAAAAACAAACGGGTCATGCGCAACCTGACCATCGATAACCTGACCGTTAGCCACGCTAATTACGCCATCTTACGCCAGGGATTTCATAACCAGATTATCGGTGCCAACATCACCAACTGTAAGTTCAGCGACTTACAAGGCGACGCCATTGAATGGAACGTGGCAATTAACGACAGTGATATTTTGATCTCCGACCATGTCATCGAGCGCATCAACTGTACTAATGGCAAAATCAACTGGGGAATTGGCATAGGCCTTGCGGGGAGTACCTACGATAATAACTACCCGGAAGACCAGGCAGTGAAAAACTTTGTCGTGGCGAATATCACGGGATCGGATTGTCGGCAGTTGATCCATGTTGAAAATGGCAAACATTTTGTTATCCGTAATATCAAAGCCCGCAATATCACGCCGGATTTCAGTAAGAAAGCAGGCATTGATAACGCCACAGTTGCTATTTACGGTTGTGATAATTTCGTGATTGATAATATTGAAATGATTAATAGCGCCGGGATGTTAATCGGCTATGGGGTAATTAAAGGCAAATATCTCTCGATACCGCAAAATTTCCGAGTAAATAATATTCAACTGGATAACACCCACCTTGTTTATAAATTGCGCGGCATCCAAATCTCCGCCGGGAATGCCGTCTCCTTTGTGGCACTGACTAACATTGAGATGAAGCGTGCGTCGCTGGAGTTACACAATAAACCGCAACATCTTTTTATGCGAAATATCAAAGTGATGCAGGAATCCTCAGTTGGACCCGCATTGAGCATGAACTTTGACATGCGCAAAGACGTTCGCGGCGTCTTTATGGCGAAAGAAGAAACACTGCTGTCACTTGCAAATGTTCATGCGGTGAATGAAAAAGGGCAAAGCTCCGTCGATATCGACAGGATTAATCACCATGTTGTTAATGTGGAAAAGATTAACTTTAGATTGCCGGAACGGAGGGAGTAGATTTGCGACCATTCCTGGAAAAATGGAGCCATACTTAGGAACAATGCTACTGCAATCCACAACGAAGCGGCGTAACATCACAAGTAATTCAGTAATCAATTCAGGGTAATTGATGCTGGCGAAAAAAATCGAACAAGCTATAATTCAGCAACCATTTTACAGGTGGATGAAATAATGACGAATTTAAAAGCAGTTATTCCTGTAGCGGGTCTTGGGATGCATATGTTGCCTGCCACTAAGGCGATTCCCAAAGAGATGCTACCGATCGTCGACAAGCCAATGATTCAGTACATTGTTGACGAGATTGTGGCTGCAGGGATCAAAGAAATCCTCCTGGTAACTCACGCGTCCAAGAACGCGGTCGAAAACCACTTCGACACCTCTTATGAATTAGAATCTCTCCTTGAACTGCGCGTGAAGCGTCAACTGCTGGCGGAAGTACAGTCCATTTGCCCGCCGGGCGTGACAATTATGAACGTGCGTCAGGGTGAACCTTTAGGTTTAGGTCACTCCATTTTGTGTGCACGACCCGCCATTGGTGACAATCCATTTGTCGTGGTGCTGCCAGACGTTGTGATCGACGACGCCAGCGCCGACCCGCTGCGCTACAACCTTGCTGCCATGATTGCGCGCTTCAACGAAACGGGCCGCAGCCAGGTGCTGGCAAAACGTATGCCAGGTGACCTCTCTGAATACTCTGTCATCCAGACCAAAGAGCCGCTGGACCGCGAAGGTAAAGTCAGCCGCATTGTTGAATTCATCGAAAAACCGGATCAGCCGCAGACGCTGGACTCAGACATCATGGCCGTGGGCCGTTATGTGCTTTCTGCCGATATTTGGCCGGAACTTGAACGTACTCAGCCTGGTGCATGGGGACGTATTCAGCTGACTGATGCCATTGCTGAACTGGCGAAAAAACAGTCCGTTGATGCCATGCTGATGACAGGTGACAGCTACGACTGCGGTAAAAAAATGGGCTATATGCAAGCGTTCGTGAAGTATGGACTACGCAACCTGAAAGAAGGGGCGAAGTTCCGTAAAGGGATTGAGAAGTTGTTAAGCGAATAATGAAAATCTGACCGGATGTAACGGTTGATAAGAAAATTATAACGGCAGTGAAGATTCGTGGCGAAAGTAATTTGTTGCGAATATTCCTGCCGTTGTTTTATATAAACAATCAGAATAACAACGAGTTAGCAATAGGATTTTAGTCAAAGTTTTCCAGGATTTTCCTTGTTTCCAGAGCGGATTGGTAAGACAATTAGCGTTTGAATTTTTCGGGTTTAGCGCGAGTGGGTAACGCTCGTCACATCGTGGACATGTATGCAGTGCTCTGGTAGCTGTAAAGCCAGGGGCGGTAGCGTGCATTAATACCTCTATTAATCAAACTGAGAGCCGCTTATTTCACAGCATGCTCTGAAGTAATATGGAATAATAAAGTGAAGATACTTGTTACTGGTGGCGCAGGATTTATTGGTTCTGCTGTAGTTCGTCACATTATAAATAATACGCAGGATAGTGTTGTTAATGTCGATAAATTAACGTACGCCGGAAACCTAGAATCACTTGCTGATGTTTCTGACTCTAAACGCTATGTTTTTGAACATGCGGATATTTGCGATGCTGCTGCAATGGCGCGGATTTTTGCTCAGCATCAGCCGGATGCAGTGATGCACCTGGCTGCTGAAAGCCATGTGGATCGTTCAATTACAGGCCCTGCGGCATTTATTGAAACCAATATTGTTGGTACTTATGTCCTTTTGGAAGCGGCTCGCAATTACTGGTCTGCTCTTGATGGCGACAAGAAAAATAGCTTCCGTTTTCATCATATTTCTACTGACGAAGTCTATGGTGATTTGCCTCATCCAGATGAAGTAAATAATACAGAAGAATTACCCTTATTTACTGAGACGACAGCTTACGCGCCAAGCAGCCCTTATTCTGCTTCGAAAGCATCAAGCGATCATTTAGTCCGTGCGTGGAAACGTACTTATGGTTTACCGACCATTGTGACTAATTGCTCGAACAACTATGGTCCTTATCATTTCCCGGAAAAGCTTATTCCACTGGTTATTCTTAATGCACTGGAAGGTAAGGCATTACCTATTTATGGCAAAGGAGATCAGATCCGCGACTGGTTGTATGTAGAGGATCATGCTCGAGCGTTATATACCGTCGTAACCGAAGGTAAAGCGGGCGAAACTTATAACATTGGTGGACACAACGAAAAGAAAAACATCGACGTAGTGTTCACTATTTGTGATTTGTTGGATGAGATAGTCCCGAAAGAGAAATCTTATCGTGAGCAAATTACCTATGTTGCTGATCGCCCAGGGCATGATCGCCGTTATGCAATTGATGCCGATAAAATTAGCCGCGAATTGGGCTGGAAACCGCAAGAAACGTTTGAGAGCGGTATTTGTAAAACGGTGGAATGGTATCTGGCTAATACAAATTGGGTTGAGAATGTGAAAAGCGGTGCTTATCAGTCGTGGATTGAACAGAACTATGAGGGCCGCCAGTAATGAATATCCTCCTATTCGGCAAAACAGGGCAGGTAGGTTGGGAACTGCAGCGTGCTCTGGCACCGCTGGGTAATCTGATTGCTCTTGATGTTCACTCCACTGATTATTGTGGTGATTTTAGTAATCCCGAAGGTGTAGCTGAAACTGTCAAAAAAATTCGCCCTGATGTTATTGTTAATGCGGCTGCTCACACTGCAGTAGACAAAGCGGAATCAGAACCGGAATTTGCACAATTACTTAACGCGACAAGTGTCGAAGCGATTGCAAAAGCAGCTAATGAAGTCGGCGCTTGGGTTATTCACTACTCTACTGACTACGTATTTCCGGGGACCGGCGAAATACCGTGGCAGGAGACGGATGCAACAGCACCCTTGAATGTTTATGGTGAAACTAAACTAGCCGGAGAAAAAACGTTACAAGAACATTGCGCGAAGCATCTTATTTTCCGTACCAGCTGGGTATATGCAGGTAAAGGAAATAACTTCGCCAAAACAATGTTACGTCTGGCAAAAGAACGCGAAGAGTTGGCTGTGATAAACGATCAATTTGGCGCACCAACAGGTGCCGAATTGCTGGCTGATTGCACCGCTCATGCCATTCGCGTAGCAGTAGACAAACCTGAAGTTGCTGGTTTGTATCATCTGGTTGCTGGTGGTACAACAACCTGGCACGATTATGCTGCGCTGGTTTTTGAAGAGGCGCGCAAAGCAGGGGTTAACCTTGCTCTTAACAAACTTAACGCCGTGCCAACAACGACCTATCCCACACCAGCTCGTCGACCCCATAACTCTCGCCTCAATACAGAAAAGTTTCAGCAGAACTTTGCGCTTGTCTTGCCTGACTGGCAGGTGGGCGTGAAACGTATGCTCAACGAATTATTTACGACTACGGCAATTTAACAAATTTTTGCATCTCGCTTATGATGCCAGAGCGGGATGAATTAAAAGGAATGGTGAAATGAAAACGCGTAAAGGTATTATTTTAGCTGGTGGTTCCGGCACTCGTCTTTATCCTGTGACTATGGCCGTGAGTAAACAACTGTTGCCGATTTATGATAAACCTATGATTTATTATCCGCTTTCAACGCTTATGTTAGCGGGTATTCGCGATATTCTTATTATCAGTACTCCACAGGATACACCGCGTTTCCAACATTTGTTGGGGGACGGGAGCCAGTGGGGGCTTAATCTACAGTATAAAGTACAACCGAGTCCGGATGGCCTGGCGCAAGCGTTTATCATTGGTGAAGACTTTATTGGAGGTGATGATTGTGCGCTAGTGCTTGGCGATAATATTTTCTATGGACACGACTTGCCAAAATTAATGGAAGCTGCTGTTAACAAAGAAAGCGGTGCAACGGTATTTGCTTATCACGTTAATGATCCTGAACGCTATGGTGTCGTGGAGTTTGATAATAACGGAACAGCCATTAGCCTTGAAGAAAAACCGTTAGAGCCAAAAAGCAATTATGCTGTAACCGGACTTTATTTCTATGACAATGACGTTGTAGAAATGGCGAAAAACTTGAAACCATCTGCACGTGGCGAACTGGAAATTACAGATATTAACCGTATTTATATGGAACAAGGACGTTTGTCTGTAGCCATGATGGGACGTGGTTATGCCTGGTTGGACACGGGTACACATCAAAGTCTTATTGAAGCAAGTAACTTCATTGCCACCATTGAAGAGCGCCAGGGACTAAAGGTTTCCTGCCCGGAAGAAATTGCTTATCGTAAAGGGTTTATTGATGCTGAGCAGGTAAAAGTATTAGCCGAACCGTTGAAGAAAAATGCTTATGGTCAGTATCTGCTCAAAATGATTAAAGGTTATTAATAAGATGAACGTAATTAAAACTGAAATTCCTGATGTGCTGATTTTTGAACCAAAAGTTTTTGGGGATGAACGTGGCTTCTTTATGGAAAGCTTTAATCAGAAAGTTTTCGAAGAGGTTGTAGGGCGTAAGGTTGAGTTTGTTCAGGACAATCATTCTAAGTCCAGAAAAGGTGTTTTACGAGGGTTGCATTATCAGTTAGAACCTTATGCTCAAGGAAAACTGGTGCGCTGTGTTGTTGGTGAAGTTTTTGATGTTGCGGTTGATATTCGTAAATCGTCACCTACATTTGGGAAATGGGTTGGAGTGAATTTGTCTGCTGAGAATAAGCGCCAGTTGTGGATCCCGGAAGGGTTTGCGCATGGTTTTTATGTAAAAGAAGAAGGTTCAGAAATATTGTATAAGACCAATAATTTTTACTCAAAAGAACATGAGAAATGTATTATTTGGAATGATGCTTTACTTAACATAGATTGGCAATTATACAAAGAACCTCTTATATCACAAAAAGATTGTTTGGGTACTCCATTTATACAAAATAATTATTGACAAAAGATAATTAAAAATGAGTATTAAAATAAATAGTTTAATAAATTTGGCTGGGTATGCAATCCCAACTTTATTGTCAATACCTGCGATGGGGTATTTGGCAAGGGAGTTAGGAATAACTAACTTTGGCTTTTTTTTAATGTTTTTTACAATAGTTGGATACGCAAGTATATTTGATCTCGGACTTTCGCGAGCCGTTGTGCGTGAAATATCATTAAATAAAAACGACAAAAAGGCAATCAGTCAAATAATTACAACATCATTTTTATTAACATTATCTATTGGTGTTGTTGTATCCGTAATTTTTTATTACTGCAACCATAAGATTGCATCCTTAATTAGTGGTCCGGAACAAACTGAAAGTGTTGCATATGCTATAAGTGTTTTATCCTACTGTCTGCCATTTTATCTTCTTAATATGGTTTGTTGGGGGATATTAGAAGGATATGAAAAATTCAAATTATTAAATGTACAAAAAACAATTACAGGTGTGTTAACTGCGCTACTACCAGTTATTTTCATTCATGGAAATGTTGGTTTGCTTAATGCTACTTTGGGATTGGTGATTGCGAGAATAACTGGTGCTCTTTTAAGCGTGTTCTTTGTTTTTAGAAATAATAGGCTTACAATGGATTTTAGTCTAAGTAAAACAAAATCACTATTAAGTTTTGGAGGATGGGCGAGTATTAGTAGTATAATTAACCCATTGCTTACAAATATTGACCGATTTATCTTATCAAATGCAGTTGGCCCTGCTAAAGCTTCGTTATATATTGCTCCTGCGGATGCAATTTCAAAGTTACTTATATTACCGACAACTATAGCAAGGACAATTTTTCCTGCTCTATGCAAGAATAATACAAAAGATGAGCGGAAAAAAATAATAAAAGAGGCTACGTTATTAATAAGTGTAACTAGTATAGTTATATCTATTATGTTTTCTTTGAAGGCTAGTGATATTATAACTTTATGGCTTGGAAAACAATATAGCGCTGAGAGTCCTTATATATTTCAAATATTATTAGTAGGTTTTGTATTCAACTCTCTTGCTCAAGTTCCATTTGCTCAAATCCAATCGAAAGGTTATGCAAAAATTACGGGTCTCATTCATCTTGTTGAATGTATTCCATATCTGCTAGTTTTATATTTTTCAATTATGTATTTTTCTGTAGCAGGTGTGGCTTATGCCTGGAGCGCAAGAGTCACCGCCGATTATTTTATACTAATGTTAATTTCGTTGAGGCTGGAAAAGAAAAAATGAAAATCCCAGTATTAGTGACTTCTTGTATCTCACCTAATGCTCCTCTTACAAATCTGTCTGATGAAAATTCAAGATTATTACATACATTGAAAGCGATAAGAGAATTGTCTAAGAATGCTGATTCTATAGTAATATGTGATGGTAGTGATTATGATTTGACGAAAGATATTCATAATGATAAACAAATACTTAATAAAGAGTCGATCGAGATAATACATTTCAAAAATGATACAGAAAGTGTTAAATCTTATGGTAAAGGTTACGGAGAGGGTGAAATAATTGAGTATGCATTAATGAATAGTCGCTATTTGTCTAATGCTGAAAGTTTCGCAAAAATAACATCAAAACTATACGTCGATAATTATAAGCAATGTATAAAAGCATTCAATGGTAAAGCTTTTTTTATACCAGTTCCTTTTCTGAATGAAAATATGATTGATACAAGATTTTATGTTGTAAATAAAAAAATATATTGGGACTTTTTTGCTAATTCTTATAAATCTGTGCGTGACCTTGATGGTGTTTATTTAGAACACATTTTTTTTGAGCAAATTAAAAATAATAAATTAAAAGGAGTTATTGGAACAACTATTCCCAAAATAAGAGGAGTCTCTGGCACGTTTAATATTGAGTATTCCACTGATAGTAAAGTAAAGACCTTAATTAAAGAATTAAGATTAAAATATATTGCCATGAAAAATAAGTGAGTTAAGATGAATGGCTTACAGATTACTATAATAACATCGACGTATAATTGTGAGGAAGATTTCTGCAAGACTGCGGAATCTATTAAAAATCAAAATTATTGTAATATTCAATGGATTGTTATAGACGGCAACTCTAACAAATCAACACTAGAATATATTTATAGATATATTGATATTATAGATTATTTTTTATGCGAATCTGATCAAGGAATATACGACGCTTGGAATAAAGCTCTTCCTCACATAAATGGCGATTGGGTTATTTTTATGGGAGCTGGCGATACATTCTATGAAAATAATACTCTTTCAAAAATAGCAAATGCCATTCACGAAAATATGAGTGCAACAACTATATATGGTGATGTATATTTTAGTGATGAAGATAATATAGTTGGAGTTTACGGAAAAATAAAGAAAAAGTGGGAATGTGGTCGGCCTTCACTTCCTCCTCATCAGGGTACTTTCCAGCATTCTAGCTTTTTTAAAGATAATGCTAATCGCTTTGATACAACACTAAAAATTGCTGCTGATAGTGATTTTATGATAAGAACAATAGATCCATCTACGATGCATTATGTGAATTTTCCTGTATCCATAATGGATGCTTCGGGTGTAAGTTCAAATGAATCTAATAAAAAATTAGTCAAGAAAGAAATTGCTTATATTCTAGCTAAAAATAATATTCATATGCCCTTATCATATAAAATAAAATTTGCTGTCTATAATTCATTGCAAGTTTTATTTAAAGTGATTGTTCCTCAAGCATTATATCAAAAAACAAAATCAATTAAGCGCAAATTATTCGGTTTAAGATAGGGGAGAGGATGTGGTAATAATATATTGTTTAAATGTTACACTAGCTATAGTACTATATTATTCTTTTTCTTTATTAGCGACGAAAACGCTAAGACTTACAATTATCAATCCCTTTACCATTTACGCCATTATTTTATTTCCGGTTTTTCTATTGGAAAATATTTTGGCTCCTCTTTTCTACGGTTCAGACTTTGCTTTAAATCAATATTATAATGAGGCTTTATTTATATATAACATATACTCTTTTGTGGGTGTTTTATCTATAATTTTCTTTTATTTTATTTTTAATATAGCATTCAAAAATAGAGAGATCTATTTAACTTGCTTAATTTCGCATACAAAATTAAAAAGAATATCAAATATTACATTGGTTCTGTTTATTACATTATTTGTTCTTCTTTCTTCAAAGTCAGAAATAGGTATTTCTGGATGGTTGACGAATCCCAGGGATGGTTATCAAAACTATCGAGAAGGTAATGGTTTTTTATATGCCTTTTCTTTAAGTATGCTTTCAGTATCTTATTTTCCAGAGCGTTGGCTTTATGCTCGGAAATAAAATTATTTTTATGCGCGATATTCTATTGTACCTTGGTTTTTTTCTTGGATCGAAAACCTTTATTCTTTCATTTGCGATTTTTTATCTTGCAGTGTTAAGTCTTAATAAATCTAGATTTCTAAAATTTGGCCTGATTTTAGTTACACCCCTGGCAGCGTGTGCCATTCTCTATAATTTATTTTTAGCTATTGGAAATATGAATGTCGATGTAGTATTGTCTTATTTTGACCAGTATCAAAACAGTATTTATTTGCTACAAGATATTGATAAAGGTGTGGTTAAGTTTTTCAATGGCACAGTTATTTCAGCCAATTTTGGTCTTATATACCGAGAGGTTTGTTTCCTGATAAACCTTTTGTATATGGATTTCTGCATGTAAATGAAATCTATTATCCAGGAGCTACAGAGTCGGGGCATACACCTGCTTTTTCAAAAGGGATGGATAATTTTGTTGATTATGGATATGTTGGACTGGTCATTTTAACTTTTCTTTCACCTATGAATATCTTTTATGGCTATGTTTTTGCTAAGCTTAAAATGTTTAATGCAAAAGTAATTACGAACTCTGCATCCTGTTTTTTGCTTTCTATAATTCTCATTTCACCTTCATTTGGAACTTATTTTGCTGGGCCGGCATATGTATTGTTACTGATCTTCTTTTTGATATTGTTCGTTCTAATCGAACGTATTACCTTGCGAGGGCGATGATAATGATAACTATCGATGGGATTATTTATAATCTCCAATCATTTGGTGGAATAAGTGTATACTTTAATGAGTTGATCCAAGGAATGGTGAAATCAAATTACCAAGCTGAAATTCTATTGTATAAAAATAAAGAATTTGAGTTTGATACAAGCGACTTAAAGTTGCAATATCGTAAGCCAAGAATTTTAGAAAGATATAGAAATGTAAGTGATATTAAAACTAGGGTTTTACACTCAAGTTATTATCGAGTTCATAAAAGTCCTAATTTGAATGTGAAAAATGTTACAACTGTTCATGATTTCACCTATGAAAAATACAGGGGAGGAATGTCAAAATTTATTCATTCTCTTCAAAAATATCATGCTATCAAGAATAGTGATATCGTAATTTGTATTTCAAACAACACTGCTAGAGATTTACTTAAGTACTGTCCAATTAGCGAAGATAAAATTAGAGTGATTTATAATGGTGTATCCCCATCATATAAACATATTTCTAACATGTCTGATATGAGAGTAAATAATTCAGTTTTGTTTGTCGGTGCCAGAGAAGGTTATAAAAATTTCGTTCTTGCAGTCAAAGCTGTAGGGAAATTACATGGCTTAAAGCTTACAATTGTAGGCGGAGGCTCGCTTAAAAAATATGAAAGAGAACTCCTTGAAAAATATTTAAAAAATAGATATGAACATTTTACATTTTTGAGTAATGAAGATTTAAATATACAGTATAATACTGCATATGCACTTGTTTACCCTTCCAGTTATGAGGGGTTTGGAATACCTGTCCTAGAAGCTATGCAGGCCGGATGTCCAGTTATTTGTGCAAACACATCCTCGTTGCCGGAAGTAGGGGGGAATGCGCCTATTTATATTGATGATATTAATGAGTTTACGTTAAAAGAAGCTTTAGAATTAGTTAATTTAAAAAGAAATGTTATGATCGAAAGAGGTTTACTGCAGGCGCAAAAATTTTCATGGTCAAAATGTGTTAATGAAACGATTAAAGTTTATAATGAGTTGAATATTTAGGAACATAACATGATTAAAATGAATAAAAAAGTTGCATTTATCACAGGCGTAACTGGACAAGATGGTTCATATCTTGCAGAATTTCTTATTGAAAAAGGTTATGAAGTACATGGTATAAAACGCCGAGCATCGTCATTTAACACTGATAGAATTGATCATATATATCAATCACGATTCGTTGATGAGCCTAATTTTATTTTACACTATGGGGATTTAACAGATACATCGAATCTGATCCGTTTAATCCAAGAAATTCAACCGGATGAAATTTATAACCTTGGTGCACAATCCCATGTCGCAGTGTCATTCGAGTCACCAGAATATACAGCAGATGTAGATGCAATAGGGACATTACGTTTATTAGAAGCAATACGAATCTGTGGGCTGGAGAAAAAAACACGTTTCTATCAAGCATCTACTTCAGAACTTTTTGGTTTAGTGCAAGAGATTCCTCAGCGTGAAACAACTCCATTCTACCCGCGTTCGCCTTATGCTGTAGCTAAGATGTATGCTTACTGGATAACAGTTAACTACCGTGAATCTTATGGTATATATGCTTGTAATGGTATTCTTTTTAACCATGAATCGCCACGCCGTGGAGAAACTTTTGTTACCCGTAAAATTACTCGTGCAATAGCTAATATTTCTCAGGGGATCGAACAATGCTTATATTTGGGTAATCTGGATTCGTTGCGTGACTGGGGACACGCTAAAGATTATGTTCGCATGCAATGGATGATGCTTCAGCAAGATCATCCAGAGGATTTTGTCATTGCCACAGGTAAACAGATATCTGTGCGTGAATTTGTCCGTATGGCTGCTAAAGAAGTCGGACTTGAACTTGAATTCTCTGGTGAGGGTGTAGATGAGATAGCCACAGTAGTTAATAAAATTTCCGATTGTGCTATTGGTGTAAATGTTGGAGACGTTATAGTTCGGGTTGATCCTCGTTATTTCCGTCCTGCTGAAGTTGAAACACTCTTAGGTGACCCTGCAAAAGCAAAAAATCTATTAGGCTGGGAACCAGAGATTACAGTTGAAGAGATGTGTGCAGAAATGGTTGCTAGCGATTTGTTAAAAGCGAAACAACATGCACTTCTTAAAAGCCATGGTTATGATGTTTCGGTTTCTCTGGAGCGTTAATACATGATAAAGAAAAGAGTATATGTTGCTGGGCACCAGGGCATGGTTGGCTCTGCTATTTGCCGACAATTATCGCTGCGTGATGATATCGAGTTAGTGGTTAAAACACACAAAGAACTCGATCTGACCGTGCAGAAGGATGTTGAGGCATTTTTTGAGAGAGAGAGGGTTGATCAGGTTTATCTTGCTGCGGCAAAAGTAGGTGGTATTTATGCCAATAATACATTTCCAGCAGAATTCATTTATCAGAATCTCATGATTGAGAGTAATATTATACATTCAGCTCACAAGGTTGGAATTCAAAAATTACTTTTTTTAGGCTCTAGCTGTATTTATCCAAAATTTGCTGAGCAGCCGATGAAAGAGTCTGCACTTTTGACGGGCATACTTGAGCCAACTAATGAGCCATACGCAATTGCTAAGATTGCGGGCATAAAATTATGTGAGTCTTATAATCGTCAATATGGTCGCGATTATAGAAGTGTAATGCCTACTAATCTTTATGGTTCGAATGATAACTTCCATCCTGAAAACTCCCATGTTATTCCGGCGCTTATGCGTAGATTCCATGAGGCAAAAGAAAGTGGTGCACAAGAAGTTATTGTCTGGGGCACGGGAATGCCGATGCGTGAGTTTTTATATGTTGATGATATGGCTGCTGCCTCGGTTCATGTGATGGAGTTAGAGGACACAATTTATCAACAAAATACACAACCAATGTTATCTCATATTAATGTAGGTACGGGGGTGGATTGTTCTATACGTGAAATGGCTGAAACAATGGCTTCTGTAGTGGGTTATCAAGGAAAAATTGTTTTTGACGCGACCAAACCAGATGGCACCCCGCGAAAACTTATGGACGTTACCCGACTCAAAAACTTGGGCTGGCAACATCGCTATAATTTACATGAAGGTCTATCATTAACATATAAATGGTTTCTTGAGAATATTGATTCTTTTCGGGGATAGTTATGAAAAAGAGATTAGAATATGAGTTATTTAAAACAATAGTCAAGCATACTCCTCTAATCTCGATTGACCTCGTAATTAGAAACGATAAAGGAGAGGCGCTGCTTGGGCAGCGCCTGAATCGCCCTGCAAAAAATTATTGGTTTGTGCCTGGAGGGCGAATTTTTAAGGACGAGTCATTCGAGGATGCTTTTAAAAGGATCACATTTGAAGAGTTAGGCGTTCAAACTAGTTTTGGTGAGGCCATATTTCTTGGTGTGTATGAACACTTTTACAATGACAATTTTTCTGAAGTAGATTTTTCTACACACTACGTAGTGCATGGATATGAAATTCAAATTAATCCGCAGCAACTTCGCCTACCAACGATTCAGCATAATTCCTACAAGTGGTTTGATGTAGTAACGTTGCTTAATAGCACTACAGTTCATCAATATACCAAAAATTATTTTATATCAAGGTAATAGATATGCTACTTCCCGTTGTCATGGCCGGTGGATCTGGTACCAGATTATGGCCTCTTTCACGTACACTTTATCCGAAACAATTTCTGTCTTTAAATAGCCGCTTAACTATGTTGCAAGAGACTTTGCGACGGCTAGAAAAGGTTGAACACAATCCTGCTTTGATCATTTGTAATGAATCACATCGTTTCATTGTTGCTGAACAATTACGTAAAGTTGGTTTAAAGCATAGTGGGATTTTGCTTGAGCCTGTTGGGCGCAATACGGCACCTGCTGTAGCCCTTGCAGCGCTTCAGGCAACGGCAAGTGGAGAGGATCCTATACTTTTGGTTCTTGCGGCTGACCATGAAATTCAGGATGAGAATAGTTTCATTACAGCAGTTTTGGCCGCGAAGGACTTTGCGCAGCAAGGTAAGTTGGTCACATTTGGCATCGTTCCAACAGCTCCAGAGACAGGGTATGGCTATATTAAGTCAGGTGATCCACTTAGTGGGCAAGGTTATAAAGTTGCAGCTTTTGTTGAAAAGCCAGAGCTAGAATTAGCTCAGCGGTATTTGTCAGATGGCGGTTATCTTTGGAATAGTGGAATGTTTATGTTCAGAGCATCTGTATTCATCGATGAACTAAAAAAATTCCGTCCAGATATTCTAGAGAGTTGTCAGCAATCCTTAGCTTCCTCGACTCAAGATTTAGATTTTATCCGCTTGGATAACTCTTCTTTTTCTTGCTGCCCTGAAGAGTCAATCGACTATGCCGTTATGGAAAAAACAGCTGAAGCTGTGGTCGTACCATTGGATGCGCAATGGAGTGATGTTGGGTCATGGTCTGCGCTGTGGGAAATAAGTTCAAAAGACCAAAGCGGCAATGCCATTCGTGGTGATGTTTTGGTTGAGGATGCTACAGATAGTTATCTTTATTCGCAGCATAGACTTATTGGGGCCGTGGGCGTAAAGGATTTGGTTGTCGTTGAAACGAAAGATGCAGTATTAGTTGCTCATAAAGATAAAGTCCAGCAAGTTAAAAACATCGTAGCTCAGCTTAAAAAGAATAATCGAACAGAATATTTACAACATCGGGAAATTTTTCGTCCTTGGGGCAGTCATGACACTATAGCTGAAGGGCAACGCTTTCAGGTTAAACATGTGATTGTATTACCGGGTCACATTACCGCTAAGCAGATCCATTACCATCGTACTGAACATTGGATTGTTGTCTCGGGGACAGCTAAAGTTCATCTTGAGGAGAAAACTTATCTTGTTTCAGAAAATGAATCAACATATATACCTGTTGGTGTTCCACATGCCATTGAAAATCCTGGCAAGATCCCACTTGAAATAATTGAGGTTAGATCAGGAGTCTACTTGGAAGAGGATGATGTTATAAGAGTTTCTTCTTCTGGAGTTGGATACTAATGCGGATTTCAATTATCACAGCAACTTATAATAGTGAAAAAACGCTTCTTGATACATTACTCTCTCTGGAAAAACAAACACATTCAGATATTGAATATATAGTTGTAGATGGGGCATCGAAAGATAATACAATAGAGCTAATCAAGAGTAAATGTACAAGAGTTTCAACAATCATTTGCGAACCCGACAATGGCATTTATGATGCACTGAATAAAGGTATTCAAGCAGCTTCTGGTGATATAATTGGATTTTTGCACTCTGATGACTTACTTGCTTATGACGATGCTATTGCAGATATAGTAAAAACATTTGAAAGTTCAGGGTGTGATGCTGTTTATGGTGATTTGGAGTATGTTGCCAAAAATGATACAACTAAACGTATTAGATTATGGAAGAGTGGCTCATTTAGCCGTTTGAAGATGAAACTAGGTTGGATGCCGCCACACCCATCATTTTATATGAAACGCGATTGTTATAGTCAGTTTGGTTGTTTTTCATTAGATTACCGAATATCTGCTGATTATGACTCATTATTACGTTATATTTTAAAACAGCGTATTTCAATAGCGTACTTACCAAAAGTATTAGTGAAAATGCGTGTTGGTGGAATTAGCAATCGCTCAGTATCTTCCATGATCAATAAATCAATGGAAGATATTCGCGCTATGAGACAGAATGGTATTATCTGGCCAATAGCTTTAGCGTATAAAAATCTATCCAAACTTCCTCAATTTATTAAGAAGTAATCATCATGTTAAATGCTAACAAAATCATTACCGATAGCAATATTGCTTTCGGCACTAGTGGTGCTCGTGGTTTAGTCATCGATTTTACCCATGATGTTTGTGCAGCCTTCAGTCATGCGTTTCTTTCTGTTATTGATGACAAATACAATTTTAATAAAGTTGCTTTAGCCATTGACAACCGCCCGAGTAGTTATGAAATTGCTCAGGCATGCGCGTTCGCTATCAAACAACATGGGTTCGCTGTTGAATATCATGGTGTAATTCCGACCCCTGCGTTAGCTCATTATTCCATACAGAAAAACATCCCCTGCATAATGGTTACCGGTAGTCACATACCTTTTGACCGTAATGGTTTGAAATTTTACCGTCCAGATGGTGAAATCACAAAAGAGGATGAGTTAGCAATAGTAAATAGTGAATATGTTTTTTCTCCTGTAGATGTATTACCTCATCTTGAAACAAGTACTCAAGGTGCGGATTGCTACCTGGAACGTTATGTTTCTCTTTTTAATTCCGATATTTTAAAGGGGAAGAGAATTGGGATCTATGAACATTCTAGTGCAGGACGAGATTTATATGCTCCACTTTTTAATCAATTGGGTGCTGAGGTCATCTCCCTCGGTAGAAGTGATGAGTTCGTTCCTATTGATACGGAAGCAGTTAGCGAAGAAGATCGTCTACTTGCAAGAGAGTGGTCTAAAAAATACAATCTCGATGCAATTTTCTCAACAGATGGTGATGGTGATCGCCCTTTAGTTGCCGATGAAAATGGTGAATGGCTAAGAGGCGATATTCTGGGATTACTTACGGCTATTGAACTTAATATCAAGGCGTTGGCTATTCCAGTGAGTTGTAATACAGCAATTGAACAATCTCATAAATTTGCAAATATACAACGGACTAAAATTGGCTCTCCTTATGTGATTGCAGCGTTTTCAGAACTTGCTAAACAATTTGATTCAGTCGCTGGTTTTGAAGCTAATGGCGGTTTTCTGCTTGCCTCCGATTTACAAATTAATGGCAAAGAATTAAATGCGTTACCTACTCGAGATGCAGTATTACCAGCGTTAATGCTCTTAATAGCTTCTCGCAATAGTACTATCTCTCAACTGGTTAATAATCTTCCACAGCGATTCACTTGGTCAGATAGAGTGAAAAACTTTCCTTCAGAGTCAAGTCAGAAAATTATAAAAAATGCCATTTCATCACCCAATAATTTCTTTAATAAATTAGGGTATGAATCATTATCCTGTTCCACTATTGATGAAACGGATGGTGCAAGATTTATTTTAACTAATGGTGATATTATACATCTCCGTCCTTCCGGAAATGCCCCTGAACTCCGTTGTTACGCTGAAGGCAGTGATGAAAATCAGGCTAAGCAATATGTTACGAATGTGCTTGGGAATATTATATCTTTAATTTCTTGATGTTATAGATTTATCTTCGCTTATATGTGCGCGTAGGTTTGGTTACAAGTGGATATCTGTATAAAGGAAGATGAACGGTATTTGTTGCATTAATGAAATTCAGCACTACACACATTCATGTAACTTGAGTTAACATCTGTTTCATATTCAAGCCGCGCAACCCCGCGGTGACCACCCCTGACAGGAGTAAACAATGTCAAAGCAACAGATCGGCGTCGTCGGTATGGCAGTGATGGGACGCAACCTCGCGCTCAACATCGAAAGCCGTGGTTATACCGTCTCTATTTTCAACCGTTCCCGTGAAAAGACGGAAGAAGTGATTGCTGAAAATCCAGGCAAGAAACTGGTTCCTTACTATACGGTGAAAGAGTTCGTTGAATCTCTGGAAACGCCTCGTCGCATCCTGTTAATGGTGAAAGCAGGTGCAGGCACGGATGCTGCTATTGATTCCCTTAAACCATATCTCGATAAAGGAGATATCATCATTGATGGTGGTAATACCTTCTTCCAGGATACTATTCGTCGTAACCGGGAGCTTTCTGCAGAAGGCTTTAACTTCATCGGTACGGGTGTTTCCGGTGGTGAAGAGGGCGCGCTGAAAGGACCTTCTATCATGCCTGGTGGGCAGAAAGAAGCCTATGAACTGGTTGCACCTATCCTGACCAAAATCGCCGCCGTGGCTGAAGATGGCGAACCGTGCGTTACCTATATTGGTGCCGATGGCGCAGGTCACTATGTGAAGATGGTTCACAACGGTATTGAATACGGTGATATGCAACTGATTGCTGAAGCCTATTCTCTGCTGAAAGGTGGTCTGAATCTCTCTAACGAAGAACTGGCACAAACCTTTACCGAGTGGAACAACGGTGAACTGAGCAGCTACCTGATCGACATCACTAAAGATATCTTCACCAAAAAAGATGAAGACGGTAACTACCTGGTCGATGTGATTCTGGATGAGGCAGCTAACAAAGGTACTGGTAAGTGGACTAGCCAGAGCGCACTGGATCTCGGTGAGCCTCTGTCACTGATCACTGAATCAGTGTTTGCACGTTACATCTCTTCTCTCAAAGAGCAGCGTGTTGCGGCGTCTAAAGTACTGTCCGGTCCGCAAGCACAACCAGCAGGCGATAAAGCTGAGTTCATTGAGAAAGTTCGTCGTGCGCTTTATCTGGGTAAGATTGTTTCTTACGCTCAGGGCTTCTCACAGCTACGTGCCGCGTCTGAAGAGTACAACTGGGATCTGAACTATGGTGAAATCGCGAAGATCTTCCGTGCTGGCTGTATCATCCGCGCTCAGTTCCTGCAGAAAATCACTGATGCTTACGCTGAAAATCCGAAGATCGCTAACCTGCTGTTAGCCCCGTACTTTAAGAAAATTGCCGACGATTACCAGCAAGCTCTGCGTGATGTTCTTGCTTATGCGGTGCAGAACGGCATTCCAGTACCTACCTTCTCTGCAGCGGTTGCTTATTATGACAGCTATCGTGCCGCAGTACTGCCAGCAAACTTGATCCAGGCGCAGCGTGACTATTTCGGTGCACATACCTATAAGCGCATTGATAAAGAAGGTGTATTCCACACCGAATGGCTGGATTAATCTGATTTAATCAGTAATAAACTAAGGCCCGGCATTTATCGCCGGGCTTTTTTTGCTATCAATCTTATTGATTTAATTTCATTGCTTAATACTAACTTAATAAATAGCAGCTATTCTTATAAAGAAAATCTGAAATGTTTTTCGTTTCGTTGACTAGACATCATCGTGGCGTTAAAACTTTTAACTCTTATCAGGGTGCTAAAACATCATGATTCATAGTTAAGTTAATTCTGAGAGCATGAAATGAAAATCACCATTTCCGGAACCGGTTATGTTGGCCTGTCTAATGGGCTATTAATCGCACAAAATCATAACGTTGTAGCATTAGATATTTTGCCATCTCGCGTTGCAATGCTAAATGATCGGATATCTCCTATTGTTGATAAAGAAATTCAGCAATTTTTGCAATCAGACAAAATACGTTTTAAGGCCACATTAGATAAAAAAGAAGCCTACCGGAATGCTGATTATGTAATCATCGCAACCCCGACCGACTATGATCCGAAAACCAATTATTTCAATACATCTAGCGTAGAATCAGTAATTAAAGATGTTACAGAAATAAATCCTTGTGCCGTAATGATTATTAAGTCCACGGTTCCGGTAGGTTTTACGGCCGCGATGCAAAAAAAATTCAAGACTGAGAACATCATTTTCTCCCCTGAATTCCTCCGAGAAGGCAAAGCCCTTTACGATAACCTTCATCCTTCCCGTATTGTGATCGGCGAACGTTCTGAACGTGCACAGCGTTTTGCCGCGTTATTACAGGAAGGGGCGATTAAGCAAAATATCCCGACTCTGTTTACTGATTCAACAGAAGCAGAGGCCATTAAACTGTTTGCCAATACTTACCTTGCAATGCGCGTGGCGTACTTTAACGAGCTGGACAGTTATGCAGAAAGCCTAGGATTGAACACCCGTCAAATCATTGAAGGTGTTTGTCTTGATCCTCGTATCGGCAACCATTACAACAATCCATCATTTGGTTACGGTGGTTACTGTTTGCCGAAAGATACCAAGCAGCTTCTGGCAAATTACCAGTCTGTGCCAAATAACATCATTTCTGCCATCGTTGAAGCTAACCGTACCCGCAAAGACTTTATTGCCGATGCTATCTTGTCGCGTAAACCAAAAGTCGTAGGGATATATCGCCTAATTATGAAGAGCGGTTCAGATAACTTTCGTGCGTCTTCCATTCAGGGGATCATGAAGCGTATCAAAGCTAAGGGGGTAGAAGTGATTATCTATGAACCGGTAATGAAGGAAGAAATGTTTTTCAATTCACGTCTGGAACGTGATCTCGCGACTTTTAAGCAACAGGCTGATGTCATTATCTCTAATCGAATGTCAGAAGAGCTTAAAGATGCAGCAGACAAGGTCTACACCCGCGATCTTTTCGGTAGCGACTAACTATCTGTAATCAGATGATTTTTGGCGGTAGTTGGTATCTATGTTCATGTAACAATTCATTATATTTATTGTTTATCCTATGGCATTCATACAGATTATCGCTAAACTATGGCGATCTGAAATTTTCCGTCTGTTAGGGTAATGATGAAAGTTGAAAATAATAATATTTCTGGGCACAACAATGACCCGGAACAGATTGATTTAATTGATTTACTGGTACAACTGTGGCGCGGTAAGATGACCATTATCGCCACAGTCATTGTGGCTATCGTGTTGGCTATTGGATACCTAGCAGTAGCGAAAGAGCAATGGACATCAACAGCCATTGTCACTCAACCTGATGTGGGGCAAATTGCCGGCTATAACAACGCCATGAATGTAATTTATGGCCAGGCTGCGCCAAAAGTAGCTGATTTACAGGAGGCGTTGATTGGTCGCTTCAGTTCCGCTTTCTCTGCATTAGCGGAAACGCTGGATAATCAGGAAGAACGCGAAAAACTGACCATCGAGCCCGCTGTTAAAAACCAGCCGTTACCGTTAGCTGTTTCTTATGTTGGGAAAACGGCGGCGGATGCACAGAAAAAGCTGGCTGAATACATTCAACAAGTTGATGACCGAGTGAATGAAGAGCTGGAAAAGGACCTGAAGGATAATATTGCGTTGGGCATGAAAACATTGCAGGATTCCCTGAAAACTCAGGAAGTGGTGGCTCAGGAGCAAAAAACGCTGCGTATCCGCCAGATTCAGGAAGCGTTGCAGTATGCGAATCAGGCGCAGGTAACAAAGCCGCAGATTCAGCAGACTGGTGAAAATATTACTCAGGATACGTTGCTTTTGTTAGGTAGCGAAGCACTGGGGTCGATGATTAAGCACGAAGCGACTCGTCCGCTTGTGTTCTCGCCAAACTATTATCAGACTCGTCAAAACCTGCTGGATATCGAAAGTCTGAAGGTTGATGATCTTGATATTCATGCCTACCGTTACGTTATGAAACCCACACTGCCAATTCGTCGCGATAGCCCGAAGAAAGCAATCACCTTGATTCTGGCAGTGCTGCTGGGCGGTATGGTGGGCGCGGGGATTGTGTTGGGGCGTAACGCTCTGCGTAATTACAACGTGAAGTAATCTTTTCGGTTTTAAAGAAAATGGGCAGGGTGGTGACACCTTGCCCGTTTTTTTGTGCACAGAAAACCCCCAGCTAGGCTGGGGGTTCCGGAAAGCTTTCAGCTTTGAGCCAGTTATTAAAACCCCTTTTGATTTGTTAAAACACCTTGCGGTCTGGCAACTGCAAGTGTCAAACAAGAAATCAAAAGGGGGTCCCAATGGGGAACGAAAAGAGCTTAGCGCACACCCGATGGAACTGTAAATATCACATAGTATTTGCGCCAAAATACCGAAGACAGGTGTTCTACAGAGAGAAGCGTAGAGCAATAGGCTGTATTTTGAGAAAGCTGTGTGAGTGGAAAAGTGTACGGATTCTGGAAGCTGAATGCTGTGCAGATCATATCCATATGCTTGTGGAGATCCCGCCCAAAATGAGCGTATCCGGCTTTATGGGATATCTGAAAGGGAAAAGCAGTCTGATGCTTTACGAGCAGTTTGTTGATTTGAAATTCAAATACAGGAACAGGGAGTTCTGGTGCAGAGGGTATTACGTCGATACGGTGGGTAAGAACACGGCGAAGATACAGGATTACATAAAGCACCAGCTTGAAGAGGATAAAATGGGAGAGCAGTTATCGATTCCCTATCCGGGCAGCCCGTTTACGGGCCGTAAGTAACGAAGTTGGATGCAAATGTCAGATCGTGTGCGCCTGTTAGGGCGCGGCTGGTAAGAGAGCCTTATAGGCGCATTTGAAAAACCTCCGGCTATGCCGGAGGATATTTATTTTGCCGGATGCGACAACAACATCGCATCCGCTTACCCCGCAACTCACTGATGCCGTTTACGCAGGTTCTCAATCACCGTTGTTAAATCCAGATCCTGATCCTGCAACAGCACCAGCAGGTGATACATCAAATCAGACGCCTCGTTGGTCAGCTCAAAGCGGTCATGTACCGTTGCTGCCAGCGCGGTTTCCACGCCTTCTTCACCCACTTTCTGCGCAATGCGTTTGGTGCCGCTGGCATACAGTTTGGCGGTGTAGGAGGTTTCCGGATCGGCAGATTTGCGCTCGGCGAGCAGTTGTTCCAGTTGATACAGGAACAGCCACTGGTGAGCGGTGTCGCCGAAGCAACTGCTGGTGCCTTTGTGGCAGGTCGGGCCGATGGGATTCGCCAGCACCAGTAACGTGTCGTTGTCGCAGTCCGGGGCAATACTCACTACGTTGAGGAAATTGCCCGACGTTTCGCCTTTGGTCCACAGTCGCTGTTTAGTGCGCGAGAAGAAGGTGACTTTGCCGCTTTCGAGGGTTTTGTCTAAGGCTTCCGGGTTCATATAGCCCAGCATTAGCACTTCGCCGGATACCGCGTGTTGCACAATCACCGGCATAAGTCCGTCGGTTTTTTCCCAGTCCAGTTCGCGACGTTGTTGTTCTGTTAACATATCCTGATCTCCACGCCCTGTGTTGCCAGGTACGCTTTTAATTCACCAATATTGATTATTTGTTTGTGGAATACGGAAGCTGCCAGCGCGCCGTCAACGTCGGCATCGCGGAAGGCTTCGAGGAAGTGTTCCATGGTGCCCGCGCCACCGGAGGCAATCAGCGGGACGTGGCAAACTTCACGCACTTTTTTCAGTTGTTCGAGGTCGTAACCGTTACGCACGCCGTCCTGATTCATCATGTTGAGGACGATTTCTCCGGCACCGCGTTTTTGCACCTCCTCTACCCAGTCGAGCGTTTCCCATTGAGTGACGCGGGTGCGGCTTTCATCGCCGGTATATTGATTCACATGATATTTACCGGTTTCGGCGTCGTACCAGGTATCAATACCGACCACAATACACTGCACGCCAAAGCGATCCGCCAGGCGAGTAATTAACGTCGGGTCCGCCAGCGCAGGAGAGTTGATGGAAATTTTATCCGCGCCAAAGGAAAGAATTTTCGCGGCATCTTCCAGAGACTTAATCCCACCCGCCACACAGAACGGAATGTCGATGACTTCCGCCACGCGAGATACCCAGCTTTTATCTACCACACGGCCATCGCTGGAAGCGGTGATATCGTAGAACACCAGTTCGTCTGCACCTTCTTCAGCGTAGCGTTTTGCCAGCGGCACGATATCGCCAATGATTTCATGGTTGCGAAACTGTACGCCTTTCACCACCTGACCATCACGAACGTCGAGACACGGAATTATGCGTTTTGCCAGCATGCGATGGCCTCCTTCACGGTGAATTTACCTTCCAGTAATGCACGACCAACTATTACGCCGCGCACGCCAGTACCACGCAGGGCAGCAACATCGTTAATGTCGCCAATACCGCCGGAGGACTGAAATGCCACCTGCGGGTATCTGGCGCACACTTCTTCATATAAAGAGACGTTAGAGCCTGCCAGCGTGCCGTCGCGCGAGATATCGGTACACAGCACATGTTTCAGGCCGACGGGCAGATAGGTTTCCACCAGTTGTTCCAGTGAAACGCCCGAGTTCTCTTGCCAGCCGCTGACCGCCACCTGCTTGTTGCCTTGCTCGTCAATACGGACATCCAGCGCCAGCACTAAGGCATCGGCACCGAAGCGTTCAAACCAGCCTTTCACAATTTCTGGTGATTTTACCGCGGTGGAGCCGACCACCACGCGCGCAACGCCTGCTTCAAGTAACACCGCCACATCTTCTTCGCTACGCACGCCACCGCCAACCTGCACCGGAACGTTAACGCCCGCGACCAGGGTTTTAATCAGCGGGATTTGACGTTTTGCCGGATCTTTTGCCCCGGTCAGATCCACCAGATGCAACACTTCGGCACCTTGCGCAGCGTAATCCTGTAAGCGTGGCAGCGGGTCGTTACCGTAATCGCGTTGTTTGCCGTAATCGCCCTGATGGAGACGCACCACAGTGCCGTCAATTAAATCTAATGCCGGAATAATCATCACATCTCCAGGAAGTTTTTCAGCAACTTAGCGCCAGCGGCACCAGAACGCTCCGGGTGGAACTGCACGCCGTAGAAGTTATCTTTTTGTACTGCCGCGGTGAACGGTTCGCCGTAATTACACTGGGCGATGGTCCACGGATTGACTGGCATTGCGTAGCTGTGAACAAAGTAAAAGTACGCGCCGTCTTCAATCCCCTGAAACAGGCGGTTGCCTGCCTGCGGGTAAACGCGGTTCCAGCCCATATGTGGCAGTGGCAGACCAAAGTCGGTCATTTTCGGCACGTCTTCGTCGATGATGCCCAGCAAGTCGACGCCGTTGCTCTCTTCGCTGCGCCGCCCCAGCAGTTGCATCCCTAAGCAGATGCCCAGCACCGGTTGGGTACAGGCTTTGATGAGATCAAACAGCTCGCGCTCACGCACCTGATCCATCGCTGCTTGTGCGGTGCCAACGCCGGGTAAAAATAGTTTATCGGCCAGCAACACGACGTCCGGGTCACGGCTGACTTTGGGTTCATAACCGTGGCGCGCAATGGCAGACTTCACCGAGTTCAGATTGGCGCAGCCAGTATCAAGGATCACCACGTTCATTACAGCACTCCTTTCGACGAGGGCAGGGTGTCGCCTTCCACGCGGATGGCCTGGCGCAGGGTGCGACCAAAGGCTTTGAACAGACTCTCTACACGGTGATGATCGTTTTTACCTTTGGTTTTCAGGTGTAGCGTCACGCCCATGGTGTATGAGAGCGAACGGAAGAAGTGCTCGATCATTTCGGTGCTGAGATCGCCCACGCGCTGGTAGGTAAACTCGGCCTTATATTCCAGGTACGGGCGACCAGAGATATCCAGTGCACAGCGGGCAAGGCATTCGTCCATCGGCAGTACAAAACCAAAGCGGCAAATACCGCGTTTGTCGCCAAGAGCCATTTTTAACGCTTCGCCCAGAGCCAGGCCGGTATCTTCGACGGTGTGGTGATCGTCAATATAGAGGTCGCCTTTGACGTTGATTTCCATGCGGAAGCCGCCGTGGGTGGCGATCTGATCCAGCATGTGATCAAAGAAGCCAACGCCGGTGTTAATCTTGCTGCCACCCTCGCGATCCAGCCACACCTGAACGTCAATCTGCGTCTCTTTGGTATTACGCACTACGTGAGCGTAACGGTCACGTCTGGTGAGTTGCTCGCCAATCATTGGCCAGTTCAGGGTTTCGCGGTCGTAGCGTAAACCATTAATGCCCATGTTTTCCGCCAGTTGAATGTCGGTCGCGCGATCGCCAATCACATAACTGTTGGCGCGATCCATCGCTTGCTCAGCGAGATAACGCTCCACCAGTTTTACTTTCGGTTTACGGCAGTCGCACTCATCGGCGGGCAGGTGTGGGCAAATCAGCACTTCATCAAACTGCACGCCTTGCGAGGTGAATATCTGCATCATCAGGTTATGCGGGCCATCGAAATCCGCCTGCGGGAAACTTTGTGTTCCAAGACCATCCTGATTAGTGATCATCACCAGCTTGTAGCCCGCTTTTTGCAGCTTCAGCAGCTCCGGGATCACGCCCGGTTCAAAGGCGAGTTTGTCAAAACGATCTACCTGAAAATCACTCGGCGGTTCGCTAATCAGGGTTCCATCGCGATCGATAAAAAGATACTTCTGACTCATTAAACTTGCTCCGCACGTAAGGCGTCAATGACGCGCTGGCTTTCTTCACGGGTTCCGACGGTAATTCGCAGGCAGCCGCTTAAAGAGGGTTGTTTATTCTGATCACGTAAGATAATGCCCTGATCCCACAAAGATTTAAACACTGCACTGGAGGCTTTAAAGCGCGCCAGAATGTAGTTGGTTTCAGAGTCAAAAACCTGCTCCACGCAGGAGATTTCTTTCAGTGCGGCAATCAGGTATTCGCGTTCTGCAATAATTTGCGCCACCCGTTCGCGCATGGCGACGATCCCCTGCGGGCTTAACGCCTGGGCCGCAATGTCGGCAACCGGCGTCGAGAGCGGGTAGGGGGCGATCACTTTCATCAGCAGGTTGATGACTTCTTCGTTTGCCAGCGTAAACCCGCAACGAAGGCCCGCCAGAGCAAAAGCTTTCGACAGTGTGCGCAAAATAGCCAGGTGCGGATATTCCGCCAGCCAGCCAGCCAGCGATGCCTGTGGGCAAAACTCGATATAGGCTTCATCGGCAACCACAATCGCCTTACCGCGCGTTAACTCCAGCAGGGTACGAAAATCCTGCGGATTGATCAGTTGCCCGGTTGGGTTGTTGGGGCTGCAAACATAGACCACTTTTACGCCGTCCAGCTTGTCGGAAATGCCCTGTAAGTCCAGTTGCCAGTTGTCCAGCGTCGGCACTGTGCGGCACTCGACGCCAATGGTTTCGGCGCTGACGCTGTACATGCCGTACGTTGGCGGGCAGTAGAGGATGGCGTCTTTACCCGGTTCGCAAAAAGCGCGAATCAGCAGTTCAATGCCTTCGTCCGCGCCACGGCTGACCAGCACCTGTTCCTGTTTTACGCCTGCATATTGCGCGTAATTTTCAATCACCGCTTTCGGCTGGCATTCCGGGTAGCGGTTGAGCGTTTGCTGAGTAAGCTGAAACTCCACGGCAGTGGGGTATTCGTTGGCGTTCAGCCAGACATCGCCGTTACCGCCCAGACGACGCGCTGACTGATACGGCGTCAGGTTGCGGACGTTTTCACGTGCTAAATCGGTAATAGTCACGGTGCTCATGCTTGCTCCTTAAGGGCGTTAACACGCAAAGTAACGGCATTTTTATGGGCGGTCAGGCGCTCGGCGGAGGCCAGTGTTTCAATGGTCGAAGCCAGCGCGGAAAAGCCTTCTTTCGAGAGTTCCTGCACGGTCATGCGCTTCTGGAAATCTGCCAGCCCGAGGCTGGAACAGGTGGCGGTGTAACCGTAAGTCGGTAGAACATGGTTAGTGCCAGAGGCATAGTCGCCTGCCGATTCCGGTGACCAGTCACCAAGAAATACCGAACCGGCGCTGGTGATGCCATCGACCAGTTCGCGGGCGTTGCGGGTCTGAATGATCAGGTGCTCCGGGCCGTACTGGTTGGAAATCTCTACGCACTGCGCTAAATCTTTAGTCACGATCAGGCGGCTGGCGCTCAGTGCCTGACGTGCGGTTTCGGCACGCGGCAGTTCTGCCAGCTGGCGTTCGACAGCTTCGGCAACGCGACGCGCCATATCAGCATCGGGCGTCAGTAAAATCACCTGAGAGTCCGGGCCGTGTTCTGCCTGAGAAAGCAAATCAGAAGCCACGAAATCTGGCGTAGCGCCGCTGTCGGCAATCACCAGCACTTCCGACGGGCCTGCGGGCATATCGATCGCCGCACCGTCCAGACGCTGGCTTACCTGGCGTTTTGCCTCGGTGACAAAGGCGTTGCCTGGCCCGAAGATTTTGTCCACTTTTGGCACAGATTCAGTACCAAACGCCAGTGCGGCAATGGCCTGTGCGCCGCCGACGTTAAACACGTCCTGTACACCGCACAGCTGCGCCGCATAAAGGATCTCATCGGCAATCGGCGGCGGTGAGCACAGCACCACTTTTTTACAGCCCGCAATACGCGCCGGAGTTGCCAACATTAATACCGTTGAGAAGAGCGGGGCGGAGCCGCCAGGAATATACAAACCTACCGAAGCCACCGGGCGCGTGACTTGCTGACAACGTACGCCTGGCTGCGTTTCTACATCTACCGGCGGCAGTTTTTGCGCAGTGTGGAAGGTTTCAATATTTTTTACTGCCACCGCCATCGCCTGTTTTAGCTCGTCGCTCAGGCGTTCGCTAGCGGCGGCAATCTCCTCAGCAGACACCTTCAGCGCGTTAACCGTGGTTTTATCAAACTTCGCGCTGTATTCCCGAAGGGCGTCATCACCGCGTGCTTTCACGTTATCGAGAATATCGTTAACAGTGCGGGTAATGCTTTCAGAAGCGGAGATCGCCGGGCGCATTAACAGCTGGCGTTGTTGCTCCGCAGTACAGCTATTCCAGTCAATGATTGTGTTAAAGCTCATGGCGATCACTCCATCATCTTCTCAATCGGCAGGACCAGAATTGAACTGGCACCCAGCGCTTTCAGTTTTTCCATCGTTTCCCAGAACAGGGTTTCACTGCTGACCATGTGCATCGCTACGCGCTGTTGGTCACCCGCCAGCGGCAGAATGGTTGGGCGTTCGGCACCTGGCAGCAGGGCGATGACTTCATCCAGACGTTCGGTCGGTGCGTGCATCATGATGTATTTTGATTCGCGCGCCTGAATCACACCCTGAATACGGGTCAGCAGTTTGTCGATCAGTTGCTGTTTGGATTCTTCCATTTCGCCATCGCGTTGTATCAGGCAGGCTTTCGAGCGATAGATAACTTCGACTTCGCGCAGGCCGTTAGCTTCCAGCGTGGCACCGGTGGAAACCAGATCGCAAATCGCATCCGCCAGTCCGGCACGCGGGGCGACTTCAACAGAACCGTTCAGTAAGCAGGATTTAAAACAGATACCTTTCTGGTCGAGATAACGCTTGAGAAGGTGAGGATAAGAGGTGGCGATACGTTTACCATTTAAGGAGAGCGGGCCGTCCCAGGCTTCATCAACCGGCGTTGCCAGTGAAAGTCGGCAGCCGCCGAAATCCAGTCGACGCAGGGTAAAGTAGCGCGGATCTTCACCCTGGGCGCGGCGGTTAAGCAGTTCTTCTTCCAGCACGTTTTCGCCGATAATTCCAAGGTCTACCACGCCGTCCATTACCAGACCGGGAATGTCGTCGTCACGCACGCGCAGAATATCAATCGGCATGTTTTCTGCCATCGCGATCAGGCGCTGGGTGTGAAGATTGATTTTAATGCCACAGCGCGCCAGCAATTCACGTGAGTCATCACTTAAACGGCCGGATTTCTGCATAGCTATGCGTAAACGAGTGTTGTCTGTCATTTTCTTATTCCTCTTTAAACCTGTCTGAACCGTTAGCAACCGCGCAATAAAAAAGCCCCCGGAAGGTGATCTTCCGGGGGCTTTCTCATGCGTTCATGCACCACTGGAAGATCTGAATGTCTTCCAGCACACATCGCCTGAAAGACTAGTCAGGATGATGGTGATGATGGTGGTGTTTAAATTGAACGCGTGTCATAAAAGTCTCTGTGAATGTTTATTCAACTGATGTCTTTTAACCTAAACCACTTTCACGTTAGAAAGCAAGGGCTTTTTTATATATTTTATGGCAATGGATTTGTTTAATGAATGAGCGGGGAAAGGAGGGCGCTAAGAGGACTGTCCTCTACGCTGACGGCACCAAAAATAGCGAAGCCTGGATTTTCGTCTCACTGACAATACCTTGATCTACAAACTAATTAATAAATAGTTAATTAACGCCCATCATTGTACAATGAACTGTACAAAAGAGGAGATTGACATGCGTACAATTAGCTACAGCGAAGCGCGTCAGAATTTGTCGGCAACAATGATGAAAGCCGTTGAAGATCATGCCCCGATCCTTATTACTCGTCAGAATGGAGAGGCTTGTGTTCTGATGTCACTCGAAGAATACAACTCGCTGGAAGAGACGGCTTATCTACTGCGTTCCCCCGCTAACGCCCGGAGATTGATGGACTCAATCGATAGCCTGAAATCAGGCAAAGGAACAGAAAAGGACATTATTGAGTGAAACTAATCTGGTCTGAGGAATCATGGGATGATTATCTGTACTGGCAGGAAACAGATAAGCGAATTGTTAAAAAGATCAATGAACTTATCAAAGATACCCGCAGAACGCCATTTGAAGGTAAGGGGAAGCCAGAACCCCTGAAACATAATTTGTCAGGTTTCTGGTCCCGACGCATTACAGAGGAGCACCGTCTGGTATACGCGGTTACCGACGATTCACTGCTCATTGCAGCATGTCGTTATCATTATTGAACAGATTCATTCATAGAATGAATTGTCAGTTTTGATACGCTAGCGTAGCCTTATAGATCTAAGGTGTATCAGGAGATAACGGATGAAAAAGGTCGCAATTGTCGGGTTAGGGTGGTTAGGCATGCCGCTGGCGATGTCACTTTCAGCGCGAGGCTGGCAAGTCACCGGGAGTAAAACCACACAAGATGGTGTCGAAGCGGCCCGAATGAGTGGCATTGATAGCTATCTGCTTCGCATGGAGCCTGAGTTAGTTTGCGATTCTGACGATCTGGATGCCCTGATGGATGCCGATGCACTGGTCATTACGCTTCCGGCACGTCGTAGCGGCTCCGGCGATGAGTTCTATTTACAAGCGGTACAAGAGTTAGTGGATAGCGCGCTGGCCCATCGTATTCCCCGAATTATTTTTACCAGCTCAACATCTGTCTATGGCGATGCGCAAGGCATGGTGAAAGAAACTACCCCGCGTAATCCGGTAACCAACAGTGGACGAGTATTAGAAGAACTCGAAGACTGGCTGCACAATTTACCCGGTACTTCGGTCGATATTCTGCGTCTTGCGGGCCTGGTCGGACCGGGGCGTCATCCCGGACGCTTCTTTGCCGGAAAAACCGCGCCTGATGGTGAACATGGTGTTAATTTAGTCCATTTAGAAGATGTTATTGGCGCTATCACTCTGTTGTTACAGGCACCTAAAGGCGGACACATCTATAATATATGTGCGCCAGCTCACCCTGCGCGTAATGTTTTCTATCCGCAGATGGCCCGTTTACTGGGGCTGGAGCCTCCGCAGTTCAGAAATAGTCTGGACAGCGGCAAAGGTAAGATTATTGATGGCAGTCGGATTTGTAATGAACTGGGATTTGAATACCAGTATCCCGATCCGCTGGTAATGCCGCTGGAGTAAACGATCACGCCAGCAGGACGCCGCATGCACTGCAAGGGGGCGTGTATGAAACCACTGCTGGATGTGTTGATGATCCTCGATGCTTTAGAAAAAGAAGGCAGTTTTGCGGCGGCGTCGGCCAAACTCTATAAGACGCCGTCCGCTCTGAGTTACACCGTTCACAAGCTGGAAAGCGACCTTAATATTCAATTGCTTGATCGTAGCGGTCACCGCGCTAAATTCACCCGTACCGGAAAAATGTTATTAGAGAAAGGGCGGGAAGTTCTGCATACCGTGCGAGAACTGGAAAAGCAGGCGATCAAACTGCATGAAGGCTGGGAAAACGAGCTGGTGATTGGCGTGGACGACACGTTTCCTTTTTCTCTGCTTGCGCCACTGATTGAAGCTTTTTATCAACATCATAGCGTGACGCGCCTGAAGTTTATCAATGGCGTACTCGGTGGTTCCTGGGATGCCCTGACTCAGGGGCGAGCGGATATTATTGTTGGCGCGATGCATGAGCCACCATCTTCCAGTGAGTTTGGTTTTTCACGGTTGGGCGATCTGGAACAAGTCTTTGCGGTCGCGCCTCATCATCCGTTAGCCCTGGAAGAAGAGCCGTTAAACCGTCGTATCATTAAGCGATATCGGGCGATTGTGGTGGGGGATACTGCGCAGGCAGGCGCTTCTACGGCCTCACAACTTCTCGACGAACAAGAAGCCATTACCGTTTTCGATTTTAAAACCAAGCTGGAGCTGCAAATTAGCGGCCTCGGCTGCGGCTATTTACCCCGTTATCTGGCACAACGTTTTCTCGATAGTGGCGCGTTAATAGAGAAGAAAGTGGTCGCCCAAACTCTCTTTGAACCCGTCTGGATTGGCTGGAACGAACAGACCGCAGGCCTTGCCAGCGGCTGGTGGCGAGATGAAATTTTAGCAAATAGTGCGATCGCCGGTGTTTATGCAAAATCTGATGACGGAAAATCAGCCATTTAAAGAAAAATTATTATGACAAGCCTCTCATTCTCTTGTCATTTCCCCCCCATTTAGGCACAATGCGCCGCTGTCAAAAAATGACTAAAAACCGACGTTTCATCAGCGTCGGTTATTTTTTGCTTCAAACCAATCATTCATACCAAGAGGCCGGGCTTCGTACCGGATAGATATTTACTAAAAATCGACAGTTGTTGTCGCTGAGGAATCCAAAAAAATGGGGCAATTTTTTGCTTACGCGACGGTTATCACCGTAAAGGAGAATGACCATGTCGCATAACGTTACTCCAAACACCTCTCGCGTGGAATTGCGTAAAACGCTTACGTTAGTTCCGGTTGTAATGATGGGTCTTGCCTATATGCAGCCGATGACGCTGTTTGATACTTTTGGTATCGTTTCAGGCCTCACGGATGGTCATGTGCCGACAGCCTATGCGTTCGCATTGATTGCGATCCTGTTTACGGCTCTGAGCTACGGGAAGCTGGTTCGCCGCTATCCTTCTGCTGGCTCTGCATACACTTACGCCCAGAAATCCATTAGCCCGACTGTCGGCTTTATGGTGGGTTGGTCTTCTCTGCTCGACTATCTGTTCGCGCCGATGATCAACATTCTGCTGGCGAAAATTTATTTTGAAGCTCTGGTGCCTTCCATCCCATCGTGGATGTTTGTGGTGGCGCTGGTGGCCTTTATGACCGCCTTTAACCTGCGTAGTCTGAAATCCGTAGCGAACTTCAACACTGTAATCGTCGTGTTGCAGGTAGTGCTGATCGCGGTGATTCTGGGCATGGTTGTTTATGGCGTATTTGAAGGTGAAGGCGCTGGTACGCTGGCGAGCACTCGTCCATTCTGGTCTGGCGATGCGCATGTTATCCCGATGATTACCGGGGCGACAATCCTGTGCTTCTCCTTTACCGGCTTTGACGGCATCAGCAACCTGTCGGAAGAAACCAAAGATGCAGAGCGCGTGATCCCGCGTGCGATTTTCCTGACCGCGCTGATTGGCGGCATGATCTTCATCTTTGCAACTTACTTCCTGCAGCTGTACTTCCCGGATATCTCTCGCTTTAAAGATCCGGATGCGTCACAGCCTGAAATCATGCTGTATGTTGCAGGTAAAGCATTCCAGGTTGGTGCGCTGATCTTCTCCACCATTACCGTACTGGCGTCCGGTATGGCGGCGCATGCAGGCGTTGCGCGTCTGATGTACGTAATGGGGCGTGACGGCGTATTCCCGAAAAGCTTCTTCGGTTATGTACACCCGAAATGGCGTACTCCGGCGATGAACATCATCCTGGTTGGCGCGATTGCCTTGCTGGCAATCAACTTCGACCTGGTAATGGCTACAGCGCTGATCAACTTTGGTGCGTTGGTGGCGTTCACCTTCGTTAACCTGTCGGTCATCTCGCAGTTCTGGATCCGTGAGAAGCGTAACAAGACGCTGAAAGATCACTTCCAGTATCTGTTCCTGCCGATGTGTGGTGCGCTGACCGTTGGTGCGCTGTGGGTTAACCTGGAAGAAAGCTCAATGGTTCTGGGTCTGATCTGGGCGGCTATCGGTCTGATTTACCTGGCTTGCGTCACCAAGAGTTTCCGTAATCCGGTTCCGCAGTACGAAGACGTAGCGTAATCATCTTTTGTAATAATAAACCGGAGTCGAATGAATATTGGGCTCCGGTTTTTTTATTCTTTTTTATCGACATCCTCATTAATAACCATTTGTTCTAATTTAGAGAATTTGGTTATTGGTCTGCATTCCACCAGTCATGAATAATTTCCCTATTAACATTCATCTGGTTAATTAATTTATGTTTTCAATGATATTAAGCGGGCTAATTTGTGGTGCTCTGCTGGGATTTGTCATGCAGCGTGGGCGTTTTTGCCTGACAGGTGGTTTTCGCGATATGTATATCGCGAAAAATAATCGCATGTTTTACGCCTTGCTGATTGCAATTTCGGTACAAAGTGTGGGGGTTTTTGCGTTAATTCAGGCGGGCCTACTGACTTACGAAGCCGGGGCGTTCCCGTGGCTTGGTACTGTTATAGGTGGGTATATCTTCGGGCTGGGAATTGTTCTGGCGGGTGGATGTGCCACCGGGACCTGGTATCGCGCGGGTGAGGGATTGATCGGCAGTTGGATCGCGCTTTTCACTTATATGGTGATGAGTGCGGTGATGCGTTCTCCACATGCCAGTGGTTTAAATCAAACCTTGCAGCACTACAGTACTGAACATAACTCTATTGCTGAGACGTTTAATTTGTCTGTGTGGCCGTTGGTTGCCGTTTTGCTGGTGATAACGCTCTGGGTGGTGATGAAAGAGTTGAAGAAGCCAAAACTCAAAGTCGCGACCTTACCGCCGCGCCGAACCGGGATCGCTCATATTCTGTTTGAAAAACGCTGGCATCCCTTTGTCACTGCTGTACTCATCGGTTTGATTGCGCTTTTAGCCTGGCCCCTGAGTGAAGCAACCGGACGCATGTTTGGGTTAGGAATCACTTCCCCAACGGCCAATATTCTGCAATTTCTGGTCGCGGGTGACGTGAAATACATTAACTGGGGCGTTTTCCTAGTGTTAGGGATCTTCGTGGGGTCATTTATTGCAGCCAAAGCGAGCCGTGAGTTCCGCGTTCGCGCAGCTGATGCACAAACAACATTACGTAGCGGGTTAGGTGGTGTACTGATGGGCTTCGGTGCCAGTATTGCAGGTGGTTGCTCTATCGGTAATGGACTGGTTATGACTGCAATGATGACCTGGCAGGGCTGGATTGGCCTTGTATTTATGATTCTCGGAGTCTGGACTGCGTCCTGGCTTGTGTATGTTCGACCGCAGCGTAAGGCGCGACTGGCGACTGCTGCGGCAAATTAAGTAAGGTGTAAAGATGGCGATTAAAAAGCTGGATGTGGTGACGCAGGTCTGTCCGTTTCCACTCATAGAAGCAAAAGCAGCACTGGCAGAAATGGCCAGCGGCGATGAGTTGGTAATTGAGTTTGATTGCACCCAGGCAACTGAAGCAATCCCACAGTGGGCGGCAGAAGAAGGACATGCCATCACCGATTATCAGCAGATTGGCGATGCAGCGTGGAGCATCACCGTTCAAAAAGCCTGACTCAACATTGTCCTCCGCCGTACCAGCGGCGGAGGCTTCAAATTAGACGATCTCTTCCGCGTACTGCCAAAGCGCTTTTAACAGCGCCACTTTCTCTTTGTTATCGGCATATTGTTGTGCCAGCATCTGCAATTCATCTGCATAACCTTGTAAAAACTCGGGCGTGAAGACCTGGCGGCGGTGCTCCAGCCAGCGTTGCTGCTCGGCATAATCCAGCGTCCCCGGGAAGTTGCGTGCCCGATAATTGAACAACAGTTTTTCAATTCGTTTATCAACAAAAGTGATATCCAGTGCCGGTAAATTACGCGGCTCGGTTTCCAGCACAATTTTCATTGCTGCACGATCGGCGTCACTGAAAAAGCCGTTATAAAGCTGTGCATCCACGTTATCTGAAGGCGTAAACGGTTCGGCTTCCGCGAATATCGCCACCACTTTTTCACGCACTTGCGGATTTTCACGCAGAATTTTTAGGTTATCGAGGCAATGCTGACGATTAATTCCCAGTCGGTCGGCATCTTCCGGGCGTAGCGTATTCGCCTGGGCCAGCACCGGACATTTATTGATATGCACCAGCTTAACCGGAATGGCGGCGTTATCGCCAAGATCGGTTTTTGCGGTATATAAACGCTCGCGCAATGTGTCGCTATCCAGTTCCAGTAATGGCGAAATGTCTCCTGCCAAATCCACCATAATTACGGCATTGCGATTTTCAGGATGCCACGCCAGCGGTGCCACCCAGCTGGTATTGCCGCGCCATGCCCCAAACATTCCGGAAACGTGCACCAGGGGTTTCATCTGCGGAACATCAATCAACGCCATCAGTTTGTGTTTATTGCGATGGGTAAAGAGATAATCAAACAGGCGTGGCTGACGCGTTTTTACCAGCTTTGCCATCGCAATAGTGGCGTACACATCAGCCATAGCATCGTGGGCGTTGCTATGTTCAATACCATTCGCTTTGGTTAAATGCTCAAGGCGAAAGCTCGGTAGACCGTCATCATTTTCAGGCCAGTTTATTCCTTCCGGGCGCAGGGCATAACAGGCACGCATAACATCCAGCAAATCCCAGCGCGAGTTATCATGCTGCCAGCTCCAGGCGTAAGGATCGTAGAAATTACGATAAAAAACGTTGCGTGTGACTTCGTCGTCGAAACGCACATTGTTGTAGCCCAGAATACAGGTCTTCGGTACGTTAAAAAGCGAGTGAATACGGGCGGCAAACGCGGCTTCGTTTTCTCCTTTCGCCCGTGTTTCCTGCGGGGTAATACCGGTAATTAATACTGCTCCAGGCTGGGGTAAATAGTCATCCGCGGGCTTGCAGTAAAAGACTTCGGGTTCGCCGATGACATTGAATTCGTTATCAGTGCGAATGGCTGCGAACTGTGCAGGGCGATCTAACGCGGGGTGCGTTCCAAAGGTTTCGTAATCGTGAAAGAGGAAGGTAGGTTGCTTATCTGTGCCTGTCATTGTCTAGCATTGTCCACTGTAGTTAATTAACTGTCTGTTATAACTCGAAAAACAACCCTTTTTTAACCTGAGCATGTCTACGAACGTCAAATATAGTTGTTTACTGTGCGCTGTTGTCCATGTGATATTGTGTACCAGATGTGTACCAAACCATTATTCCTGAGCGTACCAAATATTATTTATGGCTATAAGCGACACAAAACTGCGTAGTATTTATGGTAAACCATATTCGGGCCCACAAGAAGTGGCTGATGCCGATGGCCTCAGCGTACGAATTTCACCGAAGGGGGTCATCCAGTTCCAGTACCGCTATCGCTGGCATGGCAAGCCTAATCGACTTGGGCTTGGTCGATACCCATCCCTGTCTTTGAAAGATGCCAGACAGATCACTGCTGACTTGCGAAAGCTCTATTTCTCAGGAACGGATCCACGCACTTATTTTGAAGAGAAAGTGGAGAATTCCATGACGGTCGCCCAGTGTCTCGACTACTGGTTCGACAACTACGTCTCTACAACTCTCAGAGAAAAGACCCAGGCACTTTACCGATCAACGGTTATGAAGCGCATGCATGACGCCTTCCCTAATCGTCCGGCATCTTCTATCACGGTTAAGCAATGGGTTGACCTGCTTACCGAAGAAGAAAGAGATAATCCACGCCGAGCAAGGCAGGTGCTAAGTCAACTAAGATCAGCAATAAGTTGGTGCATGCGGCGTCAGTTGATAGATAGTTGCGCAATTATGAGCATCCAACCAAGGGACTTCGGCTCCCGCGCTGAGGTAGGGGATTGAAGTGGTCAACAAAAACTGGCCACCGAGTTAGAGTTTTTTCCAGTATCGATTTTCCGATTCGTTTGGGGGTAACCCACCGTTATATTCGTGCGGTCTTAGTGCGCTGTAATATCCAACGATATAATCCGTTATGGCGTGAGCTGCCTCGCTGAAGCTTACGTAACCCACCACCGGTATCCATTCGTTCTTCAGACTTCTGAAGAAGCGTTCCATTGGGCTGTTATCCCAGCAATTTCCGCGCCGGCTCATACTCTGCCTGATCTGGTATCGCCACAATAACTGCCGAAACTGCCTGCTCGTATAATGACTTGCCCTGATCGCTGTGGAACATCACCCCGCCGGGCTTACCACGGGTTTCCCATGCCATTTCCAGCGATTTCATGGTGAGCCTGCTGTCCGGCGAGAACGACATGGCCCAGCCCACTGGTTTTCTTGCGAACAGGTCGAGAACAACGGCGAGGTACGCCCAGCGCTTACCCGTCCAGAGTAGAGTAAGAGGCAGGGCGTAGTCGGACTATTTCCCTGCCTCTCCTCCCCGA